>Ga0302251_1001969_pt1 | contig 10946 bp, 9 predicted proteins | sample AAG_RA_Gln_MG_FD_193534 | JGI IMG/M metagenome (GOLD analysis project Ga0302251, IMG submission 193534) | Enriched activated sludge microbial communities from anaerobic digester in WTTP, New Holstein, Wisconsin, United States - AAG_RA_Gln | ecosystem: Engineered > Bioreactor > Anaerobic >...
ACAAGGGCTGTACTGGGATTGATTTCGCCAGGTGGGATGAGGTCTTTGATCCTGTCTTCAGTCTGGTCTTCCACCCACTGGTTGATAGTAACCCTGGATTCCTCGGGGTGGTGGACAAAGTCGAGGTTGGTCGTCTTTGCATTATAAGTGCGTTCGGCGGTGTTGATGTAATCCGTAAGGAAGGGATAGGTCTGCTCTGCCCAGAGAGCGTTTGCGGTCCGGAGCGTGTAGGCATTTGATCCACTGTTGATCCGTGCAATGAGATCGGTGTAGCCGTGCCGGAGAACTGACTGGTTGTCCGGGAAATGGAAGACTGATCGGATCTGCTCCGCGGTCTGCCCCCTCGCTCCTTCATACGTGATGGAAAGGGCGGTTGAGATAGAGAAGGGCGAGAAGAAGATGTTGCTATCCTGGTATTCCGGGTCACCTGTGAGTTCCTGGTAGAGATCGAATGCGAACGCGTTGTTCGCTTCGACGATGGTATCAAGAGAAGCGGACTGCTGGCCTGGTGAAGGTTGCGGGGTGGGAGTCTCCTCCGTTCCTGAAGGACCGGGTTTTCCAGGACCCATGCATCCTGCAAGGAGCAGTGCGAGGATGACGAGGGATGCCAGTGCAGGCAGGAGAATTCTGTGCATACCTGTGTTTTTGGAATACGATTGATTAAATCTGGCGTTAAGTGTGAAAATTTTCGTTTCTATCGCATCTGAAAAGAAAAAGGGAATTATTGCACCGGGTTTGTGACCCGCCCGATGAACAGGATATTTCCAGTCTCATCGTCCCGGATGAGGAATATGAACGGGTGATCGGCCCGGAACACTGGTACCGGCGGTTCATCAACCCTCAGCGATGTAAGCTGCATAGTCACCCCTGTCGCTGCGGCAGCCTCCGTTCCCTCCTCGTTCACTTCGACAAACGCCTGGTGGACAACATCGTCGATATACAGGTTCCTCATACCATCCATGCCGGAGAAGTCAGCGGACCAGGTGAATGCGGTCGGCATCCCCATCGCGGAGAGCACCGCGGGCAGCGAATATTTCGTCTCCATCACGAATTTCGGGAAGTAAACCATGACTCTCCGGGTCCTGAGCGAATCCTGCAGTGAGGAGAGCATGCTGGTATTCAAAGAATGTTCAACGCTGGCAAGGCCCCCATCCTTTGGGAGAAGGACCAGCATCGAGAGATCTTTCCCGTCGCCCGATTCATAGGGCATCGAGAGTATCTGAAGAGTGTCGGTCTCCGCATACCCATAGCGTGCATCTTCGTCGGTTCGCTGCATCATCGGGACCCGGACGATCGAGCCGGTCCCGGTCCGGAAGTCGGCATCAGTCGTCTTCTCCTCATTAAATTGCTTTACCCACGTTCCCTTGAAATAAATGGCGTTGGTGATAACGAGTCGGGTAGCAGGATTAATCGAATCGGGTTGAAGCAGATTCTTGATCCTGTCTTCAGTCTGGTCTTCAACCCACCTGTTGATAGTGACCCTGGAGTCTTCGGGTGCATACACGAAGTCAAGGTTGTTCGTCTTTGCACCATAATACCGGTCTGCTGCACTGATGTACTCTGCGAGGAATGGATACGTCTCTTCAGCCCAGAGCGCATTTGCCGTCCGGAGCGTGTATGCGTTCGTCTTGTTATCCATGCCCGCAATAACCTCGGCAAATCCTGATCTCATGACGCTCTGGTTCTCCGGGAAATGGAATACCGAGCGTATCTCTTCGGCTGTGGTCCCTCTCGCGCCTTCATAGGTGATAGCGAGCGCGGACGAGATGGAGAAGGGCGAGAAGAATATGTTGCTGTCACCGGTTTTCGGATCATCTGCAATCCTTCCGTACAGGTCAAGAGCAACCCGGTTATTCGCATCGACCACATTCGTGTCCGAACCGGGAATTGGGGAGAGTGGCGCAAGTGAAGACGAGGTCTCCGCAAGAGAGGGAGTGGGTGTGTCTCCAGGAATGGAAGGCCCGGGTTCTCCCGGACCTGTGCATCCCGCAAGAACCAGTGCAAGGATGCAGAAAACTGCCAGCGCAGCGATGGCCGCAAGGGATGAATTCATGCATGCGTCTTTTCATCCAGAGGGATTAAAGCTGGCGTTGAGTGCGGGATTTTTGGAAGTCATCTCCGGGAAGGAACCTGTATGTCCAAACATTCTTCTCTCCTGCTCTGCACAATTTTGAGTGAGCATGTACGGATCGATTGGAGACCATATGCATGGAACGATATGATTGGAATCCCTCTGATTATGCTGCGCATTCCCAGGCCCAGTACCAGTGGGCAGGGGAGATTATCGGGAAACTCGAGCTGAACGGAACAGAATCGGTGCTCGATTTAGGGTGCGGGGACGGGAAAGTGACCGCGCTGCTCGCCTCCCGCGTCCCACAGGGTTGTGTCACGGCTATCGATAGTTCATCATCGATGGTCAGGCTTGCCAGGGAAAAGTATCCCCACTCCCAGAATCCAGGCATTTCGTTTCTCGAAATGGACGCAATGGATATCCGATTTGTGGACCAGTTTGACCTTGTATTCTCAAATGCAGCCCTCCACTGGGTTCCGGACCATGCGAGGATGCTCCAGGGAGTCTCTCGATGCTTAAAAAGCCAGGGAAGAATCTTCTTCCAGATGGGGGGTCATGGGAATGCGAGTGACATCCTCGACCTGGCTGATGAGATGATCCGCTCGGAACACTGGAAAGAATATTTCAGGGATTTTGCAAGCCCCTATCATTTCCTCACTCATAATGAGTACAGGGTGCTGCTGGAGGATGCAGGCCTCATCCCGGTCAGAGTGGAACTGATCCTGAAAGATATGGCCCAGGCAGGAAAAGAAGGACTCTCAGGATGGATTCGTACCACGTGGCTCCCCTATACAGAAAGGGTTCCCAACTCTGCGAGTGATCGCTTCATCTCTGACCTTGCAGAATTGTATCTTGAACGATATCCGCCGGATTCAGAAGGCCTTGTTCATGTCAGGATGGTCCGGCTTGAAGTCGAAGCCCGAAAACCATGAGAACATGAAAAATAGGGGAGATATTTCTAACAACTGATATCCGGGCCGATGTCCAGTGAACGGGCTAGTTTCACATATCGTTCGGGATTTTTCTCAAACTTTTTCCGGCAGAACTCAGAACAGAAATAGTACTCCTGTCCCTTGTAGGAAGACCGGTATTCCGATTCGTCCTCATCGACAACCATGTAGCAGACGGGATCTGTCGCCATTCTCCATACCTCCTGGCAGATCCTGGATTATACAGTAACAACTATAAAAATACTCCCATCGCTCATGCATAGAAAAGCTGCACATTGTAACATGGGTTTGCCATACAGGTGCCCTGTCATAATCCCCTGTTCAGCGTTCATTGCAGAGCATCTGGATTGAAAAGCCAATGTTATCCCTCTTTATTCACAGATAGTATGGATATACCATGGAATTCCATGCCGACATTCTGGAGACGTTTCCCGGGATCTGCGTTGCAGAGGGCGATATCAGGTCTGTCAGGATCACACGCAATAGTCCCAATCTCGATGCCCTGAAACAGGAGATTATCCAGCAGATCAAGTCACGGTATACCCTTGATTCGGTCAAGGATGACCCTCTCTTTCGGGCCTACCGCGACTTTTTCTGGAGTGTCGGGGTCGATCCCACAAAAACAAGGCCCGCTTCTGAAGCTCTTGTCAGGCGGATCCTTTCCGGTGGGAAGTTGCCGACTATCAATACTGCCGTGGATGCCTACAACCTTGCTTCGGCAGGAAGCAGCATTCCCATCGGGGCATTCGATTCAGACACGCTCAATGGAGACCTCACAATGAGGTTTGCTGCAGAAGGGGAGGTATTTCTAGGTATTGGGATGGAAAAGCCAGTCCTTCTCCGGAAAAACCAGGTCATCCTGGCAGACCCTGGTGAGATTATTGCGGTCTATCCGTACCGCGACTCGGATGCTACAAAGGTCACCACTGAGACGAAAAATATCCACATCGTTGCCTGCGGTGTGCCTGGAGTGGAGAGAGAACTCGTGATCGGCGGATACACTCTGTGTGCTGAATACCTTAAGAACCATGCTTCCGGCATCCCATCGGTTCCAGGGGTATTTCCACCCTGACCTGAATCAGAATACTTTGTGCCGAGAGCGGCAAATCCCGGGATCAATCGATCAAGACCCTGATCCCGGGAACAGAGTCGAAATGGATACCTGCCGGATACCCTTTATGTTATTACCCGGAAAGTAAGAGACTGATCAGAGGCCATCGAGGCCGGGATGGACCACCATATGATCATCGATGCACGGGTAAGGCCCCCGTATAAAAGCCTGACACAGGTCCTGGCTCCTGAACCCGGGGCACGACCTGCGGCAAGGAAGAGCCCGCTTGTCAGCGGATACGAACACACTCCCTCCATGATGCAGAAGTCATGGGAACTCTTCATGGACGAAATGGATGCCGCGGGTGTCGATATGGGCATCCTTGTCGGGAGGCAGGCCGGGCACCGCATCATCTCGAACGATGATATCGCGGAACTCCGCGACCGGTACCCTGACCAGTTCCCGATTGCACTTGCAGGGATCAACGGCGCGAACGTAGAGGAAGGTATCAGGGAGATAGAGAGGACGCTCCGGGGGATGCATTTTGCAGGTATTGCAGTCGACCCGGGGTGGTGGAATCCGCCGAGGTATGTCGACGACCCGGCGAATTTTCCTCTTTACCAGAGGTGTGCGGAACTCGATGGCGTGCTCTATCTCACGTGCAGTCTCATGCAGGGGCCGGATATCTCGTATGCTGAACCCTGGCGGATCCAGCGGGTCGCAAATGCCTTCCCCACACTTCCGATCGTTGTCGTCCACGCAGCATTCCCCTATACGAGCGAGATGATCGGGGTAATGATTGCAAACGCCCCGCTCGGAAACATCTGGGCTATTCCCGACTTCTTCCAGTTCATTCCGGGATTCCCAGGAGCACAGGAATGGGTCGATGCCGCCAATCATTTCCTGGGGGACCGGATCATGTACGCCTCGTCATACCCTGTCCGGCCCCTTGCGCAGAGCATTTCAGAATTCACACGGTTCTCGTATAAGCCCGAAGTGCTCGAAAACCTCCTCTCCGGGAATGCGTCGACCTTGTTTGGCCTCAAATGAGCGGATTTCGGAATGACCGTGATGAATGAGAAGATCAAGGCAGAACTCCTCTCCCTCGGAAAGATCGATGTTGAACCATCGCTTCTGCCCCCACCCAGGATGTCGACGGCCGGTCCCGGGATGGGGACCCAGAATATCTTCTTTTCATCCGGGGGGCTCCGGGTCAGGCTCGAAGTGAGCAAGGAGTCCCCGCTGAAGATGGTGCGAAAGAATGATCATGTGGTAATACTCCGGGACAGACGAGAGATCGTTGAAGGAGTCATCGAGGAGGTGGTTGCCCACTGCCCTGGCCAGGTATACATCACGATCAGCGAACGCTGCATCTACGACTGCCAGTTCTGCTCGGTTCCAGGATCGAAGGGGAAGATCAAGACACTTGATGATATTATTGCCATTGTCGAAGACGCGAAACAATGGGGGAAATTGGAGGTCATCTCCCTCACCTCGGGAATTGAAGTCTCACCGGAGGACGAGATCGACAGGGTCGTGGAGATTGTAAGAGCCCTCGCCCACTACGGGGTTCCAATCGGCGTGGCAGTCCACCCAGCAGAAGGGTCATCAAAGAGGCTCAAAGAGGCAGGGGTTAACGAGGTGAAATACAGCGTCGAGACCATGGACCCCGACATCTTTGACCGGATATGCAGGGGGCATAAAGGGCACACCCTTGAATTCATCCTGGACTCATTGCAGGAGGCCGTCGAGGTCTTTGGACGGAACCATGTCTCATCCAACATCATCATCGGACTCGGGGAGACGGATGAATGCATTCGGACGGGCGTGGAATATTTCGCGAAGAGAGGTATTATCCCGGTGCTCCGCCCCATCTCAATACCCCCGGGACGAAGAGAAAGCCTGAAGGGTGCTGTAAGGCCAAGCCCGGAACGGCTCCTGAAACTCACCCGGATGACACGGAGGATCCTCAAAAAATATGGCCTTTCACCAGGGGAATCGAGAACTATGTGTCTTGCCTGTACCGGATGCGATCTAACCCCTTGAATAAGTGTGATGGTTGCTGCTGTTTTGTGCCCAACCAGCCATTCCAAGTCCATTCCTGAATATAAAACCCTTGAAGTATCACTTCTTTTACGATAGATCAGGTTCTTCAATGGGGCACTTGGGGCACTTTGATCATATTTTCGGGAACTTTTTCATATATATAGTGTTCGTAAAAAGATCCTGGAAAAAACCTTCAATGTGCCCCAAAGTGCCCCAACAAAGGTTGAATAAAGAGGAGAAATGGTCCTTTATTCAAGGATTACTCCTTCCCTCATGATTCGCCTCAACGTGACTTGTCAACGGTATACCGTGCCCAAAGGAGGCCGTTCCCTATCACCTCGTTCCCGGTATGAGAGAGGGGAACCTGGAGATCCGAAAATCCTGCCTTTTCCGGGTCGAACATGGTCGGTTCAGCCCTGCCACCGGCAAGGAAGGGATGGATGAGCACGCTCACCTCATCGACAACCCCTGCCTGAAGAAGTACGCTGTTGAGTGTCCCGCCGCTATCGATGCGAACAGTCTCGACCCCGTGTTTCCTGTTCAGCATCCCGAGCGCTTCACGCATGTCAATCCGGTCATCTCCGGCAACAATCGCTCCAATCTTCCGTTCCTCAAGGTAGGAAAGATATTCCTCCGGGGTTGAACCTGAACAGAATGCAAGAAGATCCCGCATGTACGGCCATTTCCTGATGGCATCCCAGCAGCGGATACGCCCCCGGCTATCTGCGATGACCAGCAACGGGCGGGGATCTTTTCCACCTTCCGGAGGCCTGAACATCTCTTCGTGTTCGGGGGGAACATCGAGTGAGGGATTATCCCGGACCGCGGTGAGGACCGTCTCGCTTCCGAAAAGGATTGCATCCGGGTTCCATTGAGCAGCGAGAGCATAATACGTCTCGAGATCGGCGGGGAAGTTCGTGATCCGGCCATCAAGGCTGGTTGCGATATGAAGGATGACTCTTGGTAGCATGGGGCTTTCTCCTGTTCAATAAGTAGGAATTAATCTATTAAATGACCGGCATTGCAGGGTGAAAATGGAAGAACGAACGAATACGTGGTGTTGAATTAAAAGGAGGTATGGTTTCCATTACTCAGGGGTCTTGAGGCTTCCATATGCGCTTTTCCACGATCGTGCTGATTGGATAAATTTCTGGTATCCGAATTTTCTGATGAATTCCAGGGACTGCCGGTATTTCTTATACTTGTACCCCTTTTTATTGAAAAAATCCTGTAGTATCTTGCAGTCTTCATAATCAGGGCAATCGGCACAGGTCTCTAACTTTTTTACTATCAGGCAGCATCGTTTCATGGAACACCGGGCAGACCTTACATCCCTCGTGCCGTCATCATACCCCAACTTGCAGCCTTTACATGTACCATCCTTTAAAGCACGGCATGTCCCGCAATATGCGCTGCAACAACCAATCAGGGCGATATTCGATTGGAAATGAACATCGGTGTCAGGCATATGCAGGTTCCCAGAATTGGATTGGGAATCCGGGATTGCTCCCGGTCCCGGCACCTGTCGCGAAGGTCACGCTCCCGCCGGGTTCATCATGCGTCCCATGAAGAGGATGTTCCCGGTATCGTTGTCCTGGATCAAAAACAGGAAGGGATGATCGGCACGGAATACCGGGATCTGTTCACCAGGTGCCATTGCCCGGTTCACCACGACTGCCGTTGCAGCCGCAGCCTCTGTCCCTTCCTCGTTTACATCAACGAATGCCTTGTGATATACCTCGTCAATGAATAAACTCCTGGTGCCGTCCATTCCCGAGAGATCGGCTCCGTTAAATGCAGTCGACATCCCCATTTCTGAGAGCATATCTGCAAGATTGTAGGTGGTCTCCATTTTGAACTTGGGAAAAGTTACCTTCACCCGCTGGTAGGTGAGAGCCTGGTTCAGTGCTGCCAGTCGCTGGACGGAGAGCGATGCTTCCACTGCCTCCAGATCATTCTCCTTTGGGAGAAGAACAAGCATGGACAACCCGTTTCCTTTTTTATGAGAATATGGCATCCCGAGAACCTGGATATCATCATTCTCCGTGTACCAGTATTCCGCGTCTTCGTCGGTCCGCACCATCATCGGGACCTTTATGGTCATACCATCGTCGAGAACAAAAGTATCCTCGATAGTCTTTGCGGTATCAAACTGCTTCACCCAAGTCCCTTTGAAATAAATGGCATTCGTAATTGCCAGGACCGTGGATGAATCGATTCCCCCCTCGGGGATCAGGTCTTTTATCTTGTCTTTGGTCTTCTCCTCGACCCACTGGTTGATGATCTGCCGGGACTCCTCGGGCTTTGTAACAAAATCGAGGTTGGTAGTCTTCGCACCATAGTACTGGTCTGCGGTAGTGATATACTCCGGGAGGAACTGGTAGGTCTTCTCGGCCCAGAGGGCATTCGCCGTATTCAGGGTGACTCCGGAATTGCCGCTGTTGAGGCCGTTCGAGAGTTCCATGTATCCCTGCCTGAGGGTATCATATGAAGAGGGGAAATGGAAGACCGAGCGGATCTCGTCTGCCGTGGTATTCCTTGCCCCCTCGTAGGTGATGGCCAGTGCAGAGGAGATGCTCCATGGCGAGAAGAAGATGTTCTTTCCTTCCTGTGCGGGGTCTGATGCCAGCCGGGAGAAGAAGTCGATGCCAAACTGGTTGTTGGCCTGTACAACCGCCTTTGCGTTCTCTGAAACGGGGATTGCAGCAGGTGTTTTTCCGGTCTGGTTCTTCTTCAGGTTGAACCGTGCTTCAAAGAATGACCTTGGCGATGTTATTTTCTGGAACGAATACTTCGAACTGTTTAATTTCGAGGTCATTGCCGGTGCAGAGATCACTGGCACCGTGTGGTTTGGCATGGCATGCTGGGGATGAGATACGATGGCCGATTTTTGTGCCGGTATGGGTGCACGCGACAGCACTCCTTCTGATTTCAGGGCGTTATCCTTCGTATTCAGTTTCCCGATTGCCGGGGAATCTAGGGAATGCCTGGAATCGGTCCCTGTCAGGGAATGGGGATTCATGTGACTGGGCGTGCCTGACACCGGTATCAGAATACCGAGAACAAGTGCAAAACAAAGAGTATAGGTAAAAACGGCGAATATTTTCGGATTCATATCAATTCACTCATCTGGTGTGCAACTAGATAGGAATAACGCTATAAATTTGTTTTGAACCTCCTGGTTCTATTCTTCACAGCTGGGCATCGGAACCATACCTGAAGCTGATTCAAGTGAGATGATTCGGGGAAAACCCAATTAAAACAATCCTGAAAATACACTGGAGTGTTTCCCTCGCATCGGTGAAAAGACAGGATTCAGAATAAAAATCCTTCACTTTGCAGGTTCATGAGGGAATGCAGTATCAGAATGAAGGATTCCCGGAAACGTCACGAGAATCGTTATCCGGCAACCGACTGTATATATTCATACGGAAAAAAATTCCATTACTTTGTAATATATCCCACAATTCGCAGTAAAAAACATGGAAATCCAGAATTAAACGACCACAAGATCTTTGTACCTCTGGTTAGAGACCTAAAATATGCCCATAATCGATGGATTTGACGAAGAATCCATCCAGACCGTAGCTCATTTTGGGATTGTTGCAGGAGCATATGAATCGCTGGGAATAGGTCAAGTAATAGATCGAGCGATACCCAAGACCCGCCACCATAACCTGACCCATTCACAGACCGTCAAACTCATGGTTCTGAACGGACTCGGCTTCATTGAACGACGTCTCTACCTCTTCCCCGACTTCTTCGACGACATCGCACTAAGCCGACTTGTTGGTGAGGGGATAACCAGGGATCACCTGAATGACGATGTATTCGGCAGAACCCTGGACGCCATCGCGGAGTATGGACCAACCGAATTATTCAACCAGATCGTAGCTGAATGCCTTCTTCCGAGTGAATTTGGATCTCACTGCATTCATGTGGACACGACGAACTTCAGTGTTACCGGGGACTATGAACCTGACTTTGGATGCGACGAGATACACATTACCTATGGCTATCCCAAAGACGGAAGATGGGATCTCAAACGATTTGTACTGGGGATTGCGGCAAACCAGCACGGTGTTCCCCTCTTCCTGCAAACATTCTCCGGGAACGAGTCCGACAAAGAGACTTTGAGGACCATCATCCGCGACCTGACCGAGAACCTCAAATCAGATGAAAAGGTCTACCACGTTGCGGATTCTGAATTCTATACTCCGGAAACACTCCGATTACTTGGGCAGCATACCTTCTGGATCAGCAGGGTACCTGGCACAATTGCCCAGGTCAAGAACCTTGAGCATGCTGACCTTTCATTCGCACCCTGTCGGGACCCACGATATTCCTATTCCGAACATCGGGTGAACCATGCAGGGATTGACCAGAAATGGGTTGTCTACCACTCGGATCCCATGCATGAACGACAGGAGAAGACCTTCAAAGCTAACCTGGAAAAAGACTTCGAGAAGAACCGGAAATCACTGAATAAACTCGCTGTACATGAGTTTGTGTGCGAACCTGATGCACGGGCAGCAGCGGAGAAGTGGGTGAAGAACCATCCCCGGTACCGGTTCAGGGAACTCTCGATAGTCACTGTACACTATAAATCTCGAAAAGGCCGTGGCCGGCCTAAAACGGACGAACCTGTGACAGTGTTGTATGCCTTGGACGCTGAAATTGAGCACGATCCTGAATTCATTCAGCAGGAAACGCAAAAATTGGGTCGGTTTGTCCTGGCCACCAACGATCTTGATTTGTCGCCAGACACGCTCCTGGACTATTACAAAGGACAAGGTGCGGTTGAACGGGGATTTCGATTCCTGAAGGA
>Ga0302251_1001971_pt1 | contig 10939 bp, 7 predicted proteins | sample AAG_RA_Gln_MG_FD_193534 | JGI IMG/M metagenome (GOLD analysis project Ga0302251, IMG submission 193534) | Enriched activated sludge microbial communities from anaerobic digester in WTTP, New Holstein, Wisconsin, United States - AAG_RA_Gln | ecosystem: Engineered > Bioreactor > Anaerobic >...
CTGAATAAGTACCACCACTTCCCACAGTCAGAGTTCCACTTATTGAGGGGACAATGTTATATGAGTAAGGAGTTGAAGGAGCCGCAGAAATTGATGTAACAGATCCTGTTGCACCGAGAGGGAGAGACGCCAGATTTCCAGTCAGATCCTGAGCCGCGACAAATTCCTCAGATCATTAATAATCTCCTCATAATACAGACTCAGCACATCATCGTAATGCGGCTCATCCGCAAACTCCGCAATACCAATCCGCCTGTAGTGATCAACCAGTTCAGACGCCGTCACAAAATCGCGGAACACCATCCCGTTGGAATTAAGGAAATCCCGCACAGCGTCACTCCGCATCAGTTCACTCAGCAGTTCATCAAAATCCCCGAGCGTCCCGGCTCCGAAGAAGTTATAATCCCGTCTCAGGTCAATCCTCTTCAGATTCCGCATCTCCGTCTCAGCAAAATAGCCGATGACCGGAAGGAGTTCAAACTCCCTGATAAAGAGACCGATAGCCTTTTGATAATTGACCCTGCCGTCCTTATAGAAAATATTATCCCTGAAGCGAAGCGAAAGCTGTTCCACGTCATCGGGGAAGATAAGTCTGAGCTGATTTTCGGGATGAGCCTCTTCCTGAAGGGGAGGAGAACTGAAAGCATAGGGATACTGAGATAACTGATCAAAAAGCTGAAACGGAGCAACGGGGAGTTTACCGGGTTTACGGTCCGGAAGGATTTTATACAGGTGGATATCGTTCATATCGAAATATTCCACCTCACCGAGGTCATTAAAAAGTTTAGTAACAGAGCGGATATATGAGCCATCGCTGAAGTCAACAGCCTGAAGGTATCCGATATGTACGGATTTCGTAGAGTGGTGGAAGATAAGGGCCAGATCTCCTTCCCTCATAGGGTGGTCGTTGTCGAAGTCATAGATAACGATTTTCTCTCCGATCCTTATCCCCTGAACAGCATATTCCTTAAGAATCTTAAAAGTAAACAAATTGTGCATAAAAATAAGTTATAATAAAAAAGAAAATATTATTTCAGAATAGGTTATTTTTTTTGAAATTTTGTCTTTCTTATTCCCCCAACTATGGAATATTAATCTTTTACCTCGTGTCTCAATGCACCACTTCTATTTGGGGAAGTATTTATTTTTTAAGTTGATTTGCTGTGTACTTTGGATTGCTTGAATTTGGATATTTATCTCAATGCTCATGAGATTAATTTTTAAATCCTTTTTTTTCTAATTTTTGTGAACATTTTAAAATTGCAGCATCAACCTCATAATCCCTTTTTTGTTTTCCATTAATTACATCATAGAGAAAGTCCGTTTCCTCCACTGATAATATACTATAGTCTTTATCAAAACTTATCATTTTTCTGACTAGACCTAAGATGAGTTCGTTTTTATAATCATCAGGTATTTTCACTCTGGGCAATGGCACCCAGCCGACAGTATATTTCTCTGTTTCCTGCAAAAGTTCTTCGTTTCTGGTTGCAACAATATCAAGAATTTCAACTCCCTTTTTGTATTCTTCGTCTGCCAATGGTTTATTTTGCCGTAATTTATAAGCGATATTAGAAATAATATTCTGCTTAGTAAGGTTTAAATAGCCGCTTTCTTTTCCCCATTTTCTGATCTCGTTCCACAAAGCTGGAGGAATCGATTTGACAATCATCTTGTTTTGCAACAATTCTTCTTCTGATATATCAATATCAGCATTTCGTTTTGGTGGATTCTTTTCGTCAATCAAATCGTTTTTTATCTCTTCGATATTCAAATCCCACAACCATTTTTTAACCTTTTCCCAGCATTCCTCTTTCTTTGCCCACTCGATATAATGCGAAACCGGTGAATTCTCTAAAATAAACTTATTCACTTGCTTCATCAGGTTATAAATGAAATTAGAGAGTTGAGGCGAGACTCGTTGATTTTTCCATATTTTATATAAATCTAATTTGTTACCTGTAAGAATATTAACCAACGATAATGTGTAAGGAACAACAACTTGACGTAACTCACCAATGTTGTAATCGTTTAGCTTTGTACCATATCTTTTTTCAGCCGTTTTGAACAAAATACATTTCGCTATAGTATCTTCAAAAAAAACAGAATTTATTTTCTTAAGGTCATTTGGAAGACTATTGGCAATGAACTGAGCATAGTTTTTTTCATTACCACGAACAACAATATGAGGCCCAATCATTATTTTTTTTCCATCATAAACTTCCTGAAAAGAATTAATATATTTTGCCAACTCTACTTTTGTAAACATTTGATTTTTAGGATATTTTTTGTCAAAAGCAAGTTGTTTGGTTTTTGTTGTTCCCTCACGACTTCGCAAAGTTTTGTACTGGCCCCTCGCTCTTTCAAAAAACCAGCAGGTTTGCAAATTATTCTTATCTGTCACTGGTGATAATATATAACGCGACAACTTTTCAAAAGCAACAAGGACTGCATTATTTGCAGAAAAATCAGCATCATTAACCTTGTTTTGAGTATTTGCATAGCGTGAAATTCGTGATACAATGTCAGTGTATTGTTCGGGATTTTCAATAATTGAGAACTTTATCTGCACAAAAATCTGAGAAATATCTATCCTGTCTTTTCGTGAAGCGTTATAAATCGAAGCGGTAGTTTGTCCTCCGTTTACAATTTGTAAATTACTGATTTTTTTAATATAATGACTTTCTTCGTCAAGTTCTATTTTGTCAGCAGTTGCAGCAATTCCGTTATTAAAGGCCAAAAACATTTGCGGTTCGTTGCGGATTGTGTCTCGTATACCCTTATTGATTTTTCCTGTGAATTGCAGGAATGAACGAACATTTTGTTCTAAAAGTCTCGCCCCATATTTTTCATATAGTTTTGATAAACAAACTCCGGGAATAATAGCAATGTAAGTCTTGTAAGCAGAATTTTGTACATTCGCGGATAAACATGGAATTTCAAACTTTTGCCCATCAAAATTTTCAAAGTCAAGCTCAATCGGAATTCGGGATTGTTCGGAAATTTTGTACAAATGGTTTATGTCAGCTATTCTGTAATATAAATTGTAACCCCCTATCAAACAGCTTTGAGGAAAATCACCTTTGTATTCTCCATTTGTCAAAATGATGGCATTAACCCTTACAAGATTTTCTTTGAGTTCCTGATAATTAGCCAGAGTACTTGCAAACTCAAATATCGCGGATGATTCTGCAATTTCGTTGACATATTCTTTTTCAACTGCTTTATGGAAAAAGTTTGATATTCGTGTTGTTGCTCTTTCAATTTCTGACTTTGCAATGCCTGGAATAGTTCCCACAGGATTAAAAATAGAAATAAACAAATCTACGGTTTCGTAATTTTCAGAAACAGCATAAGCATTGATTTTATGTTGCTTACGGGTTCCTAATGCTTTTTCATCATAGGCAATATCGGCGTTTTCGGTTTCGCCTGCCTCGGCTAACATCTCAACGGCAATTCTGGTAAATATCTGTTCCTGTGTATCGCCTTCTTCGTTACCCTCCTGCATGGCAATAATATCCTGCATTATAGATTGATAGAATTTATTTATCTCATTCATAGCGATTTAATTGTGTTAAAAAGTTGGTTTTCGGTAGCTAAATACTCATCACACATGGTAAGAATGATGGCATACTTCACATCGCTCACTCCGCTTCGTAGTTCGTTTTCCTTAATGCGTGGAAAATTGTTTTCGATTTTGTAATAGTTTTCATTTCTTATTTTGTAAAATCTATCCTGATAAAAAAGCTCGTACTTTTCTGCATAACCCGCTTCAAACAACTTTGTGTTAAACAGCGACAAAGCGGGTGTATCATTATTAAGCATCTCACGGATTTCAGAAACTTTTTCGCAAAGAGTCTGACCGTTACCGTTTGAAACCTCGACAGAAACATGATATAAAAACAGGTTTTTTAAGAGCGTTTCGTCCAACTGTCTTTCACCATTAATGGTCACTTTTTGAGGATTGTTGTGTGATGTTGTTTTTACTTCAACAGCCCAACCATTATCCTGAAAATCTCTTAACGCCTTTTCAACCCCTACCCACGTATTCAGCACATCGAAAGGATTAATATCGGGCTTGTTTAAAAACTTTTGTAAAAAATGTAACTCCCCGTAAAGTCCCTGCTGCTCTGAGTGCGTCAAACCTGCCGAGCTGTTTTTCTCAAAGAGTGTTTTCCACTTTTCTAACTGGTTTACAACAGTACGGCTCATCTTTTGTTCAGTATTCAGTTTGATAACAGATTGTATCAGATTTTCGCAAAGCGTGGCAAAAATATCTCGGTGGTCGGGGCACAAAAGTTGTATTGTCAACAATCGGGAATTTGCAAAAGTAGTGTCAGGCAACAACATCACTTTCAACTCCCGCAGGTTATCGAAGGAAGCAATATCAATGCGAATGTCCTTGCGGAAAGTAAAAGCCACGCCGTAATACCTTTCGGGATATTGAAAAGTACCCCATATATGGAATCGAACATCACTTGAATACAAGCGTTTTACAAGCCCGTCGGTTTTTTCTTCTTCCAGTGTTTCCCACAATTCGAAGATGTGATTATTTATCATCATAATCATTGTCGTTTTCGTTGTCAAATAAGTCTTCCGTTTCGGCAAACTCTGCGATCCGATTTACAGTGTAGGAGATTGCGTATGGTTTTTCACTACCAGGAAACGAAATAACAAAACCAATAAAGGGCTCGTCCTCCTTTTTGTATGATATTGTTCCGTCCACAATGTTACCTTGTTGGTCTTTTATGTTTGCACAAACGGGATTAAGTGGATAAATTATTAAAAGTGGGTTGGTTTTCAGACGAAATTCATTACGAACAATATCGGGAGCCGGATAATCTTTTCCCCAGAATTGGCTTTTTCCTTCATTATTTAAAGTTTCCCACCATTGATTGAATTTAGCAATTTCATTAATTTGTTCATCATTAGAGAGTTTTTCTAACTCTTTCTTAAATTCTTTAAATGCTACTCTTTTTTTAGTTACTTCTAATGCGCTTTTTAATAAATCCTCATCCAAATCTATAAACTCATCTTTCTGATTACCGACAATGTGATTTTTTCGAATATAATATGTGCTCCAATTTGTGTCATTCGCACGATTACGGTCAAAACAACCAACTTTCAAGCTGTTCGAAAAAGTATGCGATGTTTCCGCATTGTCTTTCTTATTCATTATAGCCACGCTCCACGAAGTCAATTCTTTTTGGTTCACAAGCTCTTGAATGTAAGTGTTGATCATTTCCAAATCCACTTTTTTCAAACTGTCGGCAATCTTGAATTTCGAAAAATATTCACAAACATCATCTGGAGAAACATTACGCCATAAATAGTTGTTGTGTTTAAGTTCAGGCGTTCCGAGTAAAGAAATAAACCTGTCTGTTTCAATCAGATTCCTTTTCTTTATACCCCTGTCCATTGGGAGTTGATAAGTCTCAATCAATCGCCCTGCCCAGGATACCATTATTTTTCTGGTATAACGCATTTTTAATAAAGAAGTAATCTGCAACTGTCCGGGATGGTTTCGTACTTTCAATGCATAATCTTCAGGGGTTCCGTTTATTCCGTTCAGATAGTCAAAATCTGAACGCAATTCTTCACTGGCAATGGTAATGTGCCTGAACCATTCATTGAGTTCTTCGCTTGTAAACAAACGGCACAAATCCACATAACCAGGACGATACCCAAACCAACGCCCCATCTGCATAAGTGTATCGTACATTTTTGAAGCACGTAAAAAGTAACTCACAGACAATCCTTCCAGAGTGAGACCGCGTGAAAGTTTGTCGCCGCCTATGGCGATTACAGAAATACCCGTTTTCTCGTTTTCGTAGTAAGTCAGACTGTCACCTGAAGTACCGTTGATTGATTTTACTTCAATTTTTTGGACCGCCTTATAAAGCAAGGGTTTTATCTCTTTCCACAGATGAATGGTTAAATTTTTGTCATTGTCGTCAAACCTTAAACGCTGAATTTCGGTTGTGACAGTTTTATATGATTTGTAATCTTCAGAGTCGACTTCTAAAATCTTTCGGAATTCCTCCAAAACAGCTATGTCATTTGCTTCAATTTCTTGCTTGTAGTATTTAAATAGCTTCTCTGCCAAATCTGTGATGTGATTTTGCCACAATTGAAAACGCGAGACATGAATGAGCATTGAGTTGTGCTTTGTTTCATCCCCTCTTGCAATACGAATTGCACAAGTAATAATAAAAGATTTTATGGCGGTTTTAAGTGATTCAGGAATTTCTGTGAAAGCAGGCTTATTATCATCTTTTTTGTGTCTCTGAGGTACAAAATGTTGGTAATCCTTAATTGGGAAAATGATTGGCAACAAATCATTGTTTGAATCATCTGGAATAATAGAGGTTCCAAAAACCTTTTCTGGACCAATATAATTGGTTGGCGAGGGGATGTTTACTATAAAATCGCGGGGGAACAAATCGCCTTCGTTCGGGTTAATGAAGATATTGGCAAACGGTGTGGCCGTGTAACCAACATAAGCAGACCGGTTGAAAAGTGCAATGGTTTTGCAAATGTTTCTATTTATTGTTGTGGGGTCTAACTCTTTTCTATTGGTATTGATCGAAGCGTTATCAGCCTCATCATCAATTAACAGTAGTGACTTATTTAAAATCTTGTCGTCTGTAGTCTGTGTTTGCAACCAATTACACAAGCGTTTGAGAACACTGGCATTCTTTTTTACAACCAACAAAATTGGTTGCGGTGTATTGAAATTGAAACCTGCGGTGTGGGTAGCTCCGCGTGTAAAATCGCCATTTTCTAAACTATTTGTGTAAGAATTTGCTATGGCATTTTCGAAGCCAGGGATAAGACCTACTCCGATTTTTGTAGTTTTGTTCAATGTGTAGGCTCTCTCGAATTGTGTATCAAAACCCAAAAATCCTTCGTCAATTCGGCTTTGAGTCTGGCTTCGCAAGTTGTTGTGAATCCCTGCCAGAACGATAATTAAATTGAAGCCAGCATCGGCTGCCTTGCAAATCAATCCTGTATAATTAGCTGTTTTTCCTGATTGTACTTGTCCGACCACCAATCCTTTTTTGGAAATTTGTATTTCGCTGCGTTGAGGGTTGAAAAATTTATCAAGCACTTTGTCTGTCAGTTCGTCCAATTGCAAAATAACACTTGGAGCAAAACCTTTATTTTTTAAAAGATATTCGGAATATCTTTTCCAAAAATCCCATTTGGTATTTTTGCTTTTGAAATCTTTTAACCACGGTTCACGTCGTTCCTTGCCTTCCAAAATTTGGAAGGGAGCAACTATTGTACTATATTTTTTAAATAGTTCGCACTTTAAATTATGCAAATCTACATCTACATAGAATCCGTTTTGTTTAAGAGAATCTATCATTTTTATTGATTCCTCAATTTTTAGTTGGGCTTCAACTGCGTTAGGTCTTAGTCCTATGTTTTCCAAACAAAACTTTAATGCTTTTGAGTAATTATCATTCATTTTAATTCGTCTATTAATTCTTCATAATTATTAAATGGTTCTTGTATTTTCAACAAGGCTTTTGCTTGTTCGGGCGTTTTGCCTTGTGCTACTTGGTTGTTGTACATTAACAAAAGCATTTCTTTAATAAGATTTTGATCAACATCAGAAAACGGCGTTTTCTGTGTCTCCTCGCTCTGTGCCTCTTTAATATAAATAGTTTTGGTCGGGATTGCCTCTTCCAGAAACTTCAACATTTTTTCAATGGCTTGTTCGGGTTTATTCTTCGCCAGACTTTTCAGGTCCCGGATCATTAAATGCTCCCGGTTAACCACAAACGACCATCTGTTATCCTTTTTCTTCTCAAGCCAAATGGGGTGAAAAGATTGTCCGGCGCGCTGTTTCAGAATCTTGCCTCTGTGCCGGTAAACCTCGCAACCAATGTTGCGAACAGCCTTTGCATAAGACTCTAACTGCTCGCGACAAACTGCGGGTGGATATGCTTTTGATTTTTTAATATCAATCTGCCATTCAGTATCCAAACTGTTAGGTAAATCGATTTGTATCCGTATTAATTTATAATGTTCTTCCTTTCGGAATAAACCTAACCAATCGCCTGCCAAAAGCAGGCGTTTGCCCCGATAAACATAAAAACCCTGTTGTGCGGGGTAACCATTCATTCCCTCGGCCTTTTTGTAAGCCTGCTCTGACGAAAAATTATTTTTGTGTGGCAAGACATAACCTTTCATCTTTGCACCGCCGTTAATGCTTTCCGTTGGCTGTTCCTGTGTTTTCGTTTCGTTGGGACAAAACGGATTCCACGGTTCAATCTTGTGTCCACACCAAAAGATATTTACTGTCTTATCTTCAATAAAACGGTGAAAAGTCATAGCAACATGGTTTTTCACTTTTTCTAACGAAAAGGAAAACTTTCGTTTTGCATTTTCGTCCGTTTCTTCCGTTTGAAGAGGTACAATATGGTCTAAATCAGTCCAAACGACAAGCGTCCCTGACTGTAAATTTTCTAATTCAGAAATGAATTCCTCAGGCATCCATTGAATCAGTTCCCATTTTTTGTTTTCCGCGACATAATCCAAATCCCAGGACCAAAAGGCCGGGGCAGAATCTTTTCGTTTGCTTAATACCGATAGTTTCCGGCACTGAGAGAATGAAGCTGTTTTTAGCCCTAAACCGAATCTCCCCAAATCAGTTTCGGATCGCTCAGTCAATGGGTTTTGAGCACCGGGTCGCATTGCCTCGATTATCTCGTTATTGTTCATTCCCTCGCCATCATCTTTTATGGTTATTATGGATTTTCCACCTCGCCAGATACGGTTTATATAAATATTTTTTGCTTTTGCTGAAATAGCGTTGTCAATAATATCAGCAACTGCGGTTTCGAGGTTGTAACCTATCGCCCTGAAGGTTTCTATCATTGATGCAGCTTCGGGAATAGCAGTAGCGGTTTTAAATTTAGAGTAATCTAATTTGGATTTCATTTTTTCAACATCAAAAATATTTTTTGTGCAATCATTTCAGCCATTAATGGAGGAACAGCATTTCCGATTTGTTTAAAAGCCGATGTGCGGCTGCCTTCAAAGAAATAGTCATCTGGGAAAGATTGTATTCTTGCGGCTTCCCTGACTGATATTGAACGGTTTTGTTCTTTATCAGGATGAATGTAATAATGCCCATCCATTGCTATATGAGCCACCACTGTATGAGATATTCCATTTCCATTTACAACCTGGAATCTGTTTGTGAAAGAATCAAGATTATTATGTTTAATAAGTCTTGGTGGCAATAATGAATAATTTAATCTTTTACCTTTGTTCCATTCATCTACAGCAATCTGGTATATTTCTAAATCGGTTGTGTTATTCGGCCGTGAAATATGTTGTGTTACAAAATCCCAACCGTTTCTGATTTTTGATTGCTTCAGATATTCTGTTGCAGGTTTGCAGTATTTTACAGCGTTTAAAGTTCCTTCACCGTTTTTTAGTGGTTTGAGGTCAGAGAACAAATCTTTCAATATTTGAAATTTTTGTTCTTTCACTTCAAATTCTGGATATGAAAAATTCAGCTCTTTCTTCCAACCTATAATGATAACACGCTTTCTGTCCTGTAACACACCAAAGTCTTTTGCATTTAATATATTATACTTGTTTTTAGGTAGACTCACCTCATAACCTGCCTTACTTAAGGCTTTAAGAATATTTCTTAGAAAACTTCCGTTTTTTGCTGATAATATTCCGGGTACATTTTCAAACACAAACATTTTTGGTTTATATTTAACTAAAAATCTCACGTAGTGTTTATATAAATGATTTCTTGAGTCACTTTCCATATTTTTTCGGGCACGTCCTACTACAGAATAAGCCTGACAAGGCGGTCCACCTATTATTACATCTACATTTTTGCCGTTTAATTCTTTATCAATTTTTGCAAAAATTTCAGGCAATGATTTATCTGATATTTCTTTATTGATTACAGAATTAATTAAATAGTCCGGGACTTTACCCCAAAGTTCTTTTTTATTTTTGTTATCTGATTTCAGATAATCAGAAAAAAGCTCTGATTCATTTCTTTCTTTCAACCAGTGATATGCAGTCCTTGTTTTTATTGTGTCACAAGCGTCGTTATTCATTTCCACATGAGCCACAGGGTTAAATCCAGCACGGATAAAACCTTCTGAAAGTCCACCGGCACCAGCAAATAAATCAATATAGTTTAATTTTTTCATCTAAAAATCAAAGGTTTATTGTTTTTGTATCTTTTGCAAAATTTTATTTAATGTCTTTATTTGTTTTTCTTTCTTTAATTCACATTCAAAAACAGAAAATATTTGCCAACCGCCATCTTTTAGTTGTTTAAAATTTTTAATATCATTCTTTTTATTATTTTCAATTTTTTTTAACCAAAAATTTGTACGTGTTTTGGGGAGTCTGAAATACTTACAATTTTTATGTCCGTGCCAGAAACAACCGTTTACGAATATTACTGTTTTGTATTTTTTAAGAACGATGTCTGGTTTGCCGGGAAGGTTTTTTTGATTTAATCGGTACCGGAATCCATGGCTGAAAAGAAATTTTCTTACAATCAGTTCCGGTTTTGTGTCTTTGCTTCTGATCCGGCTCATATTGTAACTGCGCGTAGCACTGTCATGAACATCAGTCATATATTAATCCGGAGTTTTTGCATACAATATTTTTCCGTTATCCCGACAAACAAATAAAAACAGTTAATATCAACTATAAATCAATTTAAAATTACAAATAATCTGTTTCTAAAACAAATCTGCTTACACAGAGATAATCAGTTTTTATTGCTGAGATTGTGATTTTGCTTACATAACAATGCCGGGGAAATTGAACTTATTTAATTTTTAAGTGTTTTAACTTTAAAATAATGGAGCGGTAATGCAAAAAATATTTTTAGCAATTATAGGTGCACTGGTGATTTTTTCACTGGGAATGGTTAGTTTGT
>Ga0302251_1001973_pt1 | contig 10933 bp, 8 predicted proteins | sample AAG_RA_Gln_MG_FD_193534 | JGI IMG/M metagenome (GOLD analysis project Ga0302251, IMG submission 193534) | Enriched activated sludge microbial communities from anaerobic digester in WTTP, New Holstein, Wisconsin, United States - AAG_RA_Gln | ecosystem: Engineered > Bioreactor > Anaerobic >...
TGGACGAAATATCTCCATACGCCGAAGACGAAGGCGTGAAATTAGATGTCCAACGGGCAATCCCTTTAGAAATACGAAATTCATCTATCCAGGCATTAACCCAGTTCTCTGTAATGTCAAGAGTACCTATTCTTAATGTACTATTAATCACTCCAACATTATTAGTACCAAAAGCGACAGATTCAGTAAGTGGTTGAGACACACCATTTATGAAAATCTTAGCTGTAGCGCCATTTCTTTCAAATGCCAAATGATACCATGTATTTACAGAAATACCTTCCCAGGTATTTGAAGTATAATAATAGCCTTTGTCACTTCCTCCAGAAACAAAATACATATATAATTTGTTATTAGCACTCTTAAAACAATACCAACGGTTATTGGAATCCTGAAACTGACCAAGAAATACCTGATTAGTTGATATATCATTAAACTTAACCCAAAAATCTATGGTAAAATCCCCTGCACCGAAATGCCAATCATCAGAATCTGGTAAAGTAATATAATCAGAGTTTCCATCAAGCAAAAGTGAAGTGGTACCAAACTTTTGTTGGGCGCTATCAAGTTGTGCTGTTCCTGAAAAAGTTACATTCTGACCTGTTTCAGCGGTATAAACAGTTAACGCATCTGCACCATCAAAATGCAAAAGGAGTTTGGTATAAGAATCCGCAACAGCGTAATTGTATAAAGTAAATATAAAAAATAAACTCATAAAGAACTTAGTTATTAAATTATCCATAGGCATTTCAACCTCCGAGAGTTTAAACACAATTTTAGTTATCTACTTCGCCTGCTGATATGTGAGTTTTTGTTCCGGCAGCATCTTATTATCTGACGAATATTGCTTTACCGATTTCAACAACGACCTGTTGGTATCCAAGCTATAGGCATATTCCAATTCGTATCTCCATACCAAATTAGAATTCACTTTTACCTGGATTTCTTTTAACCGCTTTGCTGTAACAACTTTTGATGTGCTAATGTAGCTGGAAAAGATATCATCCCGGGGCTCAAGAAGAAATTCAACACTGTTGGTAGGAGAAACACCACTGTCATGCCCGGTATAATTAATTCGGTTCAAATACGGCTTGCCCTGATCCTTGCTATAATTAAATTCAATATAATTTCCGTTGGTATCCTGGGCCCTGGTTACATACCAGGCAAAGGTACCTTTTCCGGAAATTTCTTTTGAATCGCCGGACTGTCCAAAACGCAAAACGCTCCCATCTTTATTAACCACTTTCCAGGAATCATCCGGTTCCTTAAAATATTTCGTGAAGGAGCTTTCAATTTTCGCCTGATACAAATTATCTACCAAATGCACCAATTCAATAGTACCACTATCAGTAACAACATAAAAAGTATCCTGGGTATCAACATAGGTAGGCGGACCTAATCTGGTCGAACGAACAATATAGCCCGGATTAAGGCTAAACCCCATTCCAACCCAGGAATTACCGTTTCCTGAACGATAAACAAGAGATAATGAAGGTTTTATTCCTTTTCTTCCCGGAGAAACACTTATTGGAATAGCATGGCTAAACGCTCCGGTTAACATATCCGGCAGAGGAATTTTAACCGCGGTCCCAATCGGAGTACTTTGAGGAACTAAATTCATCAAAGCCGCATACGTTGAAAAATGCATAATTGAAAAAGTCACCGTAAATCCATCCGCAGGAATCACTGAGGTTTGTCCGGTAGAAAGTATTTTATTCTGAACTGAATCAAAAAGGCCTAATTCTATGGGAGTCCCAGGGACTTCACCTTGAGAAAGTGAATAAACGAGTTGAATGGGTTTATTAAAAACCAACCCATACGGTTTACACTCGACAACACTAAGCAACGAAGTATTGCTGGGAGCCGTATTCTGAAATACATCATTTTTAACATTAAGAATTTTGATCTGTTTTTGCTCATTCAAGGCACCGACAGGAATAATAAGCTTGACTTTACCGTCAGGAGAATTAACTTCACCGCCATCCGGGCCGATAGATTGACCGGAATACAGTGTAACCTTAATCGACTGCGAAGAAGTATTACCCTCGGCATCGACAGCAGTTTTTGTAACAGTGTTTTCGCCTTCCTGCAAATTTCTTGTTTCAGAAAAATTAACACCGTCTATTGTGCCTTGCAAAGTTATAGGAGATTCTTCAACCACAGTGCCATCCGAAGGCGAGGTTATAACAATAACAGGGGAAGTATTAGCTTCACTCGCGAGAGTAAAAGAAATCAATACAGGAGCTTCTGCAAAAACAATCAGGAGAGAAAAAATTAAGAAAAAAAACGAAGATAAAACTAAATGGAGATATTTTAAAAATTGGGGGGTTAATTTTTGTTTCAAGTCAGATTGATTTTTAATCTAAGTTAAACAAATGGTACCTTTGATAATATTAAATCTAAAATCACTATTTATGTCAACACTTTTTTAAACTTTTTGGTTTCGCAATTTCTTAAATTCCTCGTAATCTTGACTTCATCTAAGGCTTTATAGGCCTTGCCACGACTTCATAAACATCAACAGGGCTGATTTTCTGCATACACATAATAGCAGGATCCGGACATTCCTGAGAGGAAAACTTGCCAACCAGTTTTAATCCCGGATTAGAGGGAATCCTCTTCAACTCTTCAAGGTCATCAATTAAATCTGTGCGTTGATAATCGTATATGTGGACTAAAACATATTTAACGCCCATCCACCGTAAAATTCCGGCGGTTCTCAGTGAGGAAAGTTTTACCATCGTATTCGCGACTTTATTGGGATATGTCCCCGGAGAAGTAGAATTAATAATCTTTTTTTCATGGATAGTCTGATAAAACTTATAGAAATCATTTGGGGCTTTATAATCCAACGGATACTCGGCAATCGTGAAATTCCCAGGCTGGACCTTTAACCAGGAATAAACAGCCGGGGTTTTTGAGACATCCATAACCTTAAATGGCGGCCAATTCCAGAATTCAAATAAAACCAGACAGCATAACACTCCTGATACTATCAGCTTTTTTTTATCAGTTTTAAATCTTTCAAGAAAGAATTTCAGGCCAAACCCAGCCAGGACAGCGACCGCGAACATAACAACAATTCCAAAACGGCAATACGCCCTATACATAGGAAGGATTTTATACATAAAAAAAGACGGCATATAAATTTTTAATGGGCCGATCTGCCACCACGGAGGCTGTGAAAACAACCATGCCGCAATAGCAAGAAAAACGAAAAATCCAATATAAAATTTTTCTTGCCGCTCCTCGTGTCCTTCATTTCTCGTCTTTATCAATCTCCGCCATCTTCTCACTGCAAAAAAAGCCAATATTAACGGCGTCCACCCCAGATAAAGAGAATGCTCGGTATAACTTACCCCGTATAAATCCGACCCCACAAACCTGTCGGTGATCTTTCCGAAAACCGGATGAACTGCGGCGGGCAGGAAATAACTCAAAGGCCGAGCTGACTGGGTAAATAAATCATCAAAGGGACGGCGCTGAGAAGAAAACGCAGAAGCAATTGTATTTTTCGTAACTGAAAGCCTGCTTTTAATTACGGGATAAAATTGGGGTGATAAAAGAACACCAACACATAATCCGGCAAATACTGCTTTTTTAAAAAATGCTAAATCCTTGGGAGGAAAACGCTTTTTAAATAGTAACTTTTCTTTAAAATCAAAGAACAAAACATAAAGCATAAATGCGGACAAAACCATTCCTGTTAAAAACATAAGGATAAAATCAAAAGAAAAAAGAAGAAATAAACTTAAGATAAAGAAAATCCAGTTTTTCCTATTCGGCTTATCCTTCAGAGCTATTATAGTTAATAAACACAGCGGAATCCACTCATTAAATGTCAGACCGATATGCTGCCACATCCTGGCAAACTGATACGGGCAAAATGTAAAGATCAAAGCGGAAAAAAAAGCGCTTTTTTTATTTTTAACGAGATACCATCCCAAAAAATATATGGCTAAACTGCATAGTAAAAGATTCCCCAGGACTAAAAAATTGTATGTTAAAGCAGGCTGTGTAACGATACTTAACGTATATAACACCAATAACCATACGTATGAAACATATCCGGCGCTATATACATCGTGCCCGAATGGATAGGCAATGAAATCCGTATGGGTAAAAGAAAGATGATGCTGAAACGCGTATTTAATCCTCCATGCGTCCCATAAAACAGTCAATGATTCATCAGTCGAAAAAAAAGCGGGGATACAATTAAACAAATTGAATATCAAAGGGAAAGTCATAACCACAAGGACAATAAACAGCATGAAAATAAGAGTAGAATGCTTTGTCATTTTTACCCCTGATTGATTATTTGTTTACTTTCGCTTTAACTATCAGGCTTCTTCCAAATGTCGGGAATAATTCCGCAGCCCAACGGCTCGAAAATTTACCCGAAGAATTTAAATTGATAACGTCGGAGGTGAATTCAAGTGGAGTAAATTTTTTATACTGTAAAAAATCAACTAATAGCCCTTTGGTAAAAAAACGGATGTGCCCCGCGTGCGCGTAACCCGGAAAACCGTATGAAGCTTCGAAGAAAGGGTTTTTACCCGCCAATAACAAAAACCGCCGGCCTAAAGAAGCCGCGTTAGGCGTAGAAAGGATCAAAATGCCTCCCGGCTTTAAAACTTTCTTGATCTGATCAAGGAAAAAATCCGTATCCAGGATATGTTCGATAATTTCCCCGGCTATTACAAGGTCAAAAAAATCATCCTGAAAACCAAAATCAGATTCAACATCCTGAATGGTAACGCGCACCCCCTTTTTCCGAGCCTCACCGGCGGCGTTTTCATTGCCCTCAATCCCATACACCTCATTTCCTTCTTTGATTAAAAACAGCCCTAATGTTCCGTCATAACAGCCGATATCCAAAATCTTTTTATTTTTCCCCGCAAAAGAAACTATTTTTTTAATACGTGAGTTTTCGCCTTTGGAATTATATTTCAACTCACCCATCTCATACACCTCACGCGCGTATTCAACACTTTTATTAAATCTCATTCTATCAGCTCCCGGAAAAGTTTTATATTTTTCTCTGTGATCCTATCTATTGAAAACTCCCGTTCTGCCAACATACGGGCATGAGAGCCTAATGAAACTCTAAGCGATTTATCAAAAGCAAGTTTTCTGATCGCTCCGGCAATTTCATTAATATCGGAATTAACAATAATCGCATCTTTACCATTTTCAAGCATTGCCGGTATTTCGCCGCACCGGGTCGTGACAACTGCTTTTCCCATGGCCAGGCTTTCCAGAAGCGACCGGGAAGTCGTCGGCTTATATGTAAACGGCAAAACCACAAAATCAGAAGCGGACAGATACATGGGAATATCCGTTATCGGAACTTTCGGCATAAAACTAACCCGGTCCTCCATGCGTAATTCTTTGATACGACTTTCCAATAAAGACCGCTCTTCCCCGTCTCCCAGCAACACATAAATAGTAATTTCCTTTTCAAGGGATTTAACCGCGGATAACAATAACTCAGCCATTTTTCTATTATAATCGTACATGGGTTTGGCAAAAACAAGTACTGTACTTGAGGGAGAATAACGGTTCCTGATAGAATTACCGCTAATGCCGGGAGAAAAACGCTTAAGATTAATTCCTGCGGGAATAATTTCAACATTCTGTTTTCGTATCCCCCATTTTGAAAGATACGTATCGAAATAATACCGCGACCAGCAGATTATTTTATTGAATTTCAAGGAATAAACGATTCGCTGTATTTTATTAAAAATCATATCATTAAACGAAACGCTATCCTGATTGATAATCTCAATAGTACAGACCACCGGTTTTTTTAAAATTTTCCCGAGCAAAAAAGCGGGCAAAGCCGGCCGCGCGGAAAAAACGTTGATCAAATCTATTGAGCCCCTTAAAAACCTGATACCCGCGATAAAAACTGATACCTGAAAAATAAAATCGCCAATCAAAGGAACAGGGATTAATGGTATCCAATGAAAAGTGATATTCCCCGGTGAAATAAAAGCACTTGAGGGAAAACGCCCCGATATTAAGACAATCTTTTCACTTCGGGCAGCAAGAGAATCAACAAATTCCTGCAGATGAGACCCCTGTTCATACAAAGGATATTTATAGCAAATTATTCCTATCTTCATCGCACCGTTAATGTTAAGGCAATAATGAACTTATTTCAATGGGCTTGCTTCCAAGTGAAAGCTTTTTAAGTTTATCAACAGTTAATCGTAATAAGCGTCTCGGCATACATACGGTTCCTGCACAGAAAAGCCAAAATTTAAGGTTGAGCAGATTTAAAGGGCGATTAACAATAAGAATCCTGATCTCTCTCAGAAGATTACGAATTGAGCTGTAATTTTTTATTTGAATCAAACCGACAAAATGGGAACATATTAAATCTATTCCATGCTTTTGAATAGGCAAAAACCGTTCTTCAGAATATACAGTTTTGAACATTTTTATCCAGGCGGAAGTTGGTGAAACCTCATAAATTTTTGAAAGAAACCGAGTTTGGCTGCTTTCAATGCGAACGGCAACCGTAAAATCTTTCAGGAAAACGATTTTATGTTTTTTACTTATGCTCGCGAAAGGATAAATATGAGCTGGAAATATATCGTCGTGGAAATCCACATCCATATACGCGCGCCTGTACGCTAAACCGGATAATTGTCCAACCGATTCGAAAATCTTATTAAAAGCGTTCACACTGTCCCAAATCGAAAGAACGGCGTCGCGGGTATTATCGTACGGAAAAACCGCCCGTACCGGACTGGTAATATCTGTTTGAAACCAAAAATAAGGTCTGGTGACAGCCCCAATTTCATCATCCAGCATAAACGCGTTGTATGTTTTACGCAATGCCCCTTTTAAAAGGATATCATCCTGCCCCATTAAAAAAATGATATCTCCGGATAAATGCGTGTTTAAAATTTTAAGATTTTTTCCATATCCAACATTTATATCGTTCACAAAAACTTTTATTCTGGGGTCGTGGATAGATTGTATTTTCTGAAGGGTATTGTCGGTAGAATGATCATCAGAAATCACGATTTCATAATCGGAAAAGTCCTGTGATAAAATACTCCGAAGAGTCTTCTCTATCCAGTTTTCTCCGTTATAGGAAGGAATGCCGATACTAATCATGATGCGTGTAAATTTTTCGTCATAGTAAAAATCGCCGCTGATTCTTCAGCAGCAACTTTCTCCCAGGAATACTCAGAGGAAAGAGTTTCAACCTCTTGATTACTCAGTCCAGACACACCAGGAGCGTTTAAAATCCTGAAAATCGCATCAGCAAAACCATGTATATCTCCAATAGGGATTTTTATTACGCCGTGAGAAAAAATCTCACCGTATACAGGTAAATCCCATGTGACAACAGGAACCCCGCAGGCAAGCGCCTCCATAATCACGATGCCAAAGCCCTCCTCAAAACTGGGAAACACAAAAACCTTACTGGATTTAATGATTTCAAACGCTTGAGCAGATTCAAGAAATCCCAGAATCTTTATGGCATCCTGCCCGCCTGACGTTTGAATTTTCCGAGACAGTTCAGATTTAAAACCGGCATCCCCCTCACCAATAATAGCTAATTTCGCGAGAGGACATTGTTTTAAAACTTGAGTCCATATTTCAACCAGCTCGTACAGGCCTTTAGACTTATTTAATCTTCCCAAAAAAACACCGTCGAATAAAGACGTTTCCGGTTTTTTTATTTTTTTCAGGTAATTTGAGTCGATTCCGTTGGGGATAATTTTCAATTTATTTTCATCAAAGCCGATTTTCATTAATTCTCTTTTTATTAACGGATTAACAACAATAACGAGATCGGCGTATCTTTGGATCAGATAAAAACTAATTTTTTGAGACAAATATCCAAGTACATTTGCACTAAAGTTATTTCCCACGCGCTTAAATGGATTCGCATAAAAATGGTGTATGCATTGCTGCCAACACACATGCCTATGCCGCACTTTCCAAAAAAAAGCAGGAATCACATCCGGGAAAAAATCGGATGATCCGTATACCAGATCGATTTCAGCTAATTTAATTTTAAAAGCCAGGGCCCGAAGGGTTCTCAGAAAATACCGGTAACAAATATTGCCCAGGGATTTTTCATTCGTAGTAATCTTAAATTCCGCATTAAGGCCCCTCCGGACACATAATTCACTGCCGGCGGATGAAGTAACCACAACCAGGCGGGTTTTCGGAATTCTTTTCATTATTTCAATAAAACGGACATCCGAACCACTCACGCTAACAAACGCATTCATTAATCCCAGAATTTTTAAATCGCCCATATACGCGCATTCTGTTAAAACCGATTTAGAAATAATTTAAAATATGACTATACACCAACGGGTATATTTTTAGATTAAGAAATTTAATTATATTATCGTGGAAGTTATTTTCCGCTCATGGCTTCGTATCCACCCAAAAATGTCTTCAAGAATCTTTTCGCGGGGAATCTGAGGTTTCCAGCCGAAGTCATCTGAGGCTTGGCCGTTATCGGAAATATAAATTCTCACGTCCGCAGGCCGGTCATTCCTATCCGAAAGAATAGTAAGCTTATTCCCGGTTATTTTTTCACACAGACAGGTTGTTTCCAATAATGAAAGATTAGCAAAGCGGCCGCCTCCGGCATTGTATATCCTGCCGCTTGCTTTGGAAATATGAGCGATTTGACGGTCAAGAAGAGCAAAGAGGTCATTCACATGCATCAGATCACGCACTTGTTTGCCTCTACCTCCGAAACCGATATATTTAACCGGTTTTTTAAAATAATGTGCCAGCATCCAGAAAGTAAATATCCCCTGATCCGCTTTTCCGAACTGCCACGGACCGGCAATTACCCCGCACCGGTTTATAATTGCCCTGACCCCATACATTCGCGCGTATTCCCTTAAAAGAACCTCACAGCACAGCTTTGTCGCGCCGTACATAGATTTGGGGCCTTCAGTGGAAAAATCCGTTTTCAGACCGTTTAAAGTCCATCCAGCGGCCTTTTGTTTTTTAGCCCATTCAAACCTGGTTGCCGTTTCCGTAAATTTAATATCATTCAGCTCATCATAGGCGTACACCCTGCTCGTAGAAAGGAATACAACATCCGCCTTATTTTTCCGGGCGAGTTCAAAACAATTAATTGCCCCGCACAGATTGGTATTAATAATATAGCCGGGATTTTCGTTGTATCCGGCTAAAACCGACGGCTCTGCCGAACATTCAATCAAAAGATCAATTTTCCCTTTAAGCTCCAAATCTTCAGAGTTACGGATATCCCCGTGAAGAAATTCAATTTCATGCTCTTTAAGCCGGGCAAGATTCAATTCAGACCCGCGCCGCTTGAGATTATCTAAAGCGATAATACGGATTCGGGGATATTTCTGTTTAAATAAAACGGCCAGATTACTACCCACAAACCCGGCACCGCCGGTAATAAGAATTGAATTATAATTCATAGAGAAATCTCCCTGCTTAGAAATTTAACAGTTTATGAGCTAAAATTACCCCGCGAGCATATTTCTTCCAGGATCATATCTATATCATACTTAAAATCCCAGCCCGGATAATGCGATTTGAATTTTGAAACATCTGAAATATACCAAATGTGGTCCCCGATTCGGTTTGTTTCTTTATATTCATACACGGCTTTTTTACGTAACAATTTTTCTATCTTGCCTATCGCTTCAAGCATGGAAATATTTGAATGCCGCGAGCCTCCGGCATTGTATACTTCGCCCTTCCGGGGAGCCTGATAATAACTCCAGAACATATTCACCAAATCAAAACTATGGATATTATCACGCACCTGTTTACCCTTATATCCAATCACCGTGTATTTTCTTCCGGTGGCTATACACTTTACCAGGTACGCGAGAAACCCATGCAGTTCCGTACCGCTGTGCGCCGGGCCGGTAAGGCATCCGCCGCGGAAAACCCCTGTTTTCAACCCGAAATATTTTCCGTATTCCTGAACCAAAATATCGGCGGCAACCTTAGACGCGCCAAAAAGGCTGTGTTTACAATCATCAATACTCATTGACTCATCAATTCCTTTATAAAACCGGTGGTTTTCCGGCAATTCATAGCGGTTTTCCAGCTCAATCAACGGCAAAAGATTCGGACGGTCACCGTAAACCTTATTGGTGGAAGTAAAAATAAAAACACCGTCAGGGGCGTACCGCCTGAAATTTTCCAGCATCACAAGCGTTCCATTGGCATTCACGCTGAAATCAGTGAAGGGTTCACGAGCAGCCCAATCATGGCTCGGCTGGGCCGCGGTATGGATAACAAGATCAAACCGGTATTTTTTGAAAATCCCTTCGATTTTTTCATTCTCTCGTATATCCGAGGAATAATGAATGTACGCGTCCTTATATTCCTTTTCAAGCTTTGTGCGGTTCCATTCAGTAGACGCCTCTTCCCCGAAAAAATAACGGCGCATATCGTTGTCTATTCCAACAACGGTAAACCCTTTTTGGACTAAAAACCTGACTGATTCCGAACCAATTAACCCGGCTGAACCGGTAACAAGTGCGTTTTTCATAGATATATTTAATTTCCAGAGTAATCAGGAAAACCGGGAACCCGGAAGCCTGAATTTTTTTTTAAATACTCAATCCCGACAAGAATTCTCAGAAAATACATGCCGGAAGTTAAAACCGGATGACACACAAGACGCAGCCATCTGCCTTTTTCGCAAAAAACACCGAAGTATCTGTACCAGATACCGAATTGTTTTCGAATAATTTTATCACGTTTGCCCCACTTCCCAATATATTTCTCAAAATTCCCGGCATAATATGCTTTTTTACGCAAGTAGGTGCTTAAATTAAACACTCCCTCATTATGAAAAAGCGGCGCTGAAATAATCCCGGTAGCAACTTTTGCGCGTATTTTCCGGTCAAAATCCCAGTCTTCCGGCCCGGTTAAGGAAATATCAAATCCT
>Ga0302251_1001978_pt1 | contig 10896 bp, 11 predicted proteins | sample AAG_RA_Gln_MG_FD_193534 | JGI IMG/M metagenome (GOLD analysis project Ga0302251, IMG submission 193534) | Enriched activated sludge microbial communities from anaerobic digester in WTTP, New Holstein, Wisconsin, United States - AAG_RA_Gln | ecosystem: Engineered > Bioreactor > Anaerobic >...
TAATATCCTGGACATCAGTAGCGATCATGGACCCGCCCCATCCGTCTGATAACGCACAACGCATCCCGGTCGCAATGATATTTTTATAATCATTATCCACGCCCATTGTGGTAGTATGCAATAATTCCACGACTTCCCGGTCTATTCCGCGGGGAGTAATACCGAGCTTCTTCCAGATTTCCCGGCGTTTCAAAGGGGCTCGTTTAGTAAAAACAAGTTCGCCTTCCTGCCTGCCGAATTCTTCAAGAAGTTTTTTGGAAAGTTCGCGCGCGATTTGCTCCTCGGGTTTAGCCGTATCAATCCCGAATTCCGCGGCGAGCAGTTTTAATTTGCCGATATCCAAAATTTCATAATCATGATGGTGCCGATGCCCTTCAGGATGGGACTCCGGATGCGAATGTACTTTAGTCACCAGAGAGGCGGCGTGCGCGACATCCCGACCGTGGTCAGAATGGGCTGAAGCCCCGGTGGCAATTTTACGGGCAAGATTCCTCGCCGCGATCGTATCCGCATTTGCGCCACAGACCCCGGCGGACGCCCCTTCTCCAAAAGGATCGATCCTGCATGGCCCCATATTACAAACGGTACAACACAATCCCAGAAGGCCGAAACCACATTGAGGCTGCTGGGCATCAAGACGGTCCCAGCACGTTGGAATGTTTTCTTTTTTGGCCTTTTTAAGAGTCTCCTGCGTCGCCCGGTCAATTGATTTATCTTTAATCGAACTCACTATACCTCCTCCTAAAAAACTACGCGGGTCGTTTTTCAAACCCGCTCAATTCCAAAACAACAGGAACCATTTTATTCCAGCCGATAGGCATGAGATGAATGCCTTCGCACATCGGCTTTAATTCCCGGATAAGGCGCGCGGCTATTGCCACGGAAGCAGCAGCTTTATCAGGAGCCGCTTCCATTTCTTTAATCAAATATTCCGGCACGGAAATCCCCGCCACGTTTTTGTTCATATAATGCGCCATTGCCGCGGATTTCAAAAACACTATCCCCGCAATCACAGGAACCTTAATATGTTCCGTTTTCTTTACAAAGGCCTCAAACGTTTTCATGTCAAAAATTGCCTGGGTCTGAAAAAACCGGGCCCCTGCCTCTATCTTCTTTTCCATCTTCATGATCTCAGGTTCAAGCGGATCCGCGCCGGGATTTACTGCCGCTCCGGGGAAAAATCTGGGAAAGGTATCTCCTTCCAGTTTATTTTCATTCAAATCAAAACCGTCATTCAGCAAATGCATCACCTGCAGCAACTGCACGGAATCAAGATCAAACACAGGCTTGGCTTCCGGATGATCCCCCGCCGTTGTGTAATCTCCGGTCAGAGCAAGCACATTTTCAATGCCGAACATCGCCGCGGAAAGCAGGTCGGATTGCAAAGCAAGGCGGTTACGGTCCCTGCAGGTAACCTGATAAATAGGATCAAACCCCTTTTGCTTTAATAATACGCTGACCGCCAGAGAACCAAGCCGCATAACAGAACTCTGCAAATCGGTAATATTGACGGCATCAACCCACGGGCGGATAATTTCCGCTTCTTCCAGGATATGATCCCTTTCTATTCCTTTTGGAGGGCCGATTTCCGAACTGACAACGAATTCCCCGGCTATAATTTTTTCTCTGAAAGATTTATTCTGCATCACAGCACCCTTTACACTATTACAGGATTTCTCCAGCATTTTTACTTCTTAAAAATCAATACTCCGGCGGCGATAATAAATAAAAATCCCACCGCATAATTCCATTTGAAACTCTCTTTAAGATACACGATAGAAAAAACAGAAAACACAAACAAGGTAATAATTTCCTGAATAGTCTTTAACTGGGCGGCGGTAAACTGTTGATGGCCGATCCGATTCGCGGGAACCTGAAAACAATATTCCACAAAAGCAATCAGCCAGCTTATCATAACCGCCATCCACAGCGGAGAGCTTTTATATTTAAGATGACCATACCAGGCAATGGTCATAAAAATATTGGAAATCAGAAGTAAAATAATTGTTCTCATTATATTTTAACTACGCAGGGAAGTCAAATCCTATCGTTAAGGATTATGCGCGATAGTTAATTTATTAAGGTTTCTCTGTATTGACAAGAGAAATTAAATTACGCATCAGCATAGTAACGGTCAAAGGCCCCACGCCCCCGGGAACGGGAGTGATCCAGGACGCGCGTTGAGAGGCCGTTTCGAATTCCACATCTCCGACTATTTTCCCCTTTTCCTTATTAATCCCCACATCAATGACTACCGCGCCGTCCTTGATCCATTCCCCTTTTATCAACCCGGCGTGGCCTGCCGCGACAATCAAAACCTCCGCTTTTTTAACATGCTCTTCCAGCTTACCGGCTTTACTCGTGCCGATATGACAAACTGTAACGGTAGCGAACTCTTCCAGCAAAAGCAGCGCGAGAGGCTTCCCTACTATTTCACTATGCCCGACTATCACGGTTTCCTTACCGTACAGATCAATACCTCCGGATTTGATAATTTCCATGACCGCGGCCGCAGTACAGGGAACAACAACCGGCGCGCCGTACAAAAGCTTACCGATATTTTCCGGACACATCCCTTCAACATCTTTTCCCGGTACTATATATGCACTGATCTTCGTATAATCAATATGCGAAGGAAGAGGCATTTGAATAATAATTCCGTTCACCGAGTCATCCGCATTCAAAGTCCGGATACACTCAATTATCTCCCGTTCGCTTACGGAACCGCTTAACCTGTGCAGTTGGTAGATAATACCAAGTTCCTTCGCTGTTTTCTGCTGGGATTTAACGTACGCGTCCGCCCCGCCGTTCTCCCCGGCATGAACACTGGCAAGCACTACAGGTCTATTAATTTTCGTAATCGCATCCCGGATCTCGTTTTTAATTCTCTCGGCGATCGGTCTACCCTCTAATAAATTCCCCAACCTTTTTCTCCGTTTTTACGCGCATTGTTTTGACAACCGCGGACTTTCTCCGCATTTCCTTATGAACTGATGCAACTGTTTTTTTATGCGTGCAGAATTTCAAATTTATTTCGACATTAACAAGTGCGCTGAAAAAAGCTGATTCCAGAAGCATGGCGGAAACCGCGACATCACTGGCCAGATTTTTATTACTTATCCTTACCAGGTCCGGACACAGGCAAATCATATCATAACAAAGACGGGAAACCGACAACGGCACGTTCAAACACGCGTCCATATCTTTACCAGCAAACGCGGACGCATCCTCATCAACAAACCGGAGGAATACGGTGCGCGCTTCTTCCGAAATTTTCAGCATTGTCCGCAAATCCGCTTCATACGCAAGATACGCAGGCTTGCCGATTGTAAAATTAATTACCTTGCTGATCAACGCCGCGCCCAACCCCGCGCTTAATGCTGCAGCAGAACCGCCGCCCGGGGCAGGTTTTTTCGCCGCCAGATATTCCAGATAATGTTTTAGAGTACTGTCGCAGTATCGCATAGATGCTTAACTCCTCGCTGTTAAGTAAAAAATACACGGTTATTTATATTTTTTAAGGTTTCTTAAAAATACACACAAGAAATTAAAAATCCATCAGCTAAAAAGGCCCTTGAATATTCCCCGCATCATCCAATTTAATTTTTTCAGCGATAGGATGACCCGGCAACCCGGGCATTGTCTGTATTGTACCGCACAAAGGAATCAGAAATCCCGCGCCCACAGCCGCTCGGATATCACGGACAGGAAACAGATAATCACGGGGAACACCTTTAACACACGGATCATGCCCCAAGGACAGCTGGGTCTTAGCCATACATATCGGCAAACGGTCCCATGAATTCCGGGTAAAAATTGATATTTTTTCACGCGCGATTTTAGAAAACTCCACCTCACGCGCTCCATACATTTTCCGGGCAATAATTCTGATCTTTTCTTCGATAGGCAGGCCTAACGGATATAAAAACCTGAATTTTTTCGGCAATTCCGACGCACGGACTACAGCTTTGGCAAGATCCACCCCGCCCCGAGAACCATGCTTCCAGAATTCGCACGGCTGGCAGTCATCCGCTCCGCAGGCAATCGCTTTTTGCCTGACAAATTCAATCTCGCGGTCGGTATCATGTTTAAACCGGTTAATCGCCACAACCACCGGAATACCGAAAGTTTTAACGTTTGCGATCTGCTTGACTAAATTACAAAATCCTTCTTCAAGAGCGCATAGATTCTCACGTGTCAATTCCGGATCAAGACACTTACCGGGAATAACCGTAAATCTCCCGGAATGGGCTTTTAAGCCTCTGAGGGAACATACTATTACCGCCGCGTCAGGAATTAAGCCGCTTTCCCGGCATTTAATATCGAAAAATTTTTCCGCTCCGCAGTCGGCGCCGAAACCTGATTCCGTCACAACATAATCAGAAAAATGAAGAGCTATCCGGTCGGCGATTATCGAACTGTTGCCATGGGCGATATTGGCGAACGGCCCGGTATGAACAAAACACGGCGTATGTTCTATAGTCTGGATTAAATTCGGTTTGATAGCATCTTTAAGTAAAACAGCCATGCTGCCGTCAACGTGAAGATCCCGGGCAGTCACCGCTTTGTTACCGCGTGTATACGCAACAACAATAGAACCCAGACGTTTTTTCAGATCACGGATATTTTCACTCAAAGCGAGAATAGCCATAAGCTCCGACGCCGAGGTTATGTCGAAACCGCTTTCCCGGGGAGTACCGTTCTCTTTCCCTCCCAAACCAATCATAATGGAACGCAAAAAACGGTCACTGATATCAACAACCCTGCGCCAGTAAATTTTTTCAGGATCAATATCCAGCAGATTTTTTCTAAAAAGAGAATTATCGAGAAAAGCCGCGGCCAAATTATGGGCAATGCTTACGGCATGTGCATCACCGGTAAAATGAAGATTTAAATCTTCCCGGGGCAAAACCTGCGAATATCCGCCTCCCGCAGCACCTCCCTTAATCCCGAATGCAGGCCCCATGGAGGGTTGCCGGATACACACCGAGCTGATTTTTCCAAGGCGGTGCAAAGCCATGGATAACCCTATTGACGTAACGGTCTTTCCTTCTCCCAAAGGAGTAGGCGTAATAGCGGTCACCAGAATATATTTACCCCGTTTCTTATTCACACGGGTTTTGGAATTTATTTCGTCAAGAATCCGGAGATCAATTTTTGCGACGTGAGGACCATAGGTAACCAGGTGCCGTTCAGGAATCCCCAATGTCGAAGCAATTGTTTTAATGGATTTTGGTTTTACACTGCGGGAAATTTGAATATCGGAAATCATCGGTATCAATAATCTTTCGTTATTGTCAGTAAACATACTCCCCGGCGATGTCAAACGCGTTCTTGATCAACGTGACATGAGGAGACTGATTTTCCAAAAGAATCGAAACAACATCAAAACGGGCATTTGTATCTATAAGATTATGTTCCTTAAGAAAATAAAGTGCCGTCCTGGAAATTTGTTTCTGTTTCACACGCGAAACAGCTTCCTCCGGCTCTCCGAACACACGTGAATGCCGTGTCTTTACTTCGAGAAAACAAACAGTATTTCCCTCTTGTGCCACAATATCAATTTCTCCGGATTTACGCCTATAATTTCTCGCCAGAATAGAATAGCCGTTGCGGGATATAAAATCAACGGCGGCGTCTTCCCCTGCTTTCCCTGTTTCCTTCTTTTTCCGGTCATCCTGAGATATCATTATACAATCATCTCCCTACTAACTCATCATCTCTTTGCAGGAAAAAGTAACCCTGTGGATCGGAGACAACCCGAACTTTTTTAACGCATTCCGGTGGGCTTTTGTAGGATACCCTTTATGCCTGTTAAAATCATATTCAGGAAAGACAGAATCATAAAAATCCATAATTGTATCTCTGGTTACTTTCGCCACAATAGAAGCGCAGGCAATACTGAGTGATTGCGAATCACCCCGGACAATCACGGTATATGGAAAATCCAAAGCCAGAGGAATTGTCCCGTCAACAAGGACATGAACACGCGGCAACAAAGAACATTCAAGCTGCTCTACAAGCATCGCCACAGCTTCCTCCATCGCCCGCTTGGTAGCTTCCAAAATGTTAATCCGGTCAATGATTTTTTCGTTTACAATTCCAATACCACAGATACTTTCACGAATAATTTCTGACGCAGCCAATTCCCGCTGGCGGGGCGTCAATTTTTTTGAATCGTCAATCCGTGATTGAAACACCCTGTCTTTGGAAAAAACCGCGGCGGCAACCACGGGACCGGCAAGAGGCCCCCTGCCCGCCTCATCAACGCCGATAACAATATCAAATCCCGATTCAGTACAGGCGCGTTCATAATGCAGCATACCCGACCTGTTATTCAGACTGTTTTTTTCCGGTACCACTGGTCTTATTTTCTTCAAGAGCTTCAATTTTGGTCGCGCGTTTGCCGACTTTCTGGCGTAAATAATATAATTTTGCCCGCTGGACTTTGCCTTTCCGGATAACTTCAATCCGTTCAATATTGGGAGAATAAAGAGGAAATACTCTCTCTATGCCTTCGCCAAACGATACTTTCCGCACCGTAAAAACGCTTCTCAGACCTGCGTCTTTTTTAGCTATAACCACGCCTTCAAACGGATGAAGGCGGATTTTATCCCCTTCCGGAATCTTCGTCATAACTTTAACCGTGTCTCCCACAACAAACTTAGGAAATTCTTTTTTTGTTAAAATTTTTTCAATAAGTTTGATTTTTTCCATCTGGACCTCTCTCTTTCTGTGCGTTATACAAAATTACAACGCTTGCTTTTTGTTTTTTGTTATTAAATCCGGCCTTCTCTCATGAGTCCTGAGCACCGACTGTTGTTTCCTCCATTGTTCGATTTCTTTATGATTTCCCGATAACAACACACCCGGGACTTTCATACCCTGAAAATCCGCGGGACGCGTATAATGGGGATACTCTAATAAATTACCTTCAAATGACTCGCAATTCAAGGAATTTTTATCTCCCAGAACCCCGGGAAGAAGCCTGACAATACAATCAACCAGCACCATTGCAGGAAGTTCTCCCCCGGTAAGTATATAATCTCCGATAGAAACTTCCTCATCCGCAATACATTGGCGGACCCGTTCATCTACGCCTTCATAATGCCCGCACATGAGAATAACATGTTTATACCTGGAAATCCGCTTTGCAGCCGCCTGATTAAGTTTCCCGCCTTGCGGAGTCATTAAAATTACCCGGGTATTCTTTTTACCGGCTTTTCTTTTTGCCTTCAAATATTTAACCGCCCTGAAGATCGGCTCAACCTGCATCACCATGCCCGATCCACCGCCAAACGGGCGATCGTCAACCTTCCTGTGTTTATCCAGCGTGTATTCCCTTAAATCATGGACACAAATTTCAGCTTTTTTTTTCTGTTGAGCCCTCTTAAGAATTGATTCCTGAAACACCGGCTCAAACATTGAGGGAAATATTGTTATAACATCTATTTTCATCATGTCTGGCTTCAGGTAGCAGTACGGCGTAAAGCATGCCGGATTATTTTCACTCTTCTCCCCTGTATCGTTCAAGGAACGCTTTTTTATATTCCGAGAAACTATCCCGGCGGATCGCCGCCCGGATTTCTCTCATCATTGTCAGATAAAAATAGATGTTATGGAATGAAACCAGGCTGAGCGCCAATATCTCATATGTATTAAACAAATGCCTGATATACGCACGGCTGAAATTCTTGCACGCATAACAATCACACGACAGATCAATCGGCCTGAAATCTTCAGTATACGGGGCATTGCGGACTACCAGTTTTCCCTCACGGGTAAACGCGGTCCCCGTCCTGCCGTACCGTGTAGGAACAATACAATCAAACATATCCACGCCTAATGCTACCGCCTCAATAATATCAGAAGGAGTTCCCACACCCATCAAATAATGCGGTTTATGTTCCGGCAGGCAATCAAGAGTCACACCTGCAATATTATACATTAAACTTTTAGGTTCGCCAACTGAAAGTCCGCCTAACGCATATCCATCCAGATCCATATCCATCAGCCGCCGGGCGCATTCTATTCTCAAATCCTCATAGCTTGCCCCCTGTACGATGCCAAAAAGAAGCTGTTTCAACCCTTCCTTTTGCTTTGACGGGAATCTATGCACGGCAATAGAACGTTTCATCCAATCGACAGTCCTTTTAACCGCGGTTTCCGCGTAATCTTTTGGGCATGGATACTGCACGCATTCATCCAACGGCATCATAATATCCGAACCCAGAATATTCTGGATTTCAATAACGTCTTCAGGCGCAAAAAAATGCTTTTTTCCGTCAATATGCGACTGAAACTCCACCCCTTCATCATTGACTTTTTTAAACATGGCAAGACTGAAAAGCTGATACCCGCCGCTGTCAGTAAGGATCGGATACGGCCACGACATAAATTCATGCAGCCCCCCGGCCTTTTTAATAACATCCATTCCCGGTCGAAGGAATAAATGGTACGCATTCGCAAGAATCACGCTGGCCCCGCACTCCTGAAGTTCCCGGGGAGACATTGCCTTAACGCTCGCCTGCGTTCCTACCGGCATAAAACAAGGAGTATCAATTTCTCCCCGTCCGGTCTGAAGCCTGCCTAAACGCGCTTTACTTGTTTTATCTTTATGAATAAGTGTGAACATGTTTAACTCTTTGATATCGGCTCTTACTAAGAACTAAATTATCATCATCGCGTCACCGTAACTATAGAAACGGTATTTCCGTTCTATCGCTTCAGCATACGCCTTACGAAGCAGTTTTTCACCGGCAAAAGCGCACGCAAGAATAAACAACGTTGTTTTAGGGAGATGAAAATTAGTAATCAACGCGTCCACCATGGTAAACCTGTATCCGGGATAAATAAACAAATTTGTTTCTCCTGCGCGTGATCCGGAGGCAGCGGTTTCTAAAACTCTACAGCTGGTCGTCCCTACGGCAATAATCCGTTTTTTTTCCTCTCGGGCTTTCTGCACCAGAGCCCAATTCCGGTCATCAATAAAAAACTGTTCCTTTTCCATCACATGATCGGCAATATCGTCTGTTTTTACCGGCTTAAATGTTCCATATCCGACATGAAGAGTAACGCTGGCAACGGCTGTATTTTTTGCCCTGATACTACTCAACAGCTCTTCGGTAAAATGCAACCCCGCGGTAGGAGAAGCAATAGAACCTTCTTCAGCCGCATATACCGTCTGATAAAATTTTGCGTCTTCTTCGTCGGGGAAGCGTTTAATATACGGGGGCAAAGGAATAACTCCCCGATCATACACGGATTCAGCGTCAGAATCGGAAAAAACAATTTCGTTCTTCCCTGAAATTTCGCCCGTAATGGACTGGCCATTATCATTGTGAAAAAAAATCTTTTCACGCAAACGCAGCCGCGATGGTTTCATCAAAGCCTGAAATGTCCGGGAATCCTTACGGCGCAAAAGCAGTATATCAACCTTACCGCCGGTAGACCTTTGCCCCAGTAAACGGCAACGCCTGACTTTGGTATTATTCAAAACCAAAAGTTCTTCCGGCTTCAGGTACTCGATAATATCACGAAAAAAACGGTGCTCTATCCTCTCATTATTCCTGTCAAGAATCAACAGTTTAGCCTGATCCCTCTCCCGCAAAGGGTATTGAGCTATTAGTTCCGGAGGTAAATCATAATCAAAATCAGAGAGTCTCATGTATCTCAACTCCCGGATAATAATATTTCAGGATTTGTTCAAAGCTATATCCTTCTTTTGACATAAAATACGCCCCCCATTGGCACATCCCCACGCCATGCCCCCAGCCGATCCCGGAAAAAACAATATCCTTATTAATTACCACAACTTTAAAATTCGTGCTGCGAATATTGTTTGGGCCGATAAGATTACGAAACGTATTGGCCGAAAGCTCAAGGGTCTTCCCTCCCCCTGCTATCCTGATTTTTTTCACCCTGCCGCTTTCATCATACCCGTTAACTTCAAAAACAGAAATAGTTTCAGGAACCAAACGGTTTCCTTTTTTAAGTGCCGCCGACAACTCTTCAGGCGACAATATTTTAACCCATTTAAAATGAGGTGATTCTTTGCAAAAGCCGCACTCAACACCTTTCAAAGGACCAATAGCAGTATTCCATAATACTGACGCATCTTCGGTCCGTCCCCCGCACGTGGAATGAAAATACGCGGGCAAAATTTTTCCATTATATGTTAGGACGATCCCTTTAGTTCTGTCAACTGCCAGACTGGTACGGTATCGTTCAGATGTTCTTCCGCCATAAACCTGAGAATAAATATCATTGGTAACATCAAATTCCCTGTTCTTATTCGCCTGCATCTGATACAGTGCGAACGAACGGCATACTACTGCCTGAGCTTTCAGGACTTCAAGGGGCCAATAATGGGAAACCTCATGGTATAAGACCCCCTTAACATAATCCTCCAGATGAATATAATTAATACCGGCGAACGTACTATTGCTTTTCTGGGTGAACAGAATGTTTCCGCTGAATTTCCTGCCGTTGACCGTTATTTCTTCGGGATAATCACTTTTGATAAAAATCTTATGCGCTTTGAATATAGTTTTCGCTATGGAAAAACCTGAGGATGAATATGTCAGGTCACCCCGCAAGCCTCTTCCCCTGCGTAGAATCTCTCCTGTTTCGGCGTTTTTGATCTGATAAAATCCCGCAACCTTTACCGAAACAGAATTCTCATTTCGAATAATGCTGACGCGGACATACCGCTCGTCCTGTGCGTACCCTAATGAAAATAAAAAAATCCCCAATACCGTCAAACATACTATCTTTACCGATCGTTTCATCATATACATGGTATTTTCTTGTGTCACCGGCGAGACCACAACCAGAACAATAAAGAAAGGATACAGCTGACCAGCACAGACGTAGCTAAAGGGAAATAGAACGTAA
>Ga0302251_1001980_pt1 | contig 10892 bp, 9 predicted proteins | sample AAG_RA_Gln_MG_FD_193534 | JGI IMG/M metagenome (GOLD analysis project Ga0302251, IMG submission 193534) | Enriched activated sludge microbial communities from anaerobic digester in WTTP, New Holstein, Wisconsin, United States - AAG_RA_Gln | ecosystem: Engineered > Bioreactor > Anaerobic >...
CAATTCAGTTACCAACTATAAAAAATTCCTTCACCCAGTCCTCATCAGACCGGTTGAAATTCATAGGATCCACCCAATACGCTCTTGAAAATATTAGAATATCTCAGAGACTATCCGATATTCAGATGCCTCGTTCTTCCGAAAATATTCGGAAATCAGACTTTTCGGCGATGCCTGACTTCTCGGGTGGCTCCGAGACTATTCGATCCATCTTTGAAAAATTTCAATCATCGGGAATTTCACCACAATCTAGTACTTACATTTCAAAAGAGGAAGCGGTTCAGATAGCACTTGGTGTATTCCCAGGAATAAAACTGACTGAACCCATAACTATAGTTACCCGATATATTGATTATAAAGGGATTCCGCTTAAAAAAACCTGTAAAATTGTAACATTAACAGGGTATTATCCGGAACAGGATCCAGAAACAAGTCCTTTTTTAGTCGATCAAAATGGAACAATAGTTGGAAGGTATTACACTCCTTATGGCGGAATTGTGTACATTGATGCTATTACAGGGGAGGTCCTGTTTGTGGCTTCCTTAATATAATTCCAATTTTCTGGTTCTAGAAACATGGTTTATGTGTGCGAATAAAATATCTGCTAAGGTTTACATTCCAATGTAAAAGGGATCCTAATGAATCAAGAGTGGAGAATACTGCTCGGCATTTGCCTGGTAGTGATGGTCTGTGTGCCGAGTGTATCTGCTGTAGTTCAGTTCCCAACCCCTCAAAATTCCTTAACCCAGTCCCTATCAGATCGGTTGAATTTCATAGGATCCACCCAATACGCCCGTGAAAATATCAGAATGCCTCAGGGGCTTCCCGATTTTCAAGTGCCCTCTCCTTCAGAAAATATCCGGAAACCAGACTTTTCGGCGATGCCTGACTTCTCGGGTGAGTCCGTAACCCTCAGTGGCATCTTAAAAGACCTGAGAAATTGGAGAACCAGTCCACCATCCCAGGTATACATCACAAAAGAGGAGGCAATTGAGAAAGCCTCCACGTTATTCCCTAGTATATGTCTGATTGGTCCAATTGGTGCAGATTTGAGGCGAATTTCTGCCCCTGCGTATCCGCTTGCCACGAATCCGTGCTGGGTTGTCGATATCTGTGGATATGATCCTGAGGGGGGTACCTGCTGTCAGAGCTGTAATATTGAAGGAAATATTCTCTCGGCGTATGTTCCTAACGGAGGCCATATTATTATTGATGCAATTACTGGTGAAATTTTATATGTGGATTATCTCAATTAGACTCTTTAACTTCGACTCCTTTTTTGCAGGGATTTTATGGCATTTAATTTCATGAAAAAATATTGGTGATCAGATCCGTTTCATTCCGATTGCGATAGGTACCCCGGGCATGTGAGTTGAGCTTTTTCATTCAACTTTCCGGTTGCATAAAACTTTATAGATGAAAGGGGATGTCTCTGTGAAAAAGGATCCCCATGAATAAAAAATGGAGAATACTGATCGGCATCTGCTTGGTAGTGATGATCTGTGTGCCGATGGTTTCAGCAGCATTCCAAATTCCGACAATAAAGCATTCATTCAACCGGTCATATCTCGATATATTGTACCCAGAACAATCAAACCAGGAAATTCAGGCGCCTTTTGATACTAAAACAATGATATCTTTCAACAATACAAAAAAGGTCGACTTTTCTCAACTGACCAGGTATTCGTTTAAACCATCTGCGTTATCCCCTGTCCAAAGGGTGCCTATGTGCGGCGATCCCGAAATTGCCATATTTATAGGAGGCGTTCTCATCGAAGATAATCCCTTGAATTCACATCCCTTTTATTCAAAAGGGGGTTGTGTGGGTTAAAATAAGGGTTACCTCCTTTTTAACCCAACTACAATCCCTATTCCTGCAATAACCAGGATAGCAGGTAATGCAGCCTTTGTCGGTGCAGGTGTTGTTCCCGGACTCCCGCAGCGTTCCATCACTCTTGCAAGATCCACGCTCGCGTTCGGAATCCCCGGCCACGGCATGTCATACTCGATCTTCAGGTCTAATGATTTCCGCAATGATTCGAGTGCTCCGTTACAATCACCCTTCCTGTCCAGCACATTACCACGAACGTGCCAGTAATGAGAAGCACCCGGGTCCAGTGCAAGTGCAGCATCAGCCTCCTGGAGTGCCCCGGTGAAATTTCCCATCGCAAGCAATACTTCGGCCTTCAGCCCATGACCCTGTGAATAGGAGGTATTCATCGTGATTGCCTTATCGGCATCGGCAAGCGCTTCTTCGGCCTTTCCCATCGCGAGGAGGCCGTAGCCCCGGTTCACATATCGTGCGGGCCTCGGATCCATGGGAATTGCGACGTTGAGGAGGTCAACCGATTCCTGGAAATGCCCGGTCTTCCGGAGTGCATATGCTTTCAGGCACATCAGTTCGGCATCATCCGGGTAGAGGGAAAGGCCCTTGTTAGTGAGTACTAGGAGCCCGTCCATATCGTGTGCTGCCATGAGCGCTATTCCCTGCTGCTCGTACGAGACAGCGGTCATGGGGGGAAGATTGGTGGAGGATTCGGTCGAGATGTATGCGGTGATCGGGGCTGCATATACAGGGAGTGAGAGAAGGGTTATCACTGCAAGTGCAATAATCGAAAACAGGAGTATGTCCGGCCGCGTGCATGACGGGACTTTGGAACTGCTCATACATAAGGTCAGGAAGGATAGCGTAAAAGGATTATGAATTAACGTCAGGTGGTTGATAAGAATCGCTGATGACCGCCGTCGAGTCGGACATAAAATATGAAAATCACGAAGTGATTTTCATTTGAGGAAAGGGGAAAAATTAGTATGAGAAGACCGGGAATTGCGAGCCCCACTGGGTTCCGGCGTAATTCCGGCTCCTCACATCAGGAACAGTAAAGGATGCAGTGTAATTCGTGGTTGAAGGAGAGACCCAGCTCTTCCAGGCAGGCACTTTAAGGAACGATGTGTAGTTCGTGGTCGTGGGAGAATTCCAGGTTGTGGGTACTCTGAGGGAATCTGCATAATTGTTAGTTGATGGTGATTGCCAGCTCTTCCAGGCCGGGACCTTCAATGAATCGGGATTGTTGAGACCTGATGGTGAGATCGTCTTCCCGATTTCAGGGAGCTTGAACGCACTCTCCAGGTCAGGATAGTTCATGGGGGTGAATGCCCAGACGCTCACTGGCAGCAGTATGAGTGCTATCCCCAGGAGCAGCAGCAATTTTTTATTCATTGGTGGCACCTCTTGTTGGTACTAACATACCATGGTGGGACGATAAAATATTCCGTTGATACCCTCGGTTCAAGCTAGGGACCACCTGGTTCTGCCCGGGGAACGACAGATCCTGGACTGATACTTCTGGAACACCAAAAAACAGAAACGGGCCTGAAGGGATTTGAACCCTTGACCTACGGATTAAGAGTCCGTCGCTCTTCCGAACTAAGCTACAAGCCCATGCCCGACTGGCCTATATTTATGATCCTGAATGAAGTATAAATGTTCCGTTTTCAAGGTTAGCGCGTCCCTGTGACGAATCGGCCTTATTTTCTCCATGTTTCGGTTGTAACCTTAATAATGTGCCAACCCCGACATTGTACCATGGCAGAGGCAGGAGGAGTCGGGACATCTGATCGGGTAAAATACGCGGTTCTTGGATGCGGCAGCACCGGGTACCATGTGGCCTCGGAACTCACCCAGAAAGAGGGAAAAGTCCTTGTGTTGGACCGGGACGAGGCCCGTGTGAAGGAGCTGCGGGATCAGAACCTGGATGCCGTCACCCGGAATATCAGCGATCCCGGGTTCCTGCTCGGCCTTCCTGCATTCGAGATCGCGTTTATCTTAACCGGCAACCACCAGGCCAATCTTGCCGCGGTGAGGACCATCCGCCAGAAATATCCGCAGGCACACATCGTGGCACGAGCCATTGACCCCATCGATGCAGGAATGCTTGAATCGGAAGGTGCGGATCTTGTTCTCTACCCTCAGCACGTGGTGGCCCGGGCTGCGATCAACCAGATCAACAAGCTCCACATCCGGAAACTCTCCCAGCGTCTCCATGACCTGTTCAAGAGCTGGGAGGGGACTCTTGGGATCATCACCCACAAGAACCCTGACCCGGATGCCATCAGCAGCGCCATGGCACTCGCTGCGATTGCCCGGAATGCGAATCCCGGGAAACTCACCTGCCGGATCTTCTACGAGGGGATAATCGGGCACCAGGAGAACCGGACCATGGTGAACCTCCTCGATATCAAGATGGAGAAACTGGACCCGCAGCTCATCCAGGACTGCACGTACCTCGCGCTTGTAGATTCTCCAGGCCCAGGCATGAACAACTCGCTCTCTCCGAGAACACGGGTCCACATCGTGATCGATCACCACCAGGATGGCCACGGCCTCGAAGGAGCCTCTTTCGTTGATGTCCGGCCCGGCCTTGGTGCGACGGCAAGCATCCTCTCCCAGTACCTCCAGGAGATGGACATCCCGGTCGACAAGAACGTGGCGACAGGCCTCCTCTATGGTATCCGATCCGACACCAGGGATTTCCGGCGCAACGTGACCCCTCAGGATCTCTCGAATGCAGCCTTCCTCCTCCCGCTCACCGATTCCGATCTCCTGGACCAGATCATGTCGCCTTCGCTCTCCCAGGAGACCCTCGACGTGCTCGGGAATGCCATCCGCAACCGACGGACCCAGAGCGGGTACCTCTTCGCAAACGTGGGCTTTGTCAGGAACCGCGATTCTCTCCCCCAGGCAGCGGATCTCCTCATCTCGCTCGAAGGGGTGAACACAGCCCTTGTCTACGGCATCTCTGACGATGCGATCATCATCTCCTCGCGGAACCGGGACATCCGGCTGCATATCGGGAACGTGCTCCAGGAAGCGTTTGGCGACATCGGCGACGCCGGTGGACATCCCAACATGGCCGCAGCAACAATTCCGCTCTCTTACTTCCGGAGGGTCAGGAACAAGGAGGAACTTCTCTCCCTCATCATGGATCCGCTCCTCAAGAAGTTCACGGGTCTTGTCGGCCTGGACACAGAGGCCGGAAATGAACTTTGACGAGTGGGAGCCGATCTACGAGGAGATCGTTGCGTACTTCGGGTTCGAACGCGAGGAGGATGAACGTGCTGCCGAGATCCTTTCAGCGCTCCTCCCGTATGACAACCTCCCGCTGCTCGATGAACTCTGCCGGGATCGGGATATCTGCGTGTGCGGGAATGCTCCCTGCCTGAAAAATGAGATCTTTCTCGTTGAAGGAACCGTGTTCGCTGCAGATGCGGCAGCCATTGTCCTCTATTCCCACGGGATCAAGCCCGATGCCATCTTCACCGATCTTGACGGAGCAACCGAGGAATTCCTCGATATGAACAGGGAGGGAACCATCATCGTCGTTCACGCCCATGGGGATAATATTCCCCAGCTCAGGTTCTGGGTGCCACAATTTTCCGGGCCGCTCGTTGCAACCACCCAGAGCCGCCCTCTCCCGAATGTCCATAATTTCGGGGGATTTTCCGACGGCGATAGGGCGGTCTTTGCAGCCCATTCGCTGGGGTCCGCCAGCATCACCATTCTCGGCTTTGATCTACAGGATACCAATGTCGATCCCATGAAGAGGGGCAAGCTTCGCTGGGCGGAAAGGCTTCTCGCCCTCCTGGAACCATGATGGGCAAGACCTCCTGGATCCTCGACGGGTATGTGGATGAGCCTGCCTGCCTGGGTGTTCCTCCCTATATATCGCCCTATATCAGGACTGTTGCGGGGGTGTTCCTCGAGCATGGATTTTCACCCCGGTATTGCACCGTAGACCAGGTGCGGGCGAATCCCGGGCTCCTGTCCACGATGAATGAATCCGACCTCGTCATCATGATCGCAGGCGTCACCGTCCCGGGCAAGTATCTCGGAGGCACTCCTGCCACGCTTACCGAGATCCTCCAGATAGGATCACGATTACGGGATCCCGCAACACTCATCGCAGGTCCGATTGGCTTTGGCTTTTCTCCCGGGGGAGGCACGAAGGCAACGAAGGAGACCAATTTCCGGTTTGACCACCTCCTCACCGGTTCTCCTGCATCGGCGCTCGACGGATTTTTGCGTGAAGGCAGGACACACGGGATATTCGAGTACCGGAAAGAGGATCCCTGGTCAGTCGCGGGGAGCATGATCATCCGCCAGCACCCACGGTTCCCCTGGGTCATGTGCGAGATTGAGACTGCCCGGGGGTGCCCGCGATGGCATTCCGGGGGGTGTTCGTTCTGCACCGAACCATTCTACGGATCGCCCTCCTACCGCCCGGTTGCAAGCATAAGAGAGGAGGTCGAAGCCCTTCACCGGGCCGGCGGACGTCACTTCCGCCTCGGGAGACAGCCAGATATCCTCGTCTACGGATCGTCACTCTCAGAGGAATACCCGGCACCGGTGCCTGAAAAGGTCGAGGAGCTCTTCACCGCAGTAAGGGAGGCGGCACCTGACCTCTGCACCCTTCATATCGACAACGTCAACCCCGGGACGATTGCCAGGCATCCCGGAGAGAGCCGGGCGGCGCTCGACGTGATTGTTGCTCACCATACCCCTGGTGATGTGGCTGCGTTTGGCATGGAGACGGCAGATCCGGACGTGGTCCTAAAAAATAACTTAAAAGCATCCCCTGACCAGGTCATGGAGGCAATACGGATTGTCAACGATGCAGGGAGCTCTCGGGAAGAGGGAATCCCGCACCTCCTGCCCGGCCTTAATTTCATATCAGGCCTTGCCGGAGAGACGCCGATGACCTTTGATCTGGACATGAAATTCCTGGAAAAAGTCCTCGAATCAGGGTATCTTGTCCGGAGAGTGAACATCCGGCAGCTCATGCCATTCGAAGGAACACTGGCATTTTCCGACAACACCGCGGGCATCCACCAGTCAAGGTTCCGTGCCTTCAAGGAACGGGTCCGCCAGGATTTCGATCTTCCCATGCTCCGGCGGGTATTCCCCACAGGGACCATACTCAGAAATATTGTCATGGAGATGGAGGGGATGCCGTCATTCGGGCGCCAGATGGGATCATATCCCCTCCTCGTGGGGATCCCGGTCAGGCTCACTTCCGGCGTTGTGATTGATGCAGTGGTAGTTGATCACGGAATGCGATCCGTCACCGCCCTCCCTCTCCCGGTCGATGTCAACGCGCTCCCCGCATCGGCGTTGTCCTGGCTCCCGGGGGTGGGGAAGGCAAAAGCACGGACAATTGCATCCCGGAGACCCATTTCAGGTCTTGATGAGTTCCGATCCCTTGTCGGTGCAACCCCTCTCGACAACCATCTCTCCTTTGTCAGATATCCTTGATCTCAATGACTTTCATGATATCCGTGCGGGTGACGAGTCCCACGAGCCGGTCTCCATCCATTACCGGGATCCTCCCGATGGTATGCCGCGACATCAGCATCAGGCCATCGATCACCGGTGCCTGCGGGGGGAGTGTGATGACATCCCTTGTCATGATATCCCTGGCCTGCATCGCCTCCCTGTCCAGTGCCGGGATCTTGTGAACATCGGCGAGGGTCACCATCCCGACAAGGAAGCCCCTGTCAATGACGGGAAAACCGAGGTGCTTCGTGGTATACATAAGGTCGATTATCTCCCTGACAGGGGTTGTCGGGGTGATCGTCATCACGTTCCTGGCCATGACATCGCCCACTCTCACGTCCTTGAGGAGGAAATTGTACTTCACTGCGGTCGATTCCTGCCCTGCACCGATGAAGATGAAAAATGCGATGAGGATGAGGAGAGGAGAAAAGATGAGGATCCCGACGATGCTGAATATGACTGCAAAGACCTTCCCTACGTCAGCGGCGATCCTGGTGGCCCGGTGAAGCGGCATTCTTCTTGCAAGGTACGCCCGGAGCACCCGCCCTCCGTCCATGGGAAAGGCAGGGAGGAGGTTGAAGATGAACAAAAAGGTGTTCAGGATCCCGAGGTACGCAAAGAGAAAGATGAGAAGGCCTGCGAGTGGCGGGTCGCCTACGAGTGCTGCAGTCACATATACTAGGGCGACAAAAAAGATCCCGACTGCCATGCTGCTGAGCGGCCCGACAAGTGCCATCGGGAGTTCCACGCGGGGATCGGGATCTTTCTCCTCCATCGAAGAGATCCCGCCGAATATGAGGAGGGTGATGCTGTTGATGGATACCCCCATCCGCTTTGCAACGATGCAGTGGGCGATCTCGTGAAGGAGCACGCCACCAAAAAGGCCCAGTGCAACCACAGTACCGAGTGCGTACGGAACCCAGCCCCCGGCGATGTAGGTCATGTCGATGGGAACCCGGAAAATCCCGTAGAGGAGTCCGGCGGTGGCCGTGATCTGGCTTCCGATAATCCAGGCGAAGAGGGGGATGATCACGAGAAACGTCCAGTGCAGCTGGATGGGGATGCCAAAGAGAGACCCGATTCTGAACGACCCGTTCATAAAAAAAGAGTATCTTTTTAACCATTATAGTATATACTCTCCTTGATTGGGATGAGAACGCAAATTACAGAGTTATTCGGGCTCAATATCTACACCGAAAAGAGCGTGTTCGTCGGAGAGGTCGAGGACGTGATCCTTGATATCGAAGGAAAGAAGATGGAATCGCTCGTCGTCGGGAAGCTCAACCAGGAACTGGTAGATATCAAGAATTACAAGGGCCTCAAGCTGCCCTTCCGGATCATCCGGAGCATCGGCGACATCGTGATCATCCGCCACCTCCCCGGAGCGTTCAAGTCCGGGGATTTCGGGGATATGGAGAAGTAATCGACCTTTACCGGGCATGCTGAGGGGTTGCGTGCCGGTCAATATCCATCTTTTTTCATGAAGCACAGGGAGCTCTTCAGTAACCTGGTGGCCCTCCCCCCGCTTTTTGTGCGCCTGGATGGCAGGACCTTCCACAGGATGGCCGAATCCTGGAACCTGGATAGACCGTTCGATATCAGGTTTGCAGAGGCGATGGCCCGGGTGAGTGAGGGACTCATCAGCGAGAGCGGGCTCTCCCCTGATCTCGCATTCAGCTTTTCCGACGAGATCAGCCTCTATTTTTCACGCCTTCCGTTCAACGGGAGAGTGGAGAAACTGGACTCGGTCTGCGCCTCGTTTGCCGCAAGTGTGCTGACGATCGAGATGAAAAGTACGCAACCGGTCTCATTCGATGCCCGGATAATCCATGTCACGCACGAGCTCGCCCCTGAATACCTCATCCGCCGGCAGGGAGAGGCCTGGAGAAATCACCTGAATGCCTACTGCCAGCACGCCATGATGAAGGAGGGGATGAGCCGGAAGGATGCCGCGGCATTCCTGAAGGGAAAATCCTCGCAGGAGATGCATGAACTCGCATTTGCACGTGGCATCAATCTTGCACATACGCCCGTGTGGCAGCGGAGGGGAATCCTCGTGAAGAAGAAGATCTACTCAGTCAAGGGATTCAATCCGAAGCTCGGGAAAGTAGTGGAGAGCCCGAGAAGCGAGGTGGTGATAGACCGGAATCTCCCGGTCTTTGCATCCCCCGAAGGGAGAACGCTCCTATCATCACTCCTTTTCAGCCCTTGAGAGGGAAAGGGTCATCCTGATTCCCTCGACATCCCACTCCTTGGAGAGTGAATGGTTTCTGTCAGGCGGGCACTCCCCCCCATGGACCCGGAGGGATCTCGCACGTATCTCCTCCATGATTCCATCCTTCCATGACTCTCCAATCATGCTGCAGATCCTCGGATCCCTGATGCAGGCATCTGCATCCACAAAATCTTCCACGCGGAGATCGAGCTGCCTTCGCATCTCCTGGAACCTGCGTATGATCTCCCGTGCATATCCTTCTGCTTCTAGTTCAGGAGTGAGTGTTACGTCCACGTACACGGTCCCGCCCTGCATCGGAGCCGAAAAAATTCCTTCGGGGAGGTTCTGGACAAAGGTGACATGGTCACTGAGTACATCGAATGATTCCTCCCCCTCACCGATACGAAACGGCGTTCCTGCATCCAGGCATGATTTCATCGCGTTCGCGTCTGCATGCAGGATCAGGTCGCGGATCACCGGGGCTTTCTTCCCGAATGCCGGGCCGAGCGCTTTCATCACCGGCTCTGCCTTCCACCCGATCCTGTCCCAGCGGCCGGTGAGCGCCCTGACCACTCGTGCGTTGGCCCGATCCCGGCATATGTAATTGAGGGTGGTAATGGCATCAACGACATCTTCTGTGTCCGCCACCACCACGCATTCCCCGACAGGCCAGCGGAGTTTCCGCCTGCCTGCCTGGCGGGCGAACGCCTGGGCTTCATCAAATGACTTGATGGTATCCATGGCGTGTTCGAGGGGCTCGTCACAGAACTTCGTCTCCCCGGATGGCCAGTCCAGCATGTGGACGCTTTCTGGATCGCTGTCAAGCCGGAGGTTGCGATACATGGCCTCCGTGATGTGGGGGATGAATGGCGATGCAACGGCGATTACGGTGCGGAGCGTGTAATACATCGTCTCGTAGGCTCGTGTCTTTTCGGGCGCTACTCCCTCGAGCCACATCCTCGACCGTACCAGCTGGACGTACCAGCGGGAGAGGTCTTCGAGGATGAATGCAATGATGCTTCGCGATGCACGGTGAAGCTGGCATTCTGCCAGGTCCGCGGTGACCTGCCGTGCGAGCGTGTTTGTCCGGGACACGATCCACTGGTCCTCGGGAGACAGCGATGCGTATTCCCTTTCCAGGAAGGCTCCGTCCCATCTGCCGCCGGAAGTTTCCGGGGAGAACCCGTCCATTATCATATAAGGCAGGGGGAACCGGTACACGTTCCAGAGGATATTGAGCGCCCTTGCCACGTTCTTCACGCCGTCCCAGTTGAAACGGAGATCATCCCATGGCGCGTTCTGGGAGAGGACATAGAGGCGGAGGACATCAACGCCCTGGGTGTC
>Ga0302251_1001981_pt1 | contig 10891 bp, 10 predicted proteins | sample AAG_RA_Gln_MG_FD_193534 | JGI IMG/M metagenome (GOLD analysis project Ga0302251, IMG submission 193534) | Enriched activated sludge microbial communities from anaerobic digester in WTTP, New Holstein, Wisconsin, United States - AAG_RA_Gln | ecosystem: Engineered > Bioreactor > Anaerobic >...
CGTTGGCCATGTTGAGAAGTGAGTGGGATGAAAAGAAACCGCAGATTGAACAGAAATTAAAGGCGAAGGGGATTTTATAAAATGCATGCCTACTCTTGCATTTCAATCAATAATCGGACCATAGGACGCGGAGGCCCCGTTTACATAATTGCGGAAATGTCCGCCAATCATGGTCAAAGTTATGATGAGGCTATCAAAATCATTCATGCAGCTAAAGAAGCAGGAGCCGATGCTATCAAGTTACAGACTTATACACCGGACACCATTACAATCGACTGTGACAACGAATACTTTCGTATTGGTAAAGGAACGCTCTGGGAAGGCCGAAATCTCTATGATCTATATAAAGAAGCCTATACTCCCTGGGAGTGGCAGCCAAAGCTAAAGAAAGTAGCGAATGACCTAGGATTGGATCTCTTTTCCACGCCTTTTGATGATACGGCAGTCGAATTCCTGGAAAAGATGGATGTTCCCGCTTATAAGATCGCATCTTTCGAGTTGGTGGACATTCCATTGATTCAGCGCGTGGCAAAAACAGGAAAACCAATAATCATGTCCACAGGGATGGCTACCATTGGTGAGATCGAAGAAGCTGTTACAGCGGCGAGGGAAGCAGGCTGCAAAGAACTGGCCCTGCTCAAATGCACCAGCGCCTACCCCGCACCGCCGGAAGAAATCAATTTGCGCACTATCCCCCACATGGCCGAGGCGTTTGGAGTGCCCGTGGGCCTTTCGGACCATACCCTCGGTATTGGCGTACCTGTCGCCGCCGTTACACTGGGCGCGTGCATCATAGAAAAACACTTCACCATTTCCCGTGCAATCCCCGGCCCGGATAGCGCCTTCTCCCTGGCACCGCATGAGTTTAAGGAAATGGTAAACGCCATCCGTGTGGCGGAAAAAGCATTAGGCCAAATAAATTATGCTGTTACCGAGAAAGAGGCCGCCAGCCGCATCTTTCGACGATCGTTGTTTGTGGTAAAGGATATGAAAGCTGGTGATGTTTTTACTGGAGAAAATGTGCGTTCCATACGACCAGGCTATGGCTTGCATACAAGGTATCTAAAAGATATTTGGGGGAAAAAAATATTAAAAAATGTACATGCAGGTACCCCAATGAGTTATGATTTAATAGCGCACAAAGAAATATAGAAATAGATATGCATCTGAAATCATAATAATTTATTATTTAATGATAAAATCGATACGGGAAAGCTTAAAGTCAAGTTTATTCAAACGAACAATTATATATACAGCTTCGGCATCTTTAAATGCGTTAGTAGCATTCCTGCTTTTACCTGTATTGACGAGATATCTTTCTCCTTATGATTATGGCGTGGTTGAAACATTCATGGCAATAGTTACATGCCTGACAGGTGTAGTTTTAGTTGGTGGAAACACTCTTATGAGTCGGCACTATTTTGTTCTTGAAGAATCTGATAGGCAAGAATTTACAGGCAATATTCTGGGGATGATTTTTATTGTGTCTGTTTCATTGTTATTTTTGTATTTTTTTTCAAATATCTGGGGGAATTTTTGGTCAAATCTTTTAAAGATCAGCAGTGTATTAATTGTTCTTGCGATTGTTGTGTCATTCGCAAATGCCATTATCGCTATGCTTTCTAATACGCTTCAGCTTGAAAAGAACGCAACATTTTATATGATATTCATGAATTCGAGGACTCTTTTTGAAATCTGTTTATCACTGTTTCTAATAATGGGGATTGGTCTAACTTGGGACGGGCGAATATCAGGAATCGCAACAAGTATCATTTTATTTAGTGCGGTTGCATTATATCTGTTTAAATCACGGAATATCTCAATTCGCTTGCCAACAAAATATAAAAAGAAAATCATTGTGTTAGGGGCGCCAATGATTTTATCTCATCTAGGCGGTTGGGTTTATGGAATGGTTGATAAAATAATGATTAATAATCTTGTGGGGGTTGATGCAACAGGATTGTACTCTCTTGGGTATCGATTTGGAATGGTAGTTATGATGATTGAAACGGCTTTCAGTTTGGCGTGGATGCCTTTTTTTTATGAAAATATTGCAAAGAAAAAACATGAAAATAATTTAAAAATTGTAAAAGCAACTTATGTCTATTTATTTTTTCTTATTTTATTTTCCATCTCTTTTGGCTTCTCTGGGAAATATCTTCTTTATTTAATGGTAGATGAGAGATTTTTTGGTGCAGCGCAATTCATTTGTTTAATTAGTATAGCGTATTGTTTTGACGGCATATGGAAGATGTTTCTCGGTTATATAATCTTTTTAGGCCACATGAAAACGTATTCAATGATAACAATAATAACTGCTTTAATTCAGGTAATGCTTAATTACTTAATGATTAATGCTTTCGGTCTAATTGGTGCGGCATGGGCAACTTGTGTATCCATGGCTATAGGTGCTTTAATAACAATAATAATAGCAACGGCTATACATAAAATGCCATGGCGATTACAGGAGCAATGGGGGTAAAATGAAAGACAATTTTATTGATAAACAAGTTCAATACTGGGATACATTAGCGCGATCCGTGCCAGATAGTGTTGCACTCAATCACTGGATTGATGAAAATAATAACCCCTTAGATGCTGAATTGTTTTATGAGATTGCACATTATCTTTGCACGGAGTTTTTGCAGAATAAAGCAAGCGGCAATATACTTGAAATTGGTTGTGGCAACGGATTAATTCTCAATAATCTTAAATGCCTTTTAAGGGATAATAATGCCTGGCATCTATTTGGTGCTGACATCAGTCCGGAAATGTTAAAAAGAAATACTGACAAAAAATTAACATTATATCAATGTGACGCGAGCAGGATACCTTGCTGCGATCACCTATTTGACCTCGTGTATATGCATAGTGTCGTTCAATACTTTGATAATGAAAGCTATCTTGATGCCGTATTAAAAGAATGCTTGAGGATTGTCAGAGATGGGGGGGCATATGCATAATGGATGTTCCCTGCGTCTGGTACAAAGAGCTAATGCAAAACCAGGGTTTAAAATCACAGTTAAAAAGGAAAGCGGCTGAATATGCACGGAGACGCATTCACTTTGTATATAATATATATCAGAAGCTGAAGAAAGAAATGAGATTTGAGACCGTCTGCGGTGTTCAGATTCATGCGCCATCCTTTAACGGATTTTGGGCGGATACTGACTATTTCTACAAATTTAATAAATATTTTAAAAAGGTATCCGTTGAGGTGCAGCCCTTTTTACATAAGCCGGTCAGATACCGGAAGTTCCGATTCAATATATTAATGAAGCAAGCAAAGACACCATGTTTGTAGGAGATTAGTTATGAAAGCCATTATTTTGGCCGCTGGTTACGGTAATCGCATGAGACCATTAACGGACTCTAAACATAAAACACTTCTTGAAATTGGAGGACGCTCCATTATTGAAAGGATTATTGATGGGTTATCTGATAATTCAATCCATGAAATAGTTATGGTTACGGGCTATCGAGCAGACGAGTTAAAGGCCTACCTTCTTGATAAATACCCCGACATCAATTTCACGTATGTCCACAATAGCCGTTATCGTGAAACGAATAATATCTATTCCATGGCACTGGCCTTTGATACGATTTCAATTGATGATGATATTGTGCTGATCGAATCTGATCTCATTTATGATCCAGCCGTTATCAAACGGTTATTTACTTCAAGATTCGATAATATCGCGCTTTTAGACAGGTATAGAAGTGGGATGGATGGAACTGTTGTCACTGTGAGAGATGGTGTGATTACCCAAGTTATACCGACTCACTTACAGGGACCAAACTTTGATTTCTCAGATAAATATAAAACCCTTAACATTTATAAATTCTCGAAGGACTTTTGCAATAATTTATTTAAAAAATTATTAACTTATTATGCAAAGGTCATAGACGATAACTGTTACTATGAACTCATTTTAGGCATCCTTATTTATATGCAGCAGGATAAAATTCATGCTGAAATTTTAAACGATGAAAAGTGGTCTGAAGTCGATGATCCAAATGATCTTAGGGTTGCAGAATTTGTATTCAATGAAAATCAACGCCTTAAGATTTTGGAGGATACTTTTGGTGGTTACTGGAGCCATGATGTATTGGATTTTTGTTTTATCCGCAATATGTATTTTCCAACAACATCAATGATTTCTGAAATGCGAAATAATTTACTTAATCTCCTTCAAAATTATGGATCAAGGCAAGACATTTTGAACCAAAAATTGGCATACTTTTTACTTTATAAACGGGAATGTTTGAACGTCTTAAATGGCGCTTCGCAAATTTATCCTATTTTACAAAATTACTTCAGTGATCAAAAAATCTTGCTGCCGGAGCCTACGTTTGGTGAATATCCTAGAATATTTCCACGTCATGATGTGTATTTAGATAAAGTTGGCATAGATGCGGATGAGCTTATGGCGAAAGTTGGACACGCTGATGTAGTAGTAATCGTTAATCCAAACAATCCAACGGGTACTACGATAAATTCAGAGCGAATTTTTGACCTTATAAAGATATTTCCGCAGAAGATGTTTCTTATAGATGAGTCGTTCATCGAATTTACCGGCACGCGATCAATTATTACTTATTTAGAGGAGCAATCAGCAGATAATGTTATTGTTATCAAGAGCTTGAGCAAATCTCTAGGATTGCCCGGTATTCGCTTGGGGTACGTCTATTCTCACAACGAAAAATTCAATGGGTATGTACGTTCTGAGTTACCTATATGGAACCTGAACTCAATGACGGAATTTTTATTGGAAATTATTCTTAAACATCGAAAAGCACTCGATCAATCTTTTGTTGATACGATGCGGGATCGTGAAGAATTTTCGATTTTATTATCAAAAGTGCCTTATGTACAAAAGGTCTATCAAAGTGGCGGCAATTTCATCCTAGTTTCCTTGAAGGCAAATATGAAGAATGGAAAGGCTATTGTGAAGTATATGCTTGAAAAGCACTCAATTTACATAAAAGATGTTTCCAACAAGTTTGAGAACAAGCAAACTTATTTTCGGTTTGCCGTACGCTTGCCACAGGAAAATGAAATGCTAGTAGATTGCTTAAATAAAATAGATGAGAAAGCGTTGTGTTGCTAATGCGAAACTTTGTTTTTTTTATTAAGAGGATAATAAAGGAAGTTTTCTTCCTTATACCAAAGAATGACGGTTTCCAAGAATTTCATCATTTCCCTTTTAATCACAACGTACCATTGCCCAATGTTGCTCCTTTTGTAATGGCCCAATGTTGCGAATTATTAGAGAGTATTAAGGTGAACTATAGAATTACTGATGGAACCATCTTGGGATTATATCGGCAGGGCACATTCATCCCGCATGATAATGATATTGATGTTGATGCTTTGGATTTCCATTCCATTGATCTTTTGCATGAAGGCATGAAAAGGCACGGCATGAGACTGGGCAGGAAGGTCATATATAAAAAACAATTACAGCAGCTTGTCTATTACAATGAAGATCAAGTTGTATTTGATATTGTATTCTGGCATTCGGAAGGTAATAAAATCTACAATTATTCAGAAAGAGGATATGAGAGAATTCAAGAAAAGCAATTTTTCGAAAATTTAACATATATTGAGTATAAAGGAAGAAATTATCCTATGCCATCGAATATCGAGAAATGGTTGGATATGAGATTTGGCCAGGATTGGCGGATACCAAAAACATACAAGCGTGATTGGAAAGAAGAATGCGGTGATATTAAAAAAATAAATTAATCTCTTAACACACCAGTTGATGTTGATAGATGGAAAATATCGGCCAATGTGGTATGTGTTGTGTGGCAATACATGACTGACATTGAACATCGGAGTTGAACAAGGTGCGCGCTACGCAAACGTTAGAAATTTACAATAATTTATACGGGAGGTTGAATGAATAACAATTTATTTAAAGAATTCATTGTGAAGACTAGCAACTTTTTTTTAAAAAGAAAAGAAAATATAAAAGCTGAAAAAATTATTTTTGTTGATGCTGCATTTACTGATGAATATATTCTCTACAGCGTGATGAAAATTTCTTTTGCAATTGCAGAAAATATCAACGCTGCGTTGATTGTTCTTCCTCCGCTAAGAGAAAATAATAGGATTCGAGATATAATAAAATGCTTTCACCCGAAGAAAATCCTTGCGTTTAAATCTTTGGTTGTACAGGGCTTCATAAAAAATTTATTAAAGATGATATATTTGTTTTTAACTATGAAATCTGGCGAAGATCTTTTGCATTACAAAGATAAAAACATACCTGCGGGCATTCATATTTATGATGAGATTTTAAGGAGAGATAGACTGTCTTCAATAGAAAGATTGACCATTAGGCAAAAAATATACTTAATTATGAGCATTTCTTTTTTTTATGCCATGCACGATATGTTTGATAGAAAAAATATTTCTTACGTTGTATTGCCAGACAATACATATAGGGATGGATTAGTTTATGAAATTATAAAGAAAAAAGTGATTCCATCATTTACTGGAATTGACATAAATGGTTTGTCCATGCACAAATATCAATGTAGCGCGGACTATGAACATCACTGTCGGACCCCTGATAAAAGCATCGTCAATAATATAGTCAATGACCCGAAACTAAATGTTCGTGTCGAAAAATATTTAAATATTAGAACAGAAGGTAAAGAAAAACAGCATGATGTCATGAGAGCATATTCAACGGACAAGATTATAATAGATCGTGCCTGGCTTATTAAGTATTACAAGTTAGATGCCTCAAAACCATTAATTTTAATTACTGCACATATATTTTGTGATGCACCACATGGATACCCCAATATGATATTTAAAGATTATGAAGACTGGTTGGTAAAGACCTGTGTTCGATTAAAAAACAATAGGAATGTCGAATTTTTGATCAAGGAGCACCCTTCAACTTCACTTTATAAAGAAGAGGGTATTATAGAAAAAATATTGGATCAGCAAGGTATATCTGATCGACTTCTCGAAAAAAATATCAACACTAAGTCACTTTTTACATCAATTGATGCATTAATTACATGTGGCGGAACATCTGGAATGGAGTTTCCTTGTTTCGGTGTGCCTGTATTACTTGGGGCCAAACCTCCATACTCATCATTTTCATATGTTGTATCGCCTGATTCAGAAGCTGAATATTATAAAGAAATTGATAATATTCATAAGTACGAGAAATTGGAACCAGAGAATATTAATCTAGCAAAAAGTGTTTTTTATGTGATTCAAGTGGTTATGAAAGTTGACAAAAACAAGGTTGGACTAGGATCACAAGCGTATTATTTGGGATGTGATTTTGATTTCAATCTTTTCATGGAGGAAATGGTTAAAGACTACGATCAAGGGCTGGGTTATAATAATTTACTTGAAGAGGTTGGCGCTTTAGTAAACGGTAGCGATAAAAACATTATTAATAACGAATGCCTATGAATTCAAAATTACTAACTGTAGTTATTGTTACTTATAATAGCCGTGATGTTATTTCTTCCTGCTTAGACTCAATAAATAAATTTAATGATATCGATGATGAACTCGAGGTCATTATTGTTGACAACAGCCCAATGAGTGGTAATACATATTTATATATAGTAAATAATTATAGATGGGTAAAAATAATCCGCAATCCTGAAAATAAAGGATATGGGCAGGGAAATAATCTTGGTGCCCGAAAAGCAAAAGGCAAATACCTATTATTTCTGAACCCTGACACCCAGTTAATTGAGCCGATATTTAAATACGCGATAATGAAATTTGAGAGATTCAAAAATTTAGTTGCTTTTGGTATGATTTTAATAACTGCTGATGGGCAATATTCTAAAAGCTATGGTATTATGCCAGAGAAAAAAACAATATTGCCAACAATCTTCTTTTTGCCATTCATCAAATGTGGCATCATGCCGCACCATATATATCCTTATGGTGCGGATTTGTTTGTAAGAAAAAGTTCTTTTGTTGAGGCTGGTGAATTTGATGAAAATATTTTCCTTTGCTATGAAGAGCCCGATTTAATTCGAAGAATGAAGGATGGTCGGGTTAAAATCTTTAACAAACGTATTATTCATCTTGGCGAACACACAACGAACGATTCTGAAAAGAGAATAAAAATATCTCTAGACTCTGAAAGATATTACTTCAATAAATATGGCCTTAACTATGAAAGGTATGTAAAATATTGCAAGTTTACACTTCGATGTAGGATTGCCATAAATAGATTATTGAGAAAAAGTGATTGTTCGGCACACCATTTAATCAATCTATATAATAATATAAATATTAAATGTCTGCTTCCCAGCGACTAATTGATCTCGTGCCTAGCGCGAAAAAGTCTAGTATTTATAGTCACATTAGCAGTAATATTATACTTAAAATAGTAGATATATTATTTATACTATTCATTTATATAAATATCATAAGTCCAGGCCCCCTGCCAGTAGTATTTACGGTCAAGAAAATCCTTTTTGGTATTCTTTTACTCGTTTCTTTGCTTTATAATGTTCTGAGAATTCAGAAGTATTCTATTAGTAATATGAATTACCTTTTTTTTGTGTTTTCCTCCACCCTAACAATGGCACTAATAAGTCTTTTTAAAGGGAATGAAATGAATAATATTTTGAAATATGTGTTCCCGATAATGTTCTTTTTATTCATTCCAATATTGGAGAGTTTATACAAAAACTATAGCATTGAAAGATATTTGCAGCACATACTTTACGGTGGGCTTGTTTTGTCATTTATTGTTCTATCTGTAGTATTTATTTCTGAAATTCTGAACTTTAGAGAAATAACTTTATTTTTCCCTAATGAAGGTGAAAATAGAACTAATATATCAATATCATATCCATTAGATTCTATAAGGGTTCAAGCCCAAACAGGTGTGTTTTTAGCGGCTAGTTTATGTATTGCACTTTATTTTTCTGGTATATACCGATCCAAATACTACTACATTATTATCCCCTGTATTCTTTCCGCAGTTTATTTTACGAAAACGATAGGGATATGGGGCGCTTGTGTCTTTGTAATAATTGCATATTTAATAAAGAAAAAAAATTATTTGATAAATACAATCGTTGTATTAATATTTTTATTTATTGTGTTTTTCATTCAATCTTCAGTTATTACAGATCTTAGACAGCAAGAAGAAAAAGATGCATCTTTTAGAAACAAGAAACAACAGATTTATTCAGGCCTTGAACTTTTTTTTGAAAAGCCGATTTTTGGGCAAGGCATTGGTTATATATTTCGTGGTGTTGATGAACGATCTGACTATAATGAATCTGTAATAGAGAACACTCCAATACTAATACTATCTACTGGTGGTCTTTATGGTGTCACTATTTATGCTTTTATTTACCTTTATCCAGTAATGCTATTTTTTTTAAAAAAAAGAAAATCTATTATTCCAAAAATATTAATAATATCACATATGTCCATTTTAATAGCTGGATTTTCAAACCCATATATTCTTGCAGGTGGCATGGGACTTTTCTTCCCAGTGCTATATTTAAGTTTTAAAATGCATAAACAATCTCGTTCAGATGAAAGTGGAGAACCACGCCCTGTAGGTTTAATTCCAAGCTCTGTATCATAAAAACCTTAACTATCATGAATTATATATGAGCTATACTACCACGTTAAACAGAGATAAAATAAAGGTCAGCATTATAATGCCTGCATTTAATGCCGCACATACAATAGATGCAGCAATTAAAAGCGTCATAGAACAGACATATAAAAATATTGAATATATTATAATAGATGGCGGTTCTTCTGATGGGTCAGTAGACATTATTAGAAAATACGAAAATAAAATACATTATTGGATAAGCGAGCCAGATTCTGGCATTTATCATGCCATGAATAAAGGGATTATTTTATCGAAAGGTGATTGGATATTTTTCATTGGGGCTGATGATAAACTTTATAATAGTGATACAATAAAAACAATATTTCATAAATGCTATGATGGCATATCTCTTATATATGGTAATATATTGTATCAGAATCGGGAAAAGCATTTTGAAAACATGCAGATATATATATCATACTACAATTATTTGCTATTACTTAAAAATTCATTACATCATCAAGCAGTTTTCTATAGGCGATCTTTATTCCATAATTTCCGTTACAATCCGACATTCAAAGTATGCGCAGATTACGAATTAAACTTAAAATCATTTGTTGAAAAAGTACCTGCGAAAAAAATTAATCAAATTGTATCAGTATGTGGTAATAATGGAGTTTCAAAGCGATTGTCGTTCCAAGGTTATAAAGAACAAATAATAATAAAGAATAAATATATAAAGAATAAATACAAAATAATTTTGAATATACAAACAGTTCTTCGTTTCTTGATAAAAAAATATATAGTATCACGCTATAAGGTTTAATTATAGAATGAGGGAGAATACAAGACTGTCAAGTCCTCCTTCTATTCTTCCATTCGCGTGGATCCTGAATTCTCGGAAAATATGAGCCAATTTAAGAGCCAATTTAAGAGTCTTCCATATGATGAGGATGCTGGGTCGGGCCGGTGGCGATGCGAGGGTGTTGAGTTGGTGAGCCGGCAATTTGGGGGAAAATTTACGAGTGAATTAGCGGCGAATGAGGGGAATCTGGTCTGAATGAACGTGCCGCTGAGGGGTGAGGTTGGGAAAAGGCGAAAGGTATCCTGTGGTTGAGTTAGGAAGGGAAGGAGATGAAGTTTACGGTGAGGGCCGCTACTCCCGTTGGATGATATTGAGGATGAATTTTGGGACCACCGGACCGGAGAGAAAAGGTTTGGATAGGGGCTCGGTACCGGCAAGTTTTCTTAGTGCCAGGGTGACTTTGACGATGAAGCATATAATGCGCTTGAGGAGTATAGTTATTACG
>Ga0302251_1001982_pt1 | contig 10888 bp, 12 predicted proteins | sample AAG_RA_Gln_MG_FD_193534 | JGI IMG/M metagenome (GOLD analysis project Ga0302251, IMG submission 193534) | Enriched activated sludge microbial communities from anaerobic digester in WTTP, New Holstein, Wisconsin, United States - AAG_RA_Gln | ecosystem: Engineered > Bioreactor > Anaerobic >...
CCAGGTCACGCTGACCCGCGCCCGGGCGGCGGCGCTCCGCGCGGCCCTTAGTGGTCCGGCGATGGCCCCCGGGGCGAGTTCGGGGTCTCCGGAATCGTGCGAACCACCGGCGGAACCGCTGCCGGAGGACGATTCCGAGGAAGGGGTCGAAACGGATGTGGCCGTGTTCTTGCAGGCGCTGACCGCGCCGCCTGCCAGAGCGGCCGGAGGTGAGCGATGAAGTTACCGGTGCCGCGCAATGAGCTGGACACGGTGTCCCAGCTCGTCGTCCGGGCCTTGACCAACCTGGGCCACGCCTATCGCCGCCGGGACGGCACGACGCAGGGCGTGGTCTTTCGTCACCGGGGGATTACCCAGAGCGGGTCGCTGCTGCTGCTGGAAGTAGATACGGAACGGCTGCCGCAGGGCGTGAATAGCGCGGCCCTGGTGTCACCGTCCGTGCTCCACCACCTGACGGCGGTGACCCACCATCCGGTGCAGGTGCTGAACACGACCGGTATCACCTACGTCGTGCACCTGGGCCGGACCTCCCGCCGGGCGCGGCTCCCGGACACGGTCGGGTTGGCCGAGGTACTGCCCCGCCATCCGGGTACGCCCCTGACCTTTCCGGTGGGCGCGGGCGCCGCCGGACCGGTGTGGGTGCGGCTGGACGAGCTGGACGGCCACTTCCTGGTCGGCGGGCAGCCCCGTGCCGGCAAGACGACGTGGCTGCTGGCGACACTCCTTACCCTGACCCTGACCAACGCGCCGGCCGCGCTACAACTGGTGCTGGTGGATCCCAAGGCGGTCGACTTTGCGCCCTTTGCCGACGCGCCGCACCTGGCGCAGCCTCTCGCCGTGGAACCGGACGAGGCGGCCACCGCCGTGGCCTGGCTCGTCCAGGAAATGGAACGGCGTCGGCAGCTGTTCCGGGCCTGCGGCGTCGACAAATGGCCCACCTACAATGCCCGGGCCGCCCAGAAGTTGCCTTACCTCCTGGCGGTGATCGACGAGGTGACCATGCTGGTGCAGGAGCGCGACCTGCGCGGCCCGCTGGCGACCGACCTGGTGCGGCTCTCCACCTATGGGCTGACCTTTGGCATCTGTCTGGTGCTGGCCACGCAGAAACCCCTGGCGCGGGTGCTCGACACCCTGGTACGGGATAACCTGGCTGTGCGAGTGGCCTTCCAGGTGACTACCCTCGAGCACAGCCGGGTCATCCTGGGCGAAACGGGGGCCGAGCGGCTGCCGCGAGTGTGCGGGCGGATGCTGGCCCGGCTCCGTGCCGGCCGGCTGCAGGAGCTCCAGGGGTACCTCGTGACCCGCGAGGATCTGCCCACGCCCTTGTCCTGCGATCCCCGCGCCTTCCTAGACGAGGCCACGCAGCGGATGCTGACCTATGCCGTGGAACAGTTGGGTGGGCGGTTCCCGGAGCGCGAGATCTGCCACGGCCTGCGGATCAGCCAGGGCCAGTACCGCCAGGCGCGCCGCAAACTGCTACAAACCGGGTTGCTCACCCACGGCGCCAATAACGCACTGGTTGTGGTCGGGGGCATAGTTTCTTGAGTTTGTGACTTTGTGGGGCTTGTGGGCTTGTGGGTTTGGGGGCCGTAGCCCCACCCTGAGAGCGTTTTGGGCAGTTGACCGGCAGCGGCCAAGAGGATCCTATGGAAACCTGCTTCGAGATCGCCTACATCCTCAAATTGGTCCGGGGGCGGGTCGGCCTCCAGGAGCAGACCGACCTGCAGGTCCACCTGCGGCCGGGCTTCCTGACCTTCCTGGCGCGGATCGAGCCTCTGGCGCTCAAGGTGCTCCTGGTCCTGGCCCTGAACGCCCGGCCGCTGGAGGGGACCGATTGGGCCGCCCTGCAACAACTGGGCTTGGTGACCGAGGCGGACCGCGGCCACCTGGCCGCGGCGCTGACCGACGTGGAGATCGGCCGCCAGGCCGGGATCGATCGTAAGGTGGTCCGCGCCCGCTGTGTGGCCCTGGAGTCGGAAGGGTGGTTGTCCACCCGCGATCTGCCGGGCCGGCAGGCCGGTCGGTTCACCGGGGGGCGGCTCTACTTGCTGCGGGCCGGCACGGAAATACTATACACTTCTCCGGAGGCCCTGCCCGGGCCGGAGCAAGGGTTGCCTATAGGACAAGGGATTTGCCCGCCACCGTGTCCACCGCAGGGACACGGTGACCGGACTGCCCTGCTGCTCTCCAACCCGGCCGTTTTAGCCGTGTCCCCCGCCGGGACAGGGCATGTCCCTAGCAAGGACACGGTCTGTCCACCGCAGGGACACGGCAGCGGTCCCATGGGAATGGCAAAGCAACATGGGAAGAAAGGACTCGAGTCCCCCAGCGGTTTATCGTCAAATACGGAAGGCGCCGAACCAACTGCTATCGACGCCGGTTTGCTCCAGCGCATGCTGCTCGTCCTCGACCATTTCGTCCACCGCGTCGCCGAACGCTGGCCAGCCGCGGAAGACCAGGGCCCACCTCCCGCCCGCGCCGTGGCCCGGCGCTACGAGGTCGCCATCGCCCTGCTCGCTTCCGGGGCCGCCCCGGCCGCCGTCGCCCCGGCGCCGGCCGACGTGATCGAGGAGCTGCTTGTCCTGGCCCAGGTCCTGTGGCCCTTGCGGGACCAGGGCCCGGCCCAGCTGGCTGCGGCCATCGACCGCGCCCTGGCCCCGGAGGACAAGAGCCCGTGCCGTCGGCTGGCCGTCATCTGGCCGCAGGTGCCGGGAGCGCCTCACTGTCGCGCGCAGTTGAAACAGGTGCTGCGCCAGGGTCAGGCCCTGGGTCCACCGTTCCGGGAGGCCTTCACCCTCTTCGTCTGGCTCAACCATTTCAACGTGGGCCCCCGGCTGCAGAGTCTCTTCCTGGAACTGTGCCGGGAACAGGGGCCGGGGCCGGTACACACGCGGTTGCGCCAGGCCCTGGCGGAAGGACGGGGCTACGTGACTATCGGCTTTCTGCGGCAGGGCCTCAGCCGGACGGCCGCGATCCCGCCCGCCGCCCCGGCGCCGCCCCCGGTTGCCTCCGGCCCGCCACCGGCGGCCGAGCCCAGTCCTGCGGCCGCGGAGCAGCCGGCGGTCGCCGCAGCCCCGGAGACACCTCCAGCGGTACGCCGGCCGGCCGCACCCGCCCGCCGGCCCCGGCCACCGGGCGAACGGAGTATGCCCCTGGCCCGCTTCATCGCCGACATCAGTGCCCAGTTTCACGACATCGAGCACCTCAAGGAGAACGATGCCCAGGCGCACAACCTCTGGCGAGTCTCGGGCATCCCCGAGAGCGAGTTTGTCAACGTGGTCCAGACGGCCCGCCAGCGGGCGCTGGCCTTGAACGGCGTGCAGCACCAGCGGGGCGGCTGGCCGCTGCGGATGCCCTACTTCTTCACCGTCCTGCGCAACCTGGTCATCGAGTACCACCTCGCCAACTGCGGGGAGTGCTGGGATCGACTGGCCGGTATCGGGCGCGCAGCGGGAGTCGCGCCGGGGACATTTCTGCCACCACGGGCCGTAGCGGCCAATCGTTCCCCGGCCCTGGCCGGAGTGCCAGGCCGTGGAGCAGTTCGAGCGGCACGCTCCGGGCCGGCACTGGATCGCGGTTGAGCTGGCGCCGGCATTCTGGATAGCCCAATAGCCTCCCTATAGCGAGCCTATAGAGAGCCAATAGAGACATAGGAGCGGTATAGGACGCCCATCGTAGCCTGTGGTCGCGCCGGCAGAAGCCGATGACAGTTTCACCGCACGATTTTCCCTTCTTTTGCGGCAAGCCCCGTTCACCCAACATCCGGGAGTGGTTAGTCAGCCCGCTTCGCGGCCTGACTAACCACTCCCTCGACCTGCACACACTGTGTGCGTGGGTCGGTGTTGGGTGAACGGGGATGTAGTTGGGAAAACGTGCGTGTAAGAAACAGTTGGGAGAATAAGTTGGAACAGTGTAGAGATGTGAAGAGAAGAAGAATCAGAAGAGAGGTAAAGAGATAGGTAAGAAAGATGGGAGAGTACAAGTAAGAGAGAATAGGAAACAGATAAGTAAGAGAGACAGGAAAGAAAGAACAGGTAAGAGAGATAGGCAAGAGAGAATAGGTAAGGAAGATAGGTAAGGCAGAACAGGCAAGAAAGACAGGTAAGGGAGAACAGGTAAGAAGGAACAGGCAAGAGAGACAGGTAGAAGAAACAGGCAAGTGGGAGTTGGCAGAAGAAGTGAACCCGAGAGAACAAGGGACAGGACAGATAGAACGAGATAGGGAGAGGCAGACCAGCCGAGAGTGAAAGTCAGGAGAAGGGAAATACCGCCAGGTACGGATTGGACAGTAAGCTGGTTAGATCGTTGGAGTTGGGCAGAATAAAGTAGAGATGTAGCCAGAGGGCGCAAGTGAAGAGGCCGGTCGGTCAGAAGTACGGGTTGGGGAGCAAGCGCTACTGGACAAGCGGTCCAAATCGGCAGAGGGCTACGGCTGAAAAGCCACACCAGGCAGATGCTCAAGACAGCAGGAAGACGATGCTGGCGGCGCTCCCGAAGGCAAAGCTCGTGAGGTTCCCGATGGCATGGCTGAGGAAACAGCTCCAGAGTGAACCACTTCTCTTGAGGAGGTACCCTTGCAGATAGCTGAAGGCGAAGACATAGAGGATGGCGCCGATGATCTCGGCTGAGGCCAGTTGGTCATCGCGAATCCAGCGCGGGAAGTGGATCAGCACAAAGAGCAACGACGTGGCCAGGTTGGCCCACCTGAACCGGGTCATGGTCAGGAGCCGCTGCAGGACAAAGCCACGGAAGACCACTTCTTCGGTGACCCCTACCAGAACGACTCCGCCAAGCCACTGGCTCCAGGCAAAGCCCAGATCAAAGCCGTGAAAACCGACGACCAGGCGCTGACCGACCAGGTAGATGACCAGGATTCCTCCGGCCAGCAGACCGTACAAGATGCCCGGTCGGACGTTTCTCCGTAACTGGAGATAGGTCAGCGGATCCTGCCGGTCGACGTAGCGGATTATAAGCAGTACCGGCGCGGTCCACACGGCGAGCTTGACCAGATTCTCCACGATCAGGAATAGCGGGCCACTGCCGAAGCGCGGGGTGACCAGGAGAATGTAGCAACTCCACGCCGTAAAGAAGACGACGAGGTAGATCAGCAGTATAGGGAGGGTGGCATACTTGTTGCGGTGGACTGTATCCGGGACCGGCGGCATAGGCACTTCCTGAAGACCTGTTTGACCGCGCCCATTATACTGCAACTTGGAAATGGCGACCAACGGCACTCCACCGCCGCCGGCCGGCCTACGGCCCCGGGCACGGGCCATGCTCGGCCGGCCGGCCCATGATGTGGCGTGACCTATACTCACCGACCGCCGGTTGGCAAACTGACGTGGTTAGCAGGAGCCCCGCGACGGCCGGCCACGCCGCAGCCTGTCGTCGGAACCGGTAGATCTGTTCACTTGGGGCTGGAGCGCAACAGGGGGTTCGTGGCCAAGTGGGGCTGGCGCTCGCTCGCTCGTTTTCCCCCATTGTACCACGCGGTCAAGGTAACCTGCGCGCCTACGCGGGCCATTTCGAGGCGTCGACCGCGATGGACCTGCGGTCGCGAAATGGCCCGCGTGGCCGGCGGCAGGCGGCGCGAAAAGCATGCGCCGGCCTTGACTACGCGTGGTCCGGCGGGGTCAAACGAGCGGCGGCGCGGAGGGCGTCCCGCGAAACCAAGGAGGCAACGATGGACACCGACCTGATGCTAACTCTGGCGCAACAAGCCGGCCTCGTGAAAGCGGCGGAAGCGATCGAGGCCGTGTACTGCACCGGCTGTGGCGCGCCGTGGTGCGCAGCGTGCCCGGCCGGCGATGTGCTGGGGGCGCTGGAGGAGGAGCGGTTCGAACCGTTCGCGCCCCGGACGGCCCTCGCGGTGGTGCAAGCCGCCCTCAACGTGTAGTACCAGGCCCCGGGTAGGTCCTCGCCTATCCGGGGCTTTCTTTTTGGCGTGCTCCCGCCGGCGAAGGAAAAGCGTAATGCCGGCCGGACGCGCCGCAGACGCTCACCGTATCCGATAGCGCTGCTCGACTGCGGCGTTATAGAAGTGGGGTTCGTGGCATCGTGGAGTTTGCGCTCGCTCGCTCGTTTTTCGCCATTGTACCACACGGTTCAAGGCCGGCGCGCCACCCGCGTTGTTTCCAGCAAGGGTTCGCGGGTGGCGCGCGCAAGTTTCCGGCCGGGATGCGCCGCAAACCCGGCGGCGCCGGCCGGAAAGCCTTGACCTCGTGTGGTCCCCGCCAATGGCGAAACGAGCGGCTGCGCGCGGGGCGTGGCCGCGTAGCCGATAGGAGGTGCGCGATGCCGAACACGATGACGATGCCGACCTTTGGACAGACGTATCCGGGGCTCTTCCGGGGAACCTGGCGGGACGAGAAGCGGCGCGTCCAGCAGCCGGAGGACTTTGGCCTGGCCATCGAGGACGCGCTGGTCGAGGTCTGCAGCCTCTGCCTGTGGCAGAACTGCGACGACTGCCGCCTGGCCACGGGTGAGAGCGACGTCGCCGGGCCGCCGCCGCTGGGGCTGGTCCTGCAGGGCGAGGACTACTACGAAACCCTGCCCACGCCGGACCGAAAGCGTGACCCGGAGGCGGAACTGGACGATACCGTGGAGTCCCACGGGGATGCGCTCTACTTCGCCCGCGAGAACAAGGTGGTGTTCCCGCGGGCCATGCGCTGGATGACGTTTCAGGAGGCCGAGGCCGAGGTGGAGAGCCACCCGGCGTTCAAGCAGAAGGAGGCTCCGATGCCGGAACAGAAGACGCTCGTGCTGTACTGTGATGGGGGCCGTCGGGCGGACGGCTCGGCGTACGGGTCGGTGCGCCTGGGCCAGCAGGTCTACCGGCGGGAGTTCGGCCCGGGCTCGAACAACGAGGCCGAGTACAAGGCGCTGGTCAACGCCCTGTGGCTGGCGCGCAAGGTGGTCACCGAGCACGCCTACGACGTGGTCGAGATTCGCCTGGACTCGGAACTGGTGCGCAACCAGGTCCTGGGAATCTGGCGGGTCAAAGCGCCGGCGCTGCAGGCGCTGCACCAACGGGCCAAGGTGGAGCTGGACGCGCTCTTCCGGGCCATGCGCCGCAGCCCGGCGGACCTGATCCGCGTCCGGCTGGTACACGTGGACGAGGCGCAGATGAAGCGCGTCATCGGGCACTAGCGAGGGTGCCGCCCCGGTCGGGTCAGTCGGCGACGGCCGGCCCGACCGGGGCTTTCTTTTTGCTCCCGGGCGGTATACCACAGGCCGGGCGGCCCGTCAAGGGCGCTTCGACTCCGCTACGCTCCGCTCAACGCGCGCCCTTGACTGCCCGCTCCGGCCTGCGGTGAGTAGTGGGTATACGAAAGACCAGCACTACCAACAAGGAGGCCGTGATGAAGACCGCGATCGTGTTCCTGGGCGTGCTGCTCCTCGTGGGTGTGCTCCTGGCTCTCGCCGGACGGGAGCTGGGGGTCTTGCTGAACGTGGCCCTTTTTGGGCGCTAGTCCCGCCGGAAGCGGGAAAGACAAGGAGGTTCCCATGCTCAACCTGATGATCGCCATCGGCCGTCTCGGATCGGATCCGACCATGCGCTATACCCCCAACGGCCACGCCGTCACCAGCTTCTCCATCGCCACCAACCGCAGCTACACCAACGGGGACGGCGAGAAGAAGACCGAGACGGAGTGGGTCCACGTCGTCGCCTGGCGGCAGCTCGCGGAAATCTGCAACCAGTTCTTGAGCAAAGGCCGGCTGGTGGCCGTGGTCGGCCGGCTGCAGACGCGCACCTGGGAGGACGACGCCGGCGCCAAGCACTACCGCACCGAGGTCGTCGCCCAGACGGTGCGCATCCTGGACAAGAAACCGGGCAACGGCGAGGGCGAGGCCGCCGAGACCCTGGAGGAAGTGGAGGACGTCGACCTCCCCATGTAGCCGTCCGTACCGCAGGGTCGGGGCTCCGGCCCTGCACGCTGCGGGAGAGAAGCGCTCGCCCGCAGCGGCCAGTGCCGGAGCGAACGAGGACTATCACCAAGGAGGAAAGCAATGCGCGGGATGAACAAATGCAGTCTGATGGGCAACCTGGGATCCGATCCCGAGATGCGCTATACACCGAGCGGTCGGGCGGTGACCAACTTCCGCCTGGCCGTCAACCGCCGCTGGCGCGATGCCGAGGGCCAGCTCCAGGAAAAGGTCGAGTGGTTCCGGGTCATTTGCTGGGGGCGATTGGCCGAGGTGGCGAACCAGTACTGCCAGCGCGGTTCGCCGATCTATGTCGAGGGTCGCCTCGAGACGCGCTCGTTCGAGGGCGCGGATGGCCAGGTGAGGTATCTCACGGAGTTGGTGGCGCAGGACCTGATCCTCCTGCCCCGCGGCAATGGCAACGGCACCCCGACCGAGGAGACCGAAGAGGTCGAGGAAGAGGAATTGGCGGAACTGCCCCTGTAGGTGGACAGGCTGCACCGGCCGGACCAGGTCTACCGTCCGGCCGGTGCAGCTTCCCTGCCCCAAGGAGGATTCCATGTTGTACCATCTGCGATCGTTGATCTGTCACATCCTGGGCCACGTGCGCCGGGGGCCGCTGGGCCCCAGTGCGGTGTGCTTCCGGTGTCGGGAACTGCTCCCGGACGAGACCGCCTAGGAGGACCCGATGGCCGAGCAGAAACCCGTTCCCGCAGGGGAAGCGCACTACCGGCACCGCCGGCCGTTCCGGGAGCGCCGTCCGCCCAGCCCGACGGTGCAGCTCTTGCTCGACGCCGCCCTGGACGTGCTGGGGATGCTTTGCCTCCTGGCCCTGGGGCATGGACTGGTCGGGCTGGTGGTCGAGCCGGCCTGGATGGCCTGCCTGGGCGTGGCCGGCCTGGATCTGATCCTGCGCACCTCGCTCCGGGCCGCCCTGGTCTGGGTGGCCCGCCTGCCTATCCGGGGCCTCAGAGCCCTGGGGGCGGGCCGGCGCCGACGGCCAGGACTAGGGCCGGAGGTCGACCAGATGCCAGGGCCGGTCCCCGAGACCGGTGGGTAGATCCGCCGAACGCTAGGGGAAGGGTCGTTTTTTGCTGCCGCAATCGACCCGCTCCGCTCCCTGGAGCGCCGGTGAGTGGCGGAATCCCGACATTCTGCCGGTCCGGGGCCGCGCGGGGCGGGCGGCGCTCCGGGCTACGCCCGGCCCGGCTCCGCTGCGCTCCGCCGGGGGCCGCTGACGCGGCCTGCGCCGCCCGCCCCGCGCCCCGCGACCGGAGCTTCTGGCCGTCCCGAGGCATCACACCCCGGACGGCGCTACCAGGGAATATTCCAGGTAGCACGCACGCTCCCCAAAACACTCTCCCTGGCCCCAGGCCGATCCCACGCCCACTCTATTCCCGTGGTAGGGGGGCACCTTTCCCCATAACCCCCTGCCCCTCCCGTGGCCAGGACCTGGTCTATGCTGCATCATCGAACTCCCGAAAGACCACGTATGGTTGGCCGGCTACCAACTTACCCGATCCTACACCCCAGCATGTCCGGCCGCCTCCCTTCCTGGGCCCCGCCGGCTCAGAGCCTCCCGCGTGTTGCGCCGTGTACCGCAGCGCCGGCCTCCCTGTCAAGGGCTCCTTCGACTCCGCTACGCTGCGCTCAGGACCCTTGACAGGGCACCCCACTGCCCCGCCCCTCCACCCAGGCCGGCCTGCGGTAAAGCCGGCTGCAAAGCAACGCTGGAGAAAACGATGCCCCAATGTGCCCGCTGCGCGACTACTGCCAACCTAGAAACGCACCATGTCGTGCCCCGCTGCAATGGCGGCGGCGACGGGGCCACGCAAGTGCTGTGTCACGACTGCCACGTGCGCCTGCACGCCGAGGCCGGACATTACGCCGCGTGGGGCCGCGCCGGGGCGCAGGCCGTAATGGCCCTGTATGGCGCGGAAGGACGCGCTTTCCTGCAGGAGATTGGAGCACGTGGCGGCCATACCGTCCTGGAACGCTACGGACCGGAGTACCTGCGCGAGCTGGGCCGGCGCGGCGGACAGGCCACGGCTGGGAAGAACGGTCATCTGCGCCGGATCGCCGCCCAGGGTGGTCGGGCCGTGGTCCAGCGCTATGGTTCCGCGCATATGCAGGAGCTGGGACGGCGGGGGGCCGCGGCGCGCTGGGAGAAGGATAGCGGGTAAAGAGAAACTCCAGTACCGGGCCAAAATGGGCCGGTACAGCAGTACAAGGAGAGCGACCGATGGGCTACGAAAGCTGCGTGCAAGGCGAAGCCAAGGGCCAATGCCTGGTCCAGCAGTTGCTCGACCGGGGGTTCCGGCTGGACGGGGAACAGGTCGATGCCCCCGGAGGTTGGTTCACCGGGGTTGCCGTCGTCGACGATGGCACGGTCCAGGGGATTGCGGAATGGCTGAGTGGCTACGGGTTCGGTGACCTCGTCCAGGCGCTGCACCAGGCGCCAGGCCTGGAGTACATGGACCTCCACCGCGAGGGCGAGGAGCAGGGCGACGTCGAGGGGTACCACTACGAAGATGGCGTCTGGTACGTGTTGATCGCCACCCAGTACCTCGTGCGGGAGGACCGGTCGCCGGCGGCCAAGGAAGCCATCGCGCTGGCGGTGGCGCCTTTCGAGCCACCCAGCAAAGCCGCCGGCCCAGGAGAGGAGGAATCCAATGACCAGCAGTACAACTGATATGGCGGCGGTCAAAGGCCAGGAGCACGTCAAGCGGGCCCTGGAGGTGGCTGCGGCCGGCGGACACCACGTCCTGCTCAGTGGACCGGCCAGCACCGGCAAGACCTTGCTGGCGCACGCCCTGGTCACGATCCTTCCTCCACCGACGGCGGAGGAAGAGGTCGCGATCGCCGCCGTCTACCAGGCGGCCGGCCTGCCGGCGCCGACCAGCGGGGAGGAGGCCGAGTGCCCCTGCCGCGCGCCCCGGCCGACCGTGACCCGTGCGGCCTT
>Ga0302251_1001987_pt1 | contig 10835 bp, 13 predicted proteins | sample AAG_RA_Gln_MG_FD_193534 | JGI IMG/M metagenome (GOLD analysis project Ga0302251, IMG submission 193534) | Enriched activated sludge microbial communities from anaerobic digester in WTTP, New Holstein, Wisconsin, United States - AAG_RA_Gln | ecosystem: Engineered > Bioreactor > Anaerobic >...
GCCGCCTGACGCGGTGCCGAAAGTATCCAGCATCGCTTTCGTCGACTCCTGGCCGAAACGCATCCTTATGTTCTGCTCCGCCATGGCTATGGCGCATATCTGAAATATAAACAGAGAAATAAGCAGGACATAAGAAAGAAACCTGAACTTTGCGCTTACGCGAAACAAGCGCTTTCATCTCCTTACTCTGCAACAACGAGCATAGCTCACAACAAATGCTCACAACTATACGCGCGCCTGTTATGGTTGTATTTCGATGATTATAATTGAAAAACGAAATATTGTCCCGCGAAGGCCGCTTTTTTGCATAAGGCAAGCGCGGCCTTGCGTAAAGAGATTTAACGCAAATTTCCAAAATTACGGCATTATAAATGGGATATAGGAACAAAAGTTTTATTTTGATAAAATTATTTTAGTAAAAAACTGATTGCCGGCTTATAATATAAGCGTGCAATTCACCATGAAAAAGGAGTGGGTTTACGGTGACGACAGCCAAATTGAATTTTCTGATAATTGATCCGCAGAATGACTTTTGCGACCCTCGCGGCAGCCTGTTCGTCCATGGCGCTGATAAGGACTCCGCAAAACTCAGCGGGACAATCCTGCGGCTTAAGGATAAGATAGAGAATGTTTACGTCACGCTGGATACCCACCATCTGGTAGACATCGCGCATCCGATATTCTGGATCGACGCAAGCGGCTGCCATCCGTCCGCTTTTACCGTAATCACAAGCGATGATTTAAAAAACGGAACATGGAGGACAACTGATCCTCGCCATATGCAAAGGGCCATGGATTACGCAGAGGCATTGCGGAAAAACGGCAGGTACAGCCTGTGCATATGGCCGCCTCACTGTCTTATAGGCTCGTGGGGCAACAACGTAGTGAAGCCCGTTTATGACGCTCTGTTCGAATGGGAAAGCGGATTTAAAGTCGTAAATTACATGTTAAAAGGCACAAACATATGGACAGAGCACTATTCCGCGGTGAAAGCCGAAGTGGAAGACCCTGACGACCCGAAAACAAAGATCAACGCGGAACTGATACGCGCAGTCCAAAGCGCGGATCTAACGGCGGTATCAGGACAGGCCCTCTCGCACTGCGTGGCAAACACCATCCGCGACATCGCATCTGAACTTAAAGACGACGTGCTTAAAAAGATAGTGTTGCTGACAGACACAACGAGCCCCGTCGCAGGCTTCGAGGAAGCGGCAAGGGTTTTTGTGGAGGAGATGGCGCGCCGTGGGATGCAGTTATGCCGCGCGGACGATTTTATGTGCTGACTTAAGCCCCTCGGCTCATGAATGAGCCAAGGGGCTTAAGGAGGGGGGGAGTGTCATCGGGTGTGCGGACAAAAAGCTGGACAAGTGACGGTCCTAACATGGGGTGAGCACATTGTTCACATATAAGAAGCGAGTCCAAGCACTAAAGATGTATGATAAAACACATTCTGTGGTCGAGACCATCCATGTACCTGGCTATCCAGGAAGGCAAACTTTGTACAAATGGATCAGTGAGCGAGACCGACCGAAAAAGGTGAAATCGACCTGTCGCGGTGAAAACACATAGACTCATCCGTGACATCCGCCGGTAACCCTGAAAATGGAGGAACTCACGCCAGATGCAGCATTCCCCCCGGAGGAAATCAACGAATTGAAGGCTCAATAAGCTTCACCCTCAGGCAAAAAAATACAGATATAATATACGCCGCCTGCAGACGCTAATTGACCGCGGCAGTACCTGATTCACAAATATGCAAGGTACTCATGGTTTGACTCTTATTCTCATAGTGACATTATCTCAGGCCAATAAAAAAACGTTATTGACATATGTCATAAATAATGTAAAATATTATCGACATATGTCATAAACCAACAATAAGGAGGTATGCTATATGCCACAAAGAGACGGGAGTGGGCCTCTTGGACAAGGGCCTATGACAGGAAAGGGCAGAGGGTTCTGTATAAAGGAAATTGCCTCAGGGATCGATGCATTGGCTGAGTTAGGATGCAGACGCGGTGTCAGAAGATGGTTAAGAGGATGCGATCACTCAGTAAATATTCCCGCTGAAACAAAAAAGAGTTTGCTCCAGAGAGAAAGAGATATACTGCTAAAACGTTTGGAAAGCATAGACAAGCAGATTAAGGTTTTGTAGAGTTGCCGCGAATGACTACGGAGTTTTCTGGCTATTCTGGGTGTTGAATGGGGGAGAGTAATAATGCCGCGTCCGATGAAATGGAGAAAGGTCTGCTGCATGCCTAAGAACAGCCGTTTCGGCCCGCTTGATCTAACGCCGGATAAATCTGTTTTCATCAATATGACTGTCGACGAATACGAAACCGTCAGACTTATCGATCTTGAAGGGTTCACTCAGGAAGAATGCGCGGTGCAGATGAATATAGCCCGTACGACAGTGCAGGGGATTTACAACGAAGCAAGGAAAAAGATAGCGGAATCCCTTGTAAACGGGAAAGTACTTTTAATAGGCGGCGGGGAATACCGGCTTTGCGACGGGGACAGCAGGGGGTGCGGCAGAGGTGGATGCTGCAGAAAAAACGCATCGGAACTGCATAAAACATGATTATGAGTGTATGGCTTCCAATTTCTGCCCATTTATATTCCGAGAAAGATATTATAAATGCATTAGATGGGCTCCCCGAAAGCAAAGCCCATTGTTCTCTCTTGGGTGTTAAAGCTCTTCACAACGCGATAGAAAACTATTATGAAAAACAAAAGAAAGAAGGATTTTTCAAATGAAAATAGCTGTTCCAGCAGATGAAAAAGACATGGATGCAACAGTCTGCCCATCATTTGGACGTGCCCCGTACTTTCTGATTTACGATACTTCTTCAAAAGAAGCCTCATTCATAGATAACAGCGCAGCCGCAAGCCAGGGAGGCGCCGGTATCAAAGCCGCGCAGACTATAATCGATAATAAGGCCGAGGTGCTTCTTACCCCGCGCTGCGGGCAAAACGCTGCCGTTGTGATCAATGCCGCCAATATCAAAATATATAAGACTGAGGATGAGTCAGTTAAAAAAAATATAGATTCATTCCTTGAAGGATATCTGGCCCCACTTGAAGATATCCATCCCGGATTCCATAACCATGGAGAAAAATAATATTAAAATAGCTGTCCTAAGCGGCAAAGGCGGCGCCGGCAAAACGCTGGTGTCTGTAAATTTGGCCTCAGCAGCTGAGGGGTCCGTGTATATAGACTGCGATGTCGAAGAGCCGAACGGGTACCTTTTTTTCAAACCTGACGGTGTTGCCGAGGAAGAAGTATCAGTCGATATGCCGTATGTGTTTCAACAGGCCTGCAATGGATGCCGCAGGTGCGTCGATTTTTGTAAATTTAATGCGCTGGCTTATATTATAAACAAGCTGATAATTTTTGAGGAAGTCTGCCATTCGTGCGGAGGCTGTTTACTGCTGTGTCCGGCTAAAGCCTTGCTGAAAAAAAAGAAGGTAATAGGCAGGATACAGAAAGGCATTTCTGAAAAAGTTGAAATCTATACAGGGATATTAAACATAGGAGAGGCATCAGGCATCCCGATAATAAAGAGATTGTTTGACAGAAGCGCCGTTTATGAAGATAAGCCTGTCTTTATAGATTGCCCCCCGGGGAGCGCATGCATCGTAATGGAAAGCATCAAAAAAGCCGATTATTGTGTCCTGGTGGCTGAACCAACGTTATTTGGTGTACATGACCTTGATATGGTTTATAAGCTGGTCAGGTTGTTCAATAAGCCGTACGGAGCAGTCCTCAATAAATGTATACCCGGAGAAAATCCGGCAGAGGATTACTGCACACAAAAAGGCATCAGGATTATAGGCCGGGTCGATTTTGACAGCGAATTGGGGATCATAAATTCAAATGCGAAGATAGCTGTCAGAGAGAACGAAAAATATAAAAAAATATTTTTATCCATGCTCCAAAAAATAACCGGGGAGGTGCGGGCATGAAACAGCTTCTCATCCTCAGCGGTAAGGGCGGAACAGGAAAAACCACGATAGCGAGCGCTTTTATTAGATTATCAGGCGCTAAAGCCTGTGCAGACTGTGATGTGGATGCTCCGAACCTTCACCTGATAATGGGGCAGACCTCTGTTCCGGCAATAACAGACTATTACGGCCTCCCAAAGGCGGAAATAAACACGGAATTATGTGTAAAGTGCGGCATATGTATGGAGAATTGCAGATTTGACGCTATATCCGCCGATACAGACTATAAGGTGGACGCTTTTGCCTGTGAAGGCTGCGGGGTCTGTGAATTAGTCTGTACATCCGGAGCAGTTTCTTTCAAACCCGCTGTCGCGGGGGAACTCATTCTTTATGCCGGCGAAGAAATGGTTTTTTCCACTGCCGAACTGAAAATGGGCAGCGGGACATCTGGGAAACTTGTTATGGAAGTAAAAAAACAAATGAAATCATCGGCCGCGAATGCCGGGCTTGCGATAATAGACGGCTCCCCAGGCATAGGCTGTCCAGTTATTGCATCACTCAGCGGCGTTGATATGGTCCTGATCGTTGCTGAACCCTCGGTATCCGGCATCAGCGATATGAAGCGCATAATTGAAGCGGCCGGAATGTTCAGGATAAAAACCGCAGTCTGCATAAATAAATGTGACACGGATCCTGAAAATACCAATGAAATAGAATCATACTGCATGGCGGGGAATCTGCCCCTTGCAGGCCGGATACCGTTTGACACAAATGCTGTAAAAGCGATAAACAGAGGGCAGACAATTGTTGATATTGACTGCGTATCCGGCCGGGCTGTCAAAGATGTTTTCGAAAGGACCATGAAAATTCTTTACCGTCAGGATAACGAAGCTGTTGTCTGATCAAAAGAAACTGCCGGGAAAGAGGCCTTATTATCAGGCCTCAGCGATGTAAAGTATCTGTCAAACGACAGTATTTTAACCATATAACATATAAAATAATGCAGAGGAGCAAAAAACATGAGCGAAAATTGTAACAAGGACTGTAACAGCTGCAGTGAGGACTGTGCTGAAAGGGAGAAACCTGAAGGCGATTTTTCTGCCGATCTCCACGAACTGAGCAGCGTGAAAAAAGTCATAGGTGTTGTAAGCGGCAAGGGAGGGGTTGGAAAATCCCTTGTTACATCTATGCTTGCTGTAACCACGAGCAGAATGGGTTATAAAACAGCGGTCCTTGATGCTGACGTGACAGGGCCGTCTATTCCCAAAGCCTTCGGTGTAAGCAAAAAGGCGCAGCAGAGCGGGATAGGCATATATCCGGTAAAAAGCAGGACCGGCATTGATATTATGTCGATAAATCTCCTTCTCGAAAATGACACCGACCCTGTCGTCTGGCGCGGCCCCCTTATCGGGAATGTAGTGAAACAGTTCTGGTCCGATGTGATATGGGATGACATTGATTTAATGTTCATTGATATGCCACCCGGAACTGGAGATGTTTCTCTTACCGTTTTTCAGTCTATTCCGGTTGATGGGATAGTGATCGTGACATCCCCACAGGAACTGGTTTCAATGATAGTGACAAAAGCCGTAAAAATGGCTGAAATGATGAATATACCTATTATTGGCATAGTTGAAAACATGTCATATTTCAAATGTCCCGATAATGACAAGGACTACAAAATATTCGGCGAAAGCCATATTGAAGAAATAGCAGAAAAGCATAACCTGAAAGTGCTTGCAAAATTGCCGCTTGATCCAAGGATGTCGGCCGCATGTGACGAGGGGTTGATTGAACACTACGACGACACATTGTTTTACCCTGTGGCAAAACAAATAATAGATATAACGGAGGTAAAAAAATGATTACGATTGCTGTTGCAAGTGAAAATGGCATGGTAGCGGAACACTTCGGACATTGTGAAAGTTTCGTTATATATAATGCTGAAAATAACCGCATCACAGGTGAAGAAACTATCCTCAATCCAGGACACAGACCAGGATTCCTGCCTAATTTCCTGAATGATAAGGGCGTAAATGTAATCATATCAGGTGGAATGGGAGGCGGGGCAATAGAGATATTCAATGAAAAAGGAATAGAAGTGATAGTCGGCGCGACAGGCAACGCTACCGCAGCAGCTGAATCATACCTGAATGGAACGCTTAAATCCACAGGTTCAATATGCCACGAACATAAGCATCATGACGAATGCGACGAGCATTAGCAGAACAGATAAAATATCCGTGGGGACATAATGTCCCCTAATGTTTTGCTTCAGAGCGATAATGGGGCATAAAAATTGATCCATGCAGTGTCAAATTTAAGTTGAGCCTATTAACGGAACTGTGCAGCTGGATAAATTTCAGTCCAGATCCATAACTCAAACCAACCCGCCGTGGGAGAGAGGAGAGACGGACGGGGGTGCGGACAAAAGGGCCTGAGTGCTGGTCCAAGATTTGTCCGCACCCCCGTACCACCAAGGGGCCGGCGCTATTTTATTTCGCCGTGTCTTTCGATACGCCTGACCTCGGCTATTCTGTTCTCCGAATCGACGAAGACGATGCGGGGGCTGCAGGAATCCGTCTCTTTCTCATCGACTTGGCAGTACGACATTATGATGACCTTGTCCCCCTTATGCACAAGCCTGGCGGCGGCGCCGTTGAGACATATTACGCCGCTTCCCGCGGCTCCTTCTATTACATAAGTCTCAAGCCTGCTGCCGTTGTCTATATCCACGACGCTGACCTGCTCGTACTCATATATGCCGGCCGCGTCCATCAGATCCCTGTCTATCGTGACGCTGCCCACGTAGTGCAGATTGGACTCAGTCACCGTCGCCCGGTGTATTTTCGCTTTAAGCATCGTAAGAAGCATACGCCTATTCCCCTTTGAACGTGAAGTTGTCTATCAGCCTCGTGGCGCCTATATATACCGCGGCAGCCGTCAGCACGGACCCTTTGATCTCTGATACGGGCTCAAGCGTCTCTGCGTCAACAACCTCAACGTAGTCTATCCGCGCGAGAGGCTCTGACGATATCTCGTCAATTATCGCCTTTCTGATCTTAGCGGCGTCCCTCTCCCCGTTCAGCATGCTCTCCCGCGCGCGCCTGAGGCTTTTTGATATCACAAGGGCGGCCGTCCTTTCCTCAGGCGAGAGGTAAACGTTCCTCGAACTTATGGCAAGGCCGTCCTGATCTCTCACGATAGGACAGGCGACTATCTGCGTCTTGAAGTTCAAATCAATGACCATGCGCTTGATCACCGCGAGCTGCTGGGCGTCCTTTTCTCCGAAATACGCCCTGTCCGGCGAGACGATGTTGAACAGCTTCGAGACGACCGTGCATACGCCGCGGAAATGTCCGGGACGCCTTGCGCCGCAGAGGCCGTCCCCAAGCTTGCTGATATCGACGTAGGCAAGGTTCTGCACCGGATACATCTCCTCGGTTTCAGGGGCGAAAACAACGTCCGCGCCGGCTTTTTCGCACTCCTTAGCGTCGTGGTCCATATCGCGCGGATATTTTTCGAAATCTTCGCCGGGGCAGAACTGTATCGGGTTTACAAACACGCTTACTACAACCAGGTCATTTTCCCTTTTAGCCCTCTCTATAAGGCTCAAATGCCCCGCGTGCAGAAAGCCCATCGTAGGGACCAAGCCTATAGAGAGGCCTTTTTTGCCTGCGATTTCAGTTATTTCCCGCAACTCTTTTATTTTCTTGACTATCTTCAATTACACCGCACCCTTCCAAGGCTAAACCCGCCTGTTTGCGTCACCGGCCTTATTTATGGCTAAAGATTTTCGAGGACGTCCGTTTCGATGGAAAAAGAATGCTCCCGAGCCGGAAAAGCGCCGCTTCGCACCTCTTCCGCGTACCTTTTTATTGCGTCCGTTATCATATCGCCAGTGTTTGAATAGGTTTTCACAAATTTTGGCTTAAAGTCGGGGAACATGCCAAGCATATCATGATAAACAAGGACCTGCCCGTCGCACTTCGGCCCGGCCCCTATCCCTATCGTGGGTATGGATACGGCTTCGGTTATCTTCTCCGAAAGCGCGGCCGGTATGCATTCAAGCGTTATGGCAAAAGCGCCGGCGTCCTCAAGGCGTTTCGCATCGTCTATCAGCCGCCTCGCAGCATCAAGGCGGCGCCCCTGCACCTTGAAACCGCCAAACACGTTGACTGATTGCGGCGTGAGCCCTATATGACCCATTACGGGTATCTGCGCTTTAACTATGGCACGCACCTGCCTCGACACGGACGCTCCGCCTTCAAGCTTGACCGCCTCGGCATGCCCTTCCTGAACAAGCCTGCCGGCGTTTCTGACAGCGTCGTAGAGGGATGCGTGGTACGACATAAACGGCATATCGCCTATCAACAGCGCGTCTTTGGCGCCCCTGGACACGGCCCTTGTGTGATGAACCATGTCTTCGATCGTCACGCTGAGGGTGTCCTTATATCCAAGGCAAACCATACCAAGGGAGTCGCCCACCAGTATTCCGTCTATGCCGCAGGAATCGGCCAGCCTTGCCATGGAGTAGTCGTAAGCCGTGAGCATCACGAGCTTCCTCTTTTCCGCTCTGGCCTCCAGGAATGTGGCTACAGTCTTTTTCATAACCCTATCCTCCCATTTCTGTAAAACGTAATTATAGCTTGGAAGTTTTTTTATTCAAGGATCTCAAGCATGTCTGAATAATCGCGTTCCGGATGCGCCTTTTGTGACAACATTACGAGCCTCTTAGTCAAAATTTTATATATAAACCTGTATTCAGCGGGCAAGACTTCAATATGCCCGGCCACGGTAGCAACGTCGTTCCGCTCGGCCGGCCCGGTAAGAGAGCGTATCAATCCCATGCGCGCGATATTATCTATGTTGCATTTGACAAGAGGCATGAGCGCATCCAGTGGTTCCGCCCCTTCGGCGCCGCATACCGCAAGGCAGTCGCAGCCTATGCTTACAAGCGCCAGAACGAGATTGGAGACAGCCACGTTGGCCGCATGGTACAGAGTTTTGGCGTCTTTGCTTATAACCATGGTCCTGTTACCTGTCGTAAAAAAAATGTCTTTTATGCGCTCAAGCGCGCAGTCGTCGCCTTCCAATGTGAAACACGCGTTTTCAAGCCCTTGAAAGTCGCCGTCCCTTGACGCGAAAGCGTACATCGGGTGCACTGAACAGCCGCATGCGCCGCGTTCGGCTATGCCGTCAAATACGGCCGAGGTCAGAGATCCGCTTACATGACATATGACCCTGTCCTTTATATCGCAACCGGCCATATCGTCCCACACTTCTTTTATCCGGCCGTCCGGCGTCGTTATGAAAATTATCGCGCTACGCTCCACAAGCCGCGCTACATCCGTAAAAACCTCTGAAGAAGTGATCCTGGCCGCTGACTGCGCGGACGCGGCGCTCTTGCTTAAGTAGCCTCCGATCACAAAGTTTTTGCTGTAAAAGTATGAGCCTAAGGAGACTCCCGCCTTTCCCGCCCCTATGAAGCTGATCTTCTTCCCGTTTAAGGCCGTCATAATAAACCACCGTTCGTCTTTCTCCGCGAACCCGGCTTAGGGCACCGTAAAAAGAAAAGCGCAGCGCGCCCTCAGTTTCGCTGACACAAATTAAAAATGCGTCTCAATGTTTTATGCGTCATTGGAACATGCCCTATGCAGTCTGGCACACATAGCCCCAACCTTCCCCTGAAATACGCCGGTCACCGCAAGAAGTAAAAAAAATTTTTAAAAACATCACCGCTTCTTTTTACATGCACAAAATAGCACATGCCGCAGCGGTTGTACAGCGCATAGGTTTACTTTTAATTAAATTTATATTAAAAAGTTGCGTTTTTGGCACCGGAATAGATCAATAAATCTCCGTCAACGCGCAACTCCGCGTCTCTATAGCGCGCAAAGGAAGCGGGCGTTTTATCTTCCGCACGCGCTTGCGGCGATGTCAGCGGGCGCGGCGCTATGAAAGCCTTTTAGGACGCCCCACCGGCTTGCGCCTTTCGCCTGTCAGTATCTCTGACGCAAGGGCATACGCGCGTTCATAGTACTGCTTGAGAGACTCCCGAAATGGGAGCGTGCCGCGCCAGAACAGGAACTCGTTTAGCAGATCAGGAGACGCCGTCCTGCGCATTTCCTCGCCCTTCGAGCAAGAGAGGGCCGGGAGCTTCGCTCTGTACCAATTTTCATCAAGTGGAGCATCGTCCCTTGCCGCATCGCTGTATACGGATACGTCCGCAGGAGCGCCGCCGCTTACGGCAGGCAGGCCACAGGCGCATTCCGCAGCATCTTCGTAAAAATCAAAATCGTCGCCGCCTTCGTTCGACTCCGCTGTCAGCAGATTGATCAGCTCGTTTTTTTCAACTCCGCGCAGCCTCAGCAACAGGAACGGATCATCGTCAAACACTTCGCCGAGAAGGGAAAGCACCGCCACTATGTGTTTGCATGGCGTTGCCTCGTCGGGGCAGGTGCATTTGAACCGCTTGAAGGAACTTTTGTCAGGAAAGAGAGGGATACTCGCCTCTTTGAACACTTCCTCCATCTCTTCGGGCATTTCGCCGGCAAGGAGGCACGCCGCGAAAGAGGCCCTCTCCTGAAAGCGCAGCAGAAGCATCTCTCTGGCTTCGTCGGAAATCGTCTCAAATCCAAGTTTTATCTTATACGGCTTCTTTCTCGTTCCCTGAACGGAAGCTGAGACAAGGCCGGGTTCTATTTCAATATCCACGACCTGTCCCTTGCGGGCGTACCCTTTGCCGCGCGATAGGCGGCCGGGGTCTATGGATTCTTCGAGTATCTCCATCCAACGGCATGACCACCAGTTTGAACAGTTCGTCCTCCCGCGCGCATACCTTGATTTTATCCCGCCGCTTATCGCCACAGGTTTTTTGTAGTCCCATC
>Ga0302251_1001990_pt1 | contig 10822 bp, 5 predicted proteins | sample AAG_RA_Gln_MG_FD_193534 | JGI IMG/M metagenome (GOLD analysis project Ga0302251, IMG submission 193534) | Enriched activated sludge microbial communities from anaerobic digester in WTTP, New Holstein, Wisconsin, United States - AAG_RA_Gln | ecosystem: Engineered > Bioreactor > Anaerobic >...
TTCCGGCTGACGCCGCATCGGGATTGCTCTTAAGCACGCTGTATTTTTCTTCGAGAAGAGCGCTACTGGTATCGAGTGTATTGATAAAATTCTTTTCTTCAGATAAGATTATGTCCGCGATATTCTCCTGGCGGTTAGTCAATTCCGGATAAGGCTTTTTCATAATCCCAGCAAGTACAGGAACAAGTTTATAAAGAAACGGTTTTTTGCACCCCAAACTACGCAAATGGAGTATGGCCTTACGGATTATCTTGCGCACTACATAGCCTCTGGCTTCATTAGATGGAAGTATCCCATCAAAGATCGAGAAAACAACCGCCCGGATATGATCAGCTATCGCATTCAAGTGCAGTTGATTAGGTGATCTCTTCAAATCGGCAGAAGCAATTATCTCCTGAATGATCGGCTGGAACAGGTCTGTCTCGAAGTTGTTCGTGACGCCCTGCATGACCGCGGTGATGCGTTCAAGGCCCATGCCCGTATCGATATTTTTCTGGGGCAGGGGCTCGAGCACGCCGCCGTCCTTGCGGTTGAACTGCGTGAACACCAGGTTCCATATCTCGATGAACCTGCCGCACGAGCACGCAGGCGAGCAGTCCGGTTTCTTACATCCGACCGACGGCCCGAGGTCTATGAATATCTCCGAGCAAGGGCCGCACGGGCCGTTGGGGCCGTTCTCCTTCGCGTCGGCAGGCCAGAAATTCTCGTGATCCCCGAGCCGGACGATCTTCGCCGCGGGGAATTTAACGTCATTCTTCCAGATATCGTACGCCTCATCGTCGTCCTTATACACCGAGACCCATAACCGCTCGGGAGCGATCGCAAGCTCCTGGGTCAGGAATTCCCATGCCCAGGCGATCGCCTCCTTCTTGAAATAATCCCCGAACGAGAAATTCCCGAGCATTTCGAAGAACGTGTGATGGCAGTCGGTCTTGCCGACTTTATCAAGGTCGTCGGTGCGCAGGCAGCGCTGAGAGCTCGCGGCGCGGGTAAAATCGGTGATCATTCCGAGGAACTGCTTCTTGAACTGGTTCATGCCCGCGGGAGTGAACAGGACCGTCGGGTCGTCCTTGGGCACCAGGGAGTCGCTTTCGGCTACTTTATGGCCTTTTGATCTGAAGAACTGCAGATATTTTTCGCGCAGTATGTCAGCTTTCATCTTTCAGTATTTGATTGAGATTATCGGCGATCGCGTCCGAAGAGAACCCTCTGCGGAAAAGGAACGCGTACAACCGTTGTTTCGTTTTCCGGATATCAAGTCCCTTGAGGGACCGGAGTTTGCGGCTGATCAGGCTGCGCACGACCTCATCTTCGTTATACCCTTCTCTGACAGCCTCGACCGATCCCTCGATGAGCGCCGGCTTGATGCCTTTCTGCCGCAGTTCGTTCTTTATCCTGCGTATCCCGATCGAACGCTTGAGCCTGCTGTCAAGCCACGCCCGGCTGAACAGGCTGTCGTCTATGAACTTCTTTTCCTTCAGGAACCTCATCGTCGAATCGATGACGGCCGGAGGAAATTTCTTTTGCTTCATGCGGCCGCACAATTCCTGTTCGGAACGAAGCCTGAATTTAAGCAGCAAAAAGGCGTACTCCCGCGCTTTTTCTTCAAGCCCGGCGCTACTTTGCTTTTTCACTCTTCTCTTTGAGGATGACATAGCCCCGGGATACGCCGACCAATACGTCCCCGCGAAGGTTCCGCGTGGCCTTGCGATACGCAGCCATACCGGTAACGGGGATCCTGTTGATCTCCTGGATCACATCGCCGGGAGTGATGCCTGCGGCATCGGCAGGGCTGTCCGGCTCAACTGCAACAACGACAAGCCCGTTCTTATCTTCCCTGACCGTCATGCCGCGCCAGCTGTCAGCCGCTCCGGCCGATTCCACAGCGGCCTGCTCGGCAGGCTCTGCGGAGCGCGTGCCGATCTCCACGGTAACAAGCTCGGTTTTTTTATCGCGGAACACTTCGATCGGAACTTTCCTGCCCACCTCGCTGCGGCCGACCATCTGCAAAAGAGATCTGACATCTTTGACCGGTTCGTTGCCGAACTTCAATATGATATCCCCGTCCTTGAGGCCGCCTTTCTGGCCGGGAGAACCTTCAAGCACTTTGGCGATCAATACGCCTTTTTTATCCGCAAGGCCGAAATATCGCGCCAGGTCGTCGTTCAACTCCTGGATGCTCACGCCCAGCCACCCGTATTCGATCTTCTGCCCTTCGATAAGCCTTGATATGATGCGCTTGGCGCTGTTGACCGGGATGGCAAAACCGATGCCCTGGTTGCCGCCGGTTGTGGAAAAGATCGCTACATTGATGCCGACTACATTGCCTTTGAGATCGACGAGCGGACCGCCGGAATTCCCGGGATTGATCGCCGCATCGGTCTGGATCAGATCGTTATAATCCCGGTCTGCCGCAAGAGCAGTGCCGAGCGTGCGGTGAAGCGCGCTTACCACCCCGACCGTGACCGTCGGCTCCGGATTCTGCATGGCGAATCCGAACGGGTTTCCGATGGCCATGACCCACTGGCCGATCTTCAGGCTGTCGGAATCGCCCAGCCGCGCCACCGGAAGGTTATCCGCGGCTATCTTGATGACCGCCAGGTCAGCGCGCGGATCAGCGCCCTTGACCTCTCCGGGAAACTGCCTGCCGTCAGGCAGGATCACGGTGAGCTTATCCGCTCCTTCAACCACATGCTGATTGGTAAGGATATACCCCTGCGCGTCGATGATGACGCCGGAGCCGAGCCCGTTCCTGCGGAATTCGCGTTCAGGCGCGGAGCCGAAATATTGATCGAAGAACCTGCGCAGCATATCGTCGTCAGCGCCCGGGCCGTAGTAATAATACCTGCGCGCCGCCGGTATCCTGGTCACATGTTCCGCAGATATGGATACCACCGCCTTGCCGGTCGTTCGGGCAACCGACACGGTCGCCTGGTCCAGCGCAGCCAACGGCGCCTGATCATCCTGAGCCGCGACAGCCGATGCCGAAAACGCCAGAACGACGGCTAATCCGACAATCCCGGCGATTATTCTTGTTGTCTTCATATGTCCACCCCGCATTTACATCCCTGCGACGATCTTTTTCCTGATCTCTTTTTCTATCTCGTCGGACAGTTTCTGGTTTTCCCGCAGCGCGTTGATCGCTGCCTCCCTGCCCTGGCCGATCTTTTCGTTGTTATACGACATCCACGTGCCTGATTTCTGGATCACCTCAAGGTTCACGCCTGCGTCGATGATGCTTCCTGCCTTATTGATGCCCTGGTCATGAAGGATATCGAACTCAGCCTCGCGGAACGGCGGCGCGACCTTGTTCTTGACGACCCTGACCCTCACATGGCCGCCGACAACCGCGTCCGCGACCTTGATGGATGCTATTCTGCGCACGTCAAGCCGCACCGAGGAATAGAATTTGAGCGCGCGGCCGCCGGGAGTCGTCTCGGGATTGCCGAACATGACGCCGATCTTTTCGCGCAGCTGGTTGATGAATATGACGCACGCGCGCGATTTTGAGATCGCGGCGGTCAGTTTCCTCAGCGCCTGGGACATAAGCCGCGCCTGAAGGCCCACATGCGAGTCGCCCATCTCTCCTTCGATCTCGGCGCGCGGGGTCAGGGCCGCAACGGAATCGATCACGATAAGGTCAACGGCATTGGACCGGACAAGGGTCTCGGCGATCTCAAGCGCCTGTTCGCCCGTATCCGGCTGGGAAATAAGCAGTTCGTCGAGGTTGAGCCCGATCTTTTTGGCATAGGTCGCGTCAAACGCGTGCTCCGCATCGATGAACGCGGCGACCCCGCCTTTCTTCTGCATTTCCCTGATCGCCGTCAGCGTCAAAGTCGTTTTTCCGGATGCCTCGGGCCCGAATATCTCAACAACCCTGCCGCGCGGCAGTCCGCCCGTGCCTAACGCGTAGTCAAGGGTCAGCGATCCTGTCGGGATCACTTCCACATCGACTTTTACCTTCTGGCCAAGCTTCATGATCGAGCCCTTGCCGAACTGCTTCTCTATATGGGACAGGGCAAGATCAAGCGCTTTCTGGCGTTCGGAACTGTCCTTCGCCGTATCTTTTGTCACGTCTCTGGCCTGGACTTCTTTCTGCGCTTCTTTATGCGATTCCTTCTTTTCGAGTGCCATAAAAGCCTCCGTAAATAGAGTTAAAAAGCATTGGAAATTAGAGAATTATTATATAGTACCCGCATGGACGTGTCAACCGAATTGTCCTGCCTGATCATGATCCTCCTTTCTCAGGCCCATGCCGCCCTACTATAATAGACACATCGCTGACGGATATCTCACTTTTTTATTTTCTGCCGGGCCGACCCGAAACCCATATGGGTTGACATGGCCTGGTAAATATGCTATATATTAATATCTATGGAAGAACTCACCTCGATCAAGCAGGAGCTCGAACGCACCAAATCAGAGCTCGCCATCCTCTACGAAATCTCCAATGCAATGCGCACCACTCTCAAGCTGGATGAGATCCTCTATATCATCCTGACCGGGGTGACGGCGCATATCGGCCTTGGATTCAACCGGGCGGTTTTGTTCCTTTTTAATGAAAAAGAGGGCCTTGTCGAAGGCAAGATGGCCATCGGCCCGGAAACAGGAGAAGACGCCAACCGGGTATGGAAGTATGTGGAACAGGAAAAGATGGACATGGAGGACCTGATAAACGCCTACAAAGTATCGGGCCACATCCAGCAGTCAGCGTTCAACCGGCAGGTCCAGCGGTTCAGGATCCCCATGCAGGAGCAAAAAGACAACCTCTTCTCTATCGTGGTGCTCGAAGGCATGCCCCTGCATCTGACCAAAGAAACGATCAGCCATTACAGCAACGACGCGGTCATCAAGATGCTTAAAGCAGAGGAACTCGTCATCGTCCCGTTAAAAGCGAAAGATAAGGTAAACGGGATCATCCTCGCGGATAACTTTATCACGAAAAAACCGATCACCAAGGACGACCTGCGCATGCTCATCATGTTATCGAACCAGGCAGGCCTTGCGATCGAGAATTCCCAGCTCTACGAAAAAACCGTCATCAGCACGCATCAGGATTCTTTGACGGAACTATGGAACCACGGGTATTTTCAGCATTTGCTCGCGGTCGAGCTTGAAAAAGCTAAAGCGACGTCCAATCCGTTAAGCCTGGTCATGCTCGATATCGACGACTTCAAGGTTTATAACGATACGCTCGGCCATCAGGAAGGAGATAAGATCCTCAAGGACATGGCGTCAATGCTCAAGAACCATTCGCGCAAGATGGATTTCGTTTGCCGCTACGGCGGGGAAGAATTCGCGGTCATACTGCCCTATACGGATAAAAAAGAAGCGTTTATGATCGCCGAGCGCATGCGGGAGAATATCGCTCGGACGCCCTTCCTGAAACAGGAAGTCCTGCCCAATAAAGTGCTGACGGTCAGCATCGGCGTTTCGACCTTCCCTGAAAACGCGAGCACGACCGCCGAGCTTATCGCATACTCCGACAAAGCCCTGTACGAAGCCAAGAAAAAAGGCAAGAACGCCACCTGCGATTAAATAACGGGGCTTAAAAAACGGGGTCAGAATTATTTATTTCCCGCTACCATATCCGATGGAAATAAATAATTCTGACCCCGTTTTTAGCCCTTTATTTTTTGCTACGCGGTAACTGCTTCTGATTCTGCGCTCGCCGGAACGCTCGATTCCTGCCCTGCCTTCTTCTCTCCGAACTTCACCGATACGATCTTCGAAACGCCTGATTCCTGCATGGTAATGCCATACATGATGTCGGCGTTGGCAATGGTCTTCTTGTTATGGGTGATGACGATGAACTGCGATGTCTGGCTGAACTCCTGCAGTATCCTGCCGAACCGGTCGACGTTGGCTTCGTCGAGCGCGGCGTCGATCTCATCAAGAATGCAGAACGGCGACGGTTTCACCTTGAAGATCGCGAATATAAGCGCAATCGCAGCCATTGACTTCTCCCCGCCTGACAACAACAGAACGTTCTGCAGTTTCTTGCCCGGAGGCCGGCAGATGATCTCAATGCCGGATTCGAGCGGATCCTGCTCGTCGATCAAATATACCTGGGCGTCGCCGCCGTTGAACAAGACCCTGAAATAGTTCTTGAACTCCTCGCGCACGCGCTCGAAGGTCTCAAGGAACATCTTTCTGGTCGTACGGTTGATCTTCTGTATCGCATCCTGCAGCGACGCTTTGGCAGTGACAAGGTCTGCCTGCTGCTGGGTCAAAAAGTCATAGCGCTTCTTTAACTCATCATATTCTTCGATAGCGACAAGATTGACCGCGCCGTACGAGCTTAATTTATCCTTGAGCTTCGCGACCTCTTCGTTGAGCATATTTTCGTCGATCCCGTCAAGGAGCACGGCCGGTTCAGCCGGCGGTTCTGCGGCCGGGGCGGTTTCCGCAGAAAGCTGATCAGCCGCTTGTTGAGCAGGCTCCTGCTCCGGCACGGCCTCCTGTTTCTGCTCGCCCGCGATCAAAGCGGCGGTCTCCTGCGTATCCAGATCGATCTTATACGACTGCAAAAGCTTTTGCCTGATGCTCTGGTATTTGAATTCGAGGTCCTTTGCGTCCATCTGCACTTCGTAGAGCTTTTCCTTCACCGCATCCGACTCTTTACGCTGCGCCGCGATATCCTCTTCGATCTGCGCGATCCCTGCCGCGACCGCCTGAGACTGCGCCTGCGCGTCGATAAGCGACGATTTCAAGGCCTCCATATCGGCCCCGGTCTGCCTGATCTTCTTATGCAGATCCTCTATCTCAAGGGTAAAGGCGTCCTGCTTAGCCGACATTTCCTGGGACCGCGCTGCCATCTGCGCGATCTCCGCTTCATCCTGAATGCACGTCTGTTCAAGCGCCTTCAGGCTGCCTTCGTCAGCGCTGCGCCGCTTGACCAGATTCTCCAGCTCGGTCTTCACCTGCGCGATAACGACAAGCACCTCTTCCTTGATCCGGTTGTTCAGGTTGATATGTTCCTGAGCTTCGTGGATGGATGTTTCCCATGCCGTATGCTCTTTTTCGAGATTATCAATGTCCGCGCGCAGCCTGGCGAGCGTCTGCTCGAGCGCAGCCATTTCCTGGCCGGCATCGCCTAATTCCATAACAATGATCTGCGCCTCTTCGCTGATCTTATCGAACTGCTCCTTGACACTTTGCTGGACCGTCTTCTTGCTGGAAAGCGCGACTTCCTTATCCTGGACCTGCCTGACAAAATCCGCGACCATGCCGCTCAATTCCTGGATCCTGGCTTCTTTACCAAGCTTCTCGTTTTTGAGCACCGCGATCCGCCCTTCGGCAGCGCGGATGTTCTCCATGACCTTCTGCGCGTCGAGATCGATCGGCTTTGCCTCTCCGGCAATGCGGTAACCCTGCAAAGGCTGTGCCGGATATCCCTGCGCTGACTGCTCCTGCGACGGCCCGGCCTGCGCGTCCCCGGTATCCCTGACCTTGACCACAAGGCCGGTAATGCGCTCGCTCGGCGCTTTATCAAGGTAAATGGTCGCGTTCATGGACTCGCTGATATCGTCATACTGGCTCTTCAGCCGCTCAAGGAACTCCCGCTGGGATTCAAGCGCATGGCGCTGGCGCTCCATATTCTCCAGGTCCTGATTGATCCCGAGCAGCGATGCATTCTCCGCGTCGAGTTCGGCCTTCATGGCAGCCAGCCTGTTGCCAAGGTCCGCGTATTCGGTCTCCAGCTGGGAAACCTCTCCGTATATCTGGGCAAGCGATGACTCAAACTGATTTCTTTCTTCCGATATCTTGGCCCGTTCAAGCTCCAGACGCTTTTTCCGGGCAAGCAGCACCTGCTCTTTTGAAGTGAGGCCCGACAATTCGTTCTTCGCCTGCGACACCCGCACCGCCAGGTCCATAATGTTCTTTTTTGCCATCGCGATGCTGTCCGCCGCTGTTTTAATGGCCGCCACGACCGCGCTCAACTGTTCTTCGTTACCGTGCAAAGCGGCCGTCTTATCCTCGATGCTCCTGGCAATGACCAGGAATTCCTGCCGCAGCCTGCTCAATTTTTCCGTATCCTGGATCAGGCGCTCTTTGGTCTGCGTGATCTGCGATCCGAGATACTGCTTTGACGAATCGAGCTCTTTTATGCGCTCCGTGTTGAACTCGATATGTTGATTGTCATGGGCGATCGTATTCTCGAGGTTGACCAGGTCGTTCTTGACCATGGATATCTTCTCTTCATACCCCTTCAGCTCTTCGCTGCGCAAAGAAAGCTTCAGTTCCGCTTCCTGGATCCGGCACGTAATGGCCTGTTCCTGAGCCTTCAACCCTTCTATCTGCGCAAGGAACGCCGCCTTCTCTTTGGCGAGGTTGTTCTTCTGCACCGCAGCAAGGAACAATTCTTTTTTCTTGAGCTCCTCGAACGCCGCCTGATACCGGCGCGCCTTGTTGGCCTGTCGTTCCAGGTAACCGATGGAGCGCTTCACCTCGGCGATGATATCATTGACCCGCAAAAGGTTCTGCTCGGTTTCTTCGAGCCGGCGCAGCGCCTCGCGTTTTTGCGACTTATATTTGGTGATGCCGCTTGCCTCGTCGAATACCATGCGGCGTTCTTCCGGTTTCGAGCTTAACACAAGGTCGATCTTGCCCTGCGCGATGATCGAATAGCTTTCCGCGCCGACGCCCGTGCCCATCAAAAGATCAAGGATATCCTTCAACCTGACCTGCGAGCGGTTGAGCAGATATTCGCTGTCGCCGGACCGGAAGATCCTTCTGGTGATCATGACCTCGTCGTGGTCGTATGAGAAGAACCGCGCCTTGTTATCAAAGGTAAGGCTCACCTCAGCCATGCCCAGCGCCTGCTTGGTGTCGGTGCCGTTGAAGATAACGTCCTCCATCTGCGTTCCGCGCAGGGATTTGATCGATTGCTCGCCGAGCACCCAGCGGATAGAGTCGAAGATATTGCTGTTATGAACGATGATATCCTGCGCGACGAAATTATGGTTCACCGGTATGGAAAGGTCATACACCCATTCAGGCGCAGCGACTTTGCAGACGGAAACCACCTCATCCCAATACACCTGAGAAACGGCCAGCTGCTTGAGATAATCATGGATGCACCGCGCAAGGCCGGTCAGATCGGCATATTCGGTGATAATATGAAGCGCCTCGGACAACCCCTGCCGCGACGGCAGGCAGCGGTTTTCATAATACGCGGCGAGTTTTGGGGAATATGTTCTCAGCTTTTTCACGGACACGCCGGACAACTGAACCAGCTTCTTAAATAAGCCGTTCACGCCCGGAATAAGATCAAAATTGGGGTTCGCTTGGGCATGCATATTTTTGATCCGGTCCAGATCATCCGCTTTCGCGCCGACAAAACGCAAATGGCCGGCCAGCGTCTTTACATTGTCCAGTCCGTAAATATAAACGGAATAATACGGCCGCCTGGTCTTATTCTCCGTATTGGCTGCATATTTCAGCTTCTTTCGGAGCACTGATTGCACCCCGAGTCTCAACAATAAACTTCTGACGCCGACTGCAAGGTCATTCGATGCCGTTGCATACTCGATATATGCCGTTTTGTTGCCGCGCGCACGCCCAACATCAGTCCGTATATACGCGTCTCCCTCGAATAACGCCGATAAAAATTCACCCGCAATCTCAATGCCGGCATTCTGTATCAATTCCGGCACTTTCTTTTCGCTCGAACGGCTTTCAATACCGACGCCGAACGCTTTCTCAAGATACTGGCACAATGCGTGAGAAAAAATGATAACATCTTTTGCAGACGCCTTATACCGGAATTCCTTCGCTTCAACAGAGAATGCGTCCTGAGCGCACGCAATATAGTCGTCGACAACCGGCTGATCTTCGTTCACAAACCGGACTTGATTTCCTTTGCTCGTCCTTCCCTCTGCTAACAGATACCCAAGAAAACGGGCGACAGACCTGTTTACGGTTTGAGGCAGACGGAGCGTGCCTGAACTGCGCGATTTTATACTTTGGACGAATCCGGGCGCCTGTTCACATCCGATACGTTCGAGAGCGGCGCAAAAATCGACGACATTGATCGCCTGCCGGGCAGACGCCGATCTGATACATGAAGAATAAGAATTATGAACGGCGGATCGGCACGCTGTCGCTTCCTCCTGCCCGTCGCTTGACTCAAGGAACCGCGCCAGATCTTCCGAGAACGGGATATACGTCAGGTCTTCTCTCTGAAAACGCTTCAGTATCTCGAAATTATCGATCTTATCGCACGCGTTGACAGGGCTGATGGCCCGCGGGCATGCGATAGAAACGCCCGCTTGCAATTCTTCAGCTTTCAATGCGAATACCTGCCCGTCCTTAATGCTGAAGAACGGATGGTAATGCGTTGTCACGACGTTCCTGCCGGATCGAGTGGTTACGGACAACAGATACTCAGGAGCTTTTCGTTTGATAAATGAATACACGGACTTCGGCTCAAGGGACATGGTGTGCGGGTTCATTGAAAGCACGCGAATGCCTGCCGGATTGTCCCCTGTCATGACGCCGTCATCGAGCTTCCTGACGTCAGAGGACTGCGCCAGAGCCTTCTCGACCAGGGCGCCGATCTTGACCTGAACGCCGTTATCCAGCGTCACCAGTGAATCGTAATGCAGGCATTTCCCACACCCGTTCGGACCCACGACCGCGGTGATGCCGGGCTCGAAATCAAGCACGGTCTTGTCCATGAACGATTTAAATCCGACGATCTCGAGCTTTTTAAAATACATTATTCCTCCGTCGTAGAATAGTCATTATGCCTGGGATTGCTGCTCGATCCACGAGTCGATCTTCTCTTTGCGAAAACGCCATTGCCCGACGAGCTTGA
>Ga0302251_1001991_pt1 | contig 10820 bp, 10 predicted proteins | sample AAG_RA_Gln_MG_FD_193534 | JGI IMG/M metagenome (GOLD analysis project Ga0302251, IMG submission 193534) | Enriched activated sludge microbial communities from anaerobic digester in WTTP, New Holstein, Wisconsin, United States - AAG_RA_Gln | ecosystem: Engineered > Bioreactor > Anaerobic >...
GAACTGCTTCCCCTAATTATGCGTTTTGAATTTGAAAAAATACGGAAGGAATACGAACTTCAAAAGACCAAAGAATCGCTGATTTCACGTGACGCTGATATACTTGAGTGCGTATTGCAGGCAAAAGAATACTTTGAGTTTGGTTATCCGCAAACCAAAAGTTTTATTGATGTGGGAGGAAAATATCTTGTGACTAAAAGCGGCAAGGCACTTTTTAAAAAAATCAAAACCTGGAATTCAAAAAAATGGTGGTTTCATTTAAAGAAATTTGAACGATAATATATTTTACTGATACGCTGATGAGTTTCTCATTGTGCACCTTGTAGGTGGTTGCAAACCAAAAACCTGTGCGGGGTGGAAATGATGCAGGAAACCGGAAAGGAAAAAAAGAATGTATAAAATAGTCTTACTTCGTCATGGAGAAAGCGCCTGGAATAAAGAAAACAGATTTACCGGCTGGACAGATGTGGATTTATCTGACAAAGGAATGGAAGAAGCGAAAAAAGCCGGACACCTGCTGAAAACCGAAGGATTTACTTTTGATATCGCGTTTACCTCTGTTTTAAAAAGAGCAATACGTACTCTTTGGATCACGCTTGATCAAATGGACTTAATGTGGATCCCGGTTAATCACTCATGGAGATTAAACGAACGGCATTATGGAGCGTTACAAGGCCTCAATAAAGCTGAAACGGCGGCAAAATACGGGGATGACCAGGTTTTGGTTTGGAGAAGAAGTTACGATATTCAACCGCCCGCATTAACAATCGATGATTCCAGATATCCCGGCTCGGACCCACGGTACAGGAATATGGATAAAAAAGATATTCCTTTAACTGAATGTTTGGAAGATACTGTCGCTCGATTTATGCCATATTGGCACGAAAGTATCGCCCCCACGGTTAAAACCGGGAAAAAAGTTATTATTGCCGCGCATGGCAACAGCCTGCGGGCGCTGGTTAAATATCTTGACGATATTTCAAAAGAAGAAATTGTCGGCCTTAATATTCCGACAGGGATTCCGCTGGTATATGAATTAGACTCTAATCTACGCCCCTTAAAACATTATTATCTGGGAAATCAGGCAGAAATAGAAAAAGCAATATCTTCAGTGGCAAATCAGGGTAAAGCAAAAAAATAAAGATATTACCTCATGAAAAATAATACTGTCCGGACAATACTTTTTATTGTCCTTATAGCGCTTATTCTTGCGTCGGTTAAAGTTTTAACATCAGTATTTATTGAAGTTAAAAAACAGGGAATTCCGGGTTTCACTGAAAAAACCGCCTCACTAATAACTCCGAACCAGCCAACTCAAAAAGAACCAAACAAAAAACCTCCCAAAGAAAATCTGGATAATCCATATACAGGAGAGCGTATCGCGTACTCAATTTCTATGGGAGGATTGGGGGTTGGAAAAGCCTGGTTTTCACAGCTGGAAAATACCGTATTAAGCGGCAAAACGGTATTTGTAATGAGTATGCAGACAAAATTAAATACCCGGTTTAAAGACACGGAAATAATATTCAGCGACCCTAAGACTCTATTACCAATAAAGGTAGAACGGGATGTCGTTAATATGTTTAAAAGGGAAAAAATAGTTGAAGATTACGACCAAAAAAACTTCACTGTTACGATCTCTAAACAGGTAGGGAAACACACGGAGAAAATAGTAATTACCAAGGAAAGTGCCATCCATAATGCCATTTTATTGCCTCATGTGGTCCGTAAAATGGACGATTTGCGTACCGGAAAAACCATTATAGCTAATCTGCCTGGCCGCAGTGTTGAAATTAAACTGGATAGCATTGAAGATGTTAATGTCCCGGCAGGCACCTATAAATCGTATCATTTCGTCAGTAACCCGAAACAAATTGAATTCTGGATTTCTGCGGATACTCAAAAAATACCTCTCAAAATAAAAAGCTCCGGCGCTTTTGCCTACACAATGAAGATGCAGGAATATATTCCCGCCAAACAAACTCTTCAAGCCGAGAAAGAATAAACCCTATAAACGACGGGGTAGGTAAAAACCATAAACAATAAAGAAAAGAACAGTTTAAGAGAACAAAAGGAAAAACTTGTAAATCCTTGGTGCCCAGACTATTAAACTGACTTCCTCTTTATGTGCAAGTTAACATAAGATACATTATAGGAAGTTAGTATATAAAGCGGCATACGCGTATTTATAGTGCTTTTGTCATTATTTTTTATAATCTCAGGGTTGGATTTATTCTCTTTTGCGGTGGCAGGATTTACCTTATTTGATTAATTCCCCAAGGGCTTCTTTAACCCCAGAATATCATCTGCCTGTGGTCATGCCTTGTTTGGGGTTTATCTTTTAATCTTGGGGCTTCTTCAGGGGCTTTTAGGGCATTTATAAAGGCGTTTCGGGCACTTCCTGGGATATGCGCACCCGTTTCGCTTAACTTGAATGTTTTGCCGTTTACCAAGGCATCTGCAAGCTTTTTTCTGGCCTTCGCCAGTATCCTGCTGAATGTCTGCTGAGAAATACTCATTGACTGCGCTGCGCCGCCCTGATTAAGTCCTTCAAAATCAGTCAAACGGATTGCCTCATATTCATCAATCATCAATTCGACCTGTTCCGGACGGCCAGGCTTACCCCTGGGACTAAATTGCCGGATTTGCGGGATATGCTTAACTACCCGCTGTTTCTTAGGTCTTCCGCGGTTAGAAATTACTTTCTTTGATGATTTCAAGGCCTGGGATATCCTTATAATAAATTTGAGTATTTACTCATTAATAAATAATAAATTAATTACTGAATAAATACCTCTTTTTAATTAAAAGTTTATCAGCTTAATTAATCCTAAGCTACTTCCCTTGCTGCATTTTATCCGGGAAAGGCGGAACGCATACCTGATTATTCGAAATCCTTTGAAGCTTCTTTAGATTCCATTCCATATTGAATAATAAATTCCTGACAAGAAGCAATGCGCCGCAAACAATAATAGTAACTCCGATTACATATCCTAAAAATTTAGTGTTTTTCCCTAAAGCTTTTTCCGCCTTAATTAAAACAAAATATCCCAGACAAATTGCGATCAACAACAATCCCTCGCTTAATCCTAAGAACATTCGCACCTCCTTTATTGACTCTTGAGCTCATGAATTTGTTACGTAATTTATTACTGCTATAAATAAAAGCTCTGACACAGCTCAAAAACTTAGCAACGTATGGTCTATTATATGGCAATTTCAGGCTCTTTGTCAACAATAACATCATCAACCCTATCACTGTTGAAGATTAAAGCCTCTGGAGTTATTAGCTTTCCAAAACGATTTATGCTATAATTTTAATTGCCATGGAAATCAAACAAAAACTGGAATTACGCAAATTATTGGCTCCGGAAATGCGCCAGTCTTTAACAATTCTGGCATTGCCCCTTCTTGACCTTAAGTCTATAGCAGAAGAGGAATTATTAAGCAATCCCCTTCTGGAAGAAGTTCAAGGAAACAAAGAGCCTCTTCAAAAATCCGAGGAAAATCCATTAGACACTGCTGATGACCTCCCCCCTGCCGATTTTTCAGATGATGAAGTACTTATTAAGCAGGATAAAAAAGATAAAGACGGTATTTTGCAGAATATAATCGCAAAAAAACTGTCCCTTCAAGATATATTATTGCGCCAGTTAGGAATGTTTGCCCGGTCAGATAACGAATTATTGATAGGCCAGGAAATAATAGGCAACATAGATGATAATGGCTACCTGAAAACTTCCTGTGAGGAAATTGCCTCTCAAACTAAAACAACTGTGGCAAACGTGGAAAAAATCCTCGCGCTTATCCATCAATTCGAACCCGCGGGAGTAGGCGCCAGAAACATTGAAGAATGCCTCCTTATACAGCTGAAACTTGCCAATGAACAGGACCCTTTACTGGAAAAACTTGTTTGTTTTCATCTCGACGACATAGCCAAAAAAAACTTCTCCAAGATCAGCGCTTCATTAAAAGAACCTCTTGAAAAAATAAAATCGTTAATACAGCGGATAACCAGGCTTGATCCAAAACCCGGCAGGAACTATACAGCTGAAGATATCCATCAGGTTGTTCCGGATATCGTAATCGAAATCAAAGGCGCAGAACTGGAGATAACAATTAATAATGAAACCATTCCCCGTCTTTTTATTAACAAGACCTACCGGGATATGCTGAAAAAAGATTCTCTTGATGACGCTACCCGGGAATTTCTTTCCAATAAACTTAAACGGGCGTATGAGCTTGTGCGGTCAATCTCCCGCAGGCAGTCAACATTAAGGTTAGTAGTAGAGGCTGTCGCGGAGATTCAAAAAGAAGCAATAATCAACGACCTTGCCCTGCTTAAACCGCTGACCTTTAAAGATATCGCGGCTATTATTCACATGCATGAAACTACTGTTTGCCGCGTAGTAATGAATAAATACGTTCAACTACCTTATGGAATTGTCGCGTTCAAAGACTTTTTTCCCAGGAGGCTTCAAAACAATACTCAAACCGGTGAAGATGTCTCTTCTGAATTAATTAAAAGCATGATCAAAGAATACATTGATGCTGAAGATAAACGCCGGCCTCTCAGCGACCAGGAAATCGCACATATCATCAAAAAAGAACGTAATATGCCCGTTGCCCGCAGAACAATCAACAAATACCGTGAAGAAATGAAAATCCTCTCCTCTACCTACAGAAAAGAAAGATAAACAATACTTACACCACGATATTTAATCTTTCCCGTGGCTAAACAAATCCGGTATCAAATACAGAAAAGTGTATTGGTTCTTAAGTACGCGACAACTTCGTGGGTGGAAAATGGCTATTCCAACCCGGACGTAGAGAGATTTATCAGCTTACTCATTAAATCAAGGCTCTCAGGGTCAAAACTGGCAGGACAAGTTTTCGATGAACTTAAATTCAGCACGCCAATGGTTTTATTGCGGACATTAATGGGCAGGATCATTGAACACTTCGTTTCATCGGGGCGGTTAAGATACGGCCTGATTCTATTATCTGCGGTTTTATTGTCAACAAGTAAAGGGGTTTTTTCCTGCGCAGCCAAACCGGAAAGGCCTTCACCTAATTTTATGCGGGTTTGTTCGGTAATTTCTCTGGGGATACCTTTTGCGGCACGGATTGTTAAAATACGATTTTTTTGGACATCCATAATCGACCCTTTATCCGCGCCGCTTACTTGACAAGCCACATCAAAAAGCGCGTTAAACAATTTGTGCATTTGCTCCGGCTTATTTTCTTTAATCAGCGGGAGACGCATTTCATCCCGGAAAGAAGATTTAACGATATGTTCAAAAACTTCACGTAATAATTTAACGAGCTCACGGGCTGCTTTTAACGAAATGACCCTGATCTCAAGCAAAAGGCTCCAAAGCTCATCAATGTCAATACCCAGTTCTTCTGCCACGTTCCTGTATGATTCCTTGGATTGACGGCTGACAAGAAATACCGGGCCCATAATCAAATATGAAACAATGTTTTTGGGAGAGAGCTTTAACGGTATAACAAAATTGCTCAAACCGTTTTCACAGACGCTTTTGAGCTCTTTATCAACAATACCTTTTCCGCCAAGAAACGTAGGCAGACAGGAACCGCATAATTTTGATTTTATCAGGGGGGAATTTTTAAAAAGATTGGCGCATATAGTAGGCTGTCCGCTGGGAAGCGTAACGTCAGTACCTTCAGAATCGACTGTGCGCAAGCCGGTTTCAGTGACGGCAGAAAAACTATCCTGTATTTTCTGCCATTCCCGCAGATCAACTACTCTCTGAATAGTGAGTTTCGTTTTCACGGGGATTTTATCTCTTTGATTGCAGCTCTTAGCTGTTAGCAAAAAGAAAATCTAAGAGCTTTTTCTGGATTTCAGCAGGCCATATTTATTCATTTTCTTATATAGGGTTGTGCGGTTAATCCCTAAAACTTCAGCGGCCTCGCTGCGGTTCCAGCCAACCGTTTCCAATGCTTTTATAATAAGCTCTTTTTCGGGAGATTTCAAGGCATTTTTTAAAGAAAATCCATCGTCTTCAGTATTGGCCAATTGAGGCGTTCGCGCCTTAAAAAAATCAGGGAAGTCATCGGGAACAATAAGCGGGCCCTTGCTTAAAATCACCGCGCGTTCAATCATATTTTCCAATTCCCGGACATTTCCCGGCCAGTTATAATTTAGCATTAAAGAAAGCGCTTCATTGGATAATCCCGTTATTTTTTTACTTACATGCTTTGCATGCTTCGACACAAAATGATCCGCTAAAATCGGGATGTCTTCTTTTCTGTCCCGTAACGGCGGAACTTCAATTAAAATAATATTAAGGCGGTAAAAAAGGTCTTTTCGGAATTTCCCCTGCTCTATCAATTGCTGAAGGTCCTGGTTTGTAGCGGCAATAACACGGATATCGATCTTAATTGTTTTACTCTCCCCCACCCTTTCAAATTCTCCGTCCTGAAGCACACGCAAAAGCTTTACCTGTAAAGCGGGGCTGAAAGCGTCAATTTCATCCAAAAATATAGTCCCGCCCGCGGCAAGTTCAAATCTCCCCGGTTTATCTTTAATCGCGCCGGTGAAAGCACCTTTCACGTGGCCAAACAATTCACTTTCCAGAAGAGTTTCAGTCAAAGCCCCGCAGCTGACTTCAACAAACGGTTTACCCCGTTCAATTTCATTATATTTATGGATTGCGTGAGCGATAAGGCGTTTTCCCGTTCCGCTTTCCCCATAAATAAGGACCGTTGCGCGGGTATTCAGTATCGCTTCGATCAAAGTATAAATTCTTTGCATCGGTTTGCTTTTACCGACAATATTGTGAAAATGGTCTCTGAGTGTCGCTGAAAGCTGGCGTTTCAGCTTAACATTTTCCTCAAGAAGATTTCTCTGGGCTATAATCCGGTCGAGAATAATTTTTATTTCGCTGTCAACTATGGGCTTAGTGACATAATCATACGCCCCCTGCTTCATAGCTTCAACAGCGGTATCAATACTGGCAAACCCTGTGATCATTATGATGGGGGTGTTAGGGTGGGAAACTTTTACTTTTTGCAAAAGTTCAATACCGTCGCATTTAGGCATTTTCAGATCAGCAAGGATAACATCGGCGGTATGATCTTTGAGAAGTTCAAGCGCTTCTTCACCGTTAGATGCCGAAGACACGGTAAACCCCTCCATAGTAAGAAATTCGCTTAAGGAACGCCTTACCAGGGGCTCATCGTCAACTACTAAGATATGACTGCCGTTAGGCTGAGGCTGATTCATGTTCCAGATAACGAGAAGGTAAAAAAACTGTAACTACCGCCCCTTTCCCGGGAGCGGTTTCAATAGTGATATCGCCTTCATATTTCGTGACGATCTCTTTGCATATCGCTAAACCTAATCCTGTGCCTTTATCAATGCTTTTCGTGGTAAAAAAAGGCTCAAAAATACGTTCCCTGACAGACTCTGTCATCCCCACTCCCGTATCCGCGAATACAATACTGACACCCGATGTTTTAAGAGACGTGGAAATGGTTAAACTCCCTCCCTCCGGCATCGCATCAATGGCATTTTTTATAATATTCGTTACTATATGGAACAAACCAAAATCAGCAACCCGGGGAATAATCTCATCAAACTTTTTTTCAACCTTTATCAGTCCTTCCAGGGAATCTTTGTATGCATCTATCCCCCCTTCAATGACCGCATGAAGATCAATATATTTTTTAAGCTGAAAAAACGTGCTTGTTCCTGACTGGTGAGAAAATATCAAAAGAGATTTGGTAATCTTAGTTATCCTGTCAAGCCCCTTTGTTATTTCAAGGAGATAATCCCGAGCAGTAGGATTATTATCAAGCTGGACGAGCAGAATATGAGTAAACCGGATAATTCCGTCGAGAGGATTATTGATTTCATGGACGATACCGGCCGCTACCTTACCAACCGAGGCGAGTTTTTCAAATTCTTTTTTCTGGAGTTCCGCCGCGTCTTTCTCCTGCTTTAACCGTTCGGTCAACAGGATATTATCCGCGGCAACACAAACATATTTACATAAAGTTTTTGCGATTTCAAAATCTTTTTCCGTAAAACATTGCCGGTCAGCTTTATCCGCGATATTAACCAATCCGAGGATCCCGTGTGCACAAATGAGAGGAATAGAAATAAACGAATTGGTGTGGTAGTGCTTAAAACCGTTTCTTCTGAACCTGACGTCGGAATTTATGTCTTTAACCAGCACGGGGAGCTTAATATTCAATACTTTACCGGAAACACCCTCTCCCGCTTTTTGCCGGTGCCCTTTTAGAAACTGAGTATTTGAATTATAGAAAGAATCCAGGATTAATTCGTTATTTTGGGGGTCAAAAAGGAACAGAGAACCACATTCGGCATCAAGCAAAGACATTATTTCTTTAAGCGTATTGTTAAAAAGCCCGCCTAAATTATGCCCTTCAAAAACCGACACCTCCTGGATTATCGTACTCATTTCTTCTCCAGTTCCTTGAGAAATTTTTTTGCCTGTGAAGCGAACCTGCTATGAGGATATTCCTTTAAAAGCTCCTGGAGCTTGATTTTAGCATTAGCGGTATCCTGCATTTCCCGGGAATAAATCATCGCCATTGTCATTTGCAGCGTGTCCAGCGGCAGTTTACCTTTATATTTAAAAAGCATCGTATTATATGTACTGATGGCGTTCGGCCAATCATTCATTCCGATATAACAATCAGCAACAAGATTATACGCCTGATATCCAATGGGTGAATTAGTAAACCTGTGTGCTATATTTCTGTAATGGTCAATAGCTTCCTGATACGCGGCAACCATTTTTTCAGGCTGGAATTTTGACTTATAATAGGCGGGAATATACATTGGTATTGAAAAACCCCGTTGAGTCATGGGGTATTTCTGAATTACTGCCTTATACTTTTCCAAAGCAAGAGGCCATTTATCTTCAGCTTCATAGGTATTACCTATAAGAAATATTGTTTCCGCGCATATCTGGTCGGATTTAGCGTGTTTATTCAGAACTGTATTCAGCTGTTCCCGTGCCGCGGCATATTGTTCTTTTGACTGATAAATACGCGCGATAGTAAATTCCGCGTCCAAGGCCATAGGGCTTGTGGGATGGCGGCGGATAAAATTATTAAATTTAGCGACAGCTACCTCGACCTGCCTGGGAGGAGTAGAAAACGGGTTCTTAAAAATTTCATTGGCCTGCTTTTTGAGCCACCAGTATTCTTTTTCAATGGCATACTGGTCATTCGCGCACCCGGAGAATAGCATCATCGCGAATAAAAAGAGGATTAATTTTTGAGAAAATATTTTTTTCATTGGTACAGCCTTTTTAACTTATACGATTTACCTGTTCAAAGAATTTTTTCCTGACTCAAGGAACAAAAACGTCGTTGCTAACGTAATAAGCGGATCAATCAACAATACATTTAATCCTAACCCAATAATTGCGACCAAAAAGATAAATTCCGGGAACAATGTGTCAATCAGAAAAACAGCGTTCAGATCCAGGATAATAATGGGAATATACAATAATGCCGGAAGCGTAGTTAAAATGAGTGTCGGCAAAAATAATCTTTTAAACAGCACCATTGACCTGACAATAGCTTTTCCGAATTTCAGATTTTCCAGGACTATAAACGGGATGGAATAAATAAAAGCGCACTGAAGCAATATCCCCAAAATAAAATTAAATACAATCACTCCAAGGCTCAGCCAAAGGCTTGCGGGAATAAATAAAAGTTTAGCGTGCCCAGCAGAGAAATATTTATACAGCACAAACGGAAAAGCTTTCATTGAATATTGAAATAAAACGGTAACCAGTAAAATTACCGCGAAAACATGGAAATATTTCTTAAACCCGGTACGGACAGCGGATTTAAAATTCATTTTTTCTTTCCGGAAAAACTGCGACACCATTACTACTACCACAGATGACATTAACGACCCAAAAAACAAATAATCGGCCTTTTGACTTAAAGAAGCAAGTTTAGGAAGTAAAGCGAAATTTGCCGGATAATGGAGGAATTGCTCACCCCAGAACGTCCTGATGATCGGCCCAAAAAAAAGCCTTAAAGGCAGTTGTGGCGAAAAATAAACGACACATAATGAAATCAGTTCAATAACAGCAAGAAAAAGAAACGGGACAAAAATAAGCGGGCGGCTTTTTAAAGACGAAAAGGTAAAACTGTAAATTTTTCCGATTGAAGACATAATTTAAGGGATTATTTTACGTTAGATTTGAATTGTTTAATCCGGAATAAGAAGGTTTTTGGGCTTAAAATAGTAGTATTTTAACAACAAGTTATTTTTTCTGTGGTTTTTTATCAACACTTTGTAGCTTTTTAAGTATAGCATTACAACAGCATTTTGTCAAGCGCTTAAGTTCATATTTTTTATTATGTTAGAGATTAGTTGTATACCAAAGGATACTTGTGGAGGAAGGACTATCTTTTTTCTATTTCCACAAGTTTTTGACGCAGCTTTTCCGCAACTTCTTCATAATCAACAGCTTGGGAAGTTGGAAATAATTGAGAATACGTGGTGAGATTTCCGAATGTCACAGTCAAACGCGCTAACTTAGGCACCCGCATGCGGCGTGACCATGACCTATACGCGCCGTCAATATGAACCGGCATTATGGGGATGTTCAATTCTTTGGCCAATATGCCTATTCCCTTCTTAAAACGCATAACTTTCCCGTCAATTGAACGCTCTCCTTCCGGAAAATAACAGATAATTTTGTCGTGTTTAAGCAGGTAAGAACAGGTTTTCATTACTTCAACCACATCGAGGCTTATGTCAAGAGGAAGCAATTTCGCTACTTTTATCATATGCCGAA
>Ga0302251_1001992_pt1 | contig 10804 bp, 12 predicted proteins | sample AAG_RA_Gln_MG_FD_193534 | JGI IMG/M metagenome (GOLD analysis project Ga0302251, IMG submission 193534) | Enriched activated sludge microbial communities from anaerobic digester in WTTP, New Holstein, Wisconsin, United States - AAG_RA_Gln | ecosystem: Engineered > Bioreactor > Anaerobic >...
CTAAGGCAACCTTAAGGCCATAATTACTCATTACAGTGCCTACAACCGCCTTCTGGGGCAGTTTATCCTTTTCCAACCAGTGGTTAGCTATAATCGCTATAATACAATCGCCGTCAAGGATATGACCGGTTTCATCAATAACAATCCCCCTGTCGCCGTCACCGTCCACAGCCACGCCTATATCAGATTTAGACGAAAGAACCAGTTCACGCAGTAATGCCGGATGAACAGCTCCCCCTTCATTTATATTTTCTCCCGAAGGGGTATCGTGGATTGAATCTACTTTAGCCCCTAATTTCCGAAACAGTTTTTTCGCGAATGGAGACGCCGCTCCCCAGGCGCAGTCTAACGCGATTTTTACTCCTTTTAAATCTGTTCCTTGGAGGGTTGATGATAAAAACTGAATATATTTTTCGCAGGTATTTTTAACTTTTTTGATGTCCCCTTTGGGCCTCGGCTGTACAAAAACAGTAGCACAGTGCGACGGTCCGAGATTACAGAAAATATCATCTTCTATATACTCTTCTTCTTTGGGGGAAAGTTTCAGGCCGTCGGAATTAAAAAGTTTGATGCCGTTGTCGGCAGCCTTATTGTGCGACGCTGAAATCATAATTCCCATGTCGCATGACAAGGTCTTTACCATAAAGGAAAGGCCCGGGGTGGTGATTGTTCCGGCAAGATAAACATCCACTCCCGAAACACAAATTGTGTGGGCAAGAATATTTTCTATCTGGTCACCGCTGGTACGGGTATCTTTACCGATAACAATTTTTGTTTTACCGTTTTTCTTGGCGGAAACCACGAAATCAGCTATTGCCCGGGCGATCTTTACAATCATCCCTTCAGTCAATGGATAAACGCCGGGCGTCCCCCTAATTCCGTCAGTCCCGAATAATTTTTCTTTCGCTGGAAGCATTTTTTTCTTGGATGTCTTTTTTTTCACAATCTATAAATTTCGTCTTTTTCTCTGACTCGAGATTCAACCAAAAGGCCGATTTCATCTCCCTTTTTCGCCTGCGCAATCGGAGAGCAATCAATCTGCAGAGAAGAAACGGACTGAGTAAAATCCGTATGTTTACCTTTAATTTTAATTGTATCGCCAACGGCAAGAGGAGCTTTGATCTTAACCACTGCCGCTCTTACTTTCGGAAAATAATGGGTAATATCCCCTATTAACACCCCTTCTTCGCGCCTTGCAGCCTTTACGGGCTTTTTTGAAGCTTTTTTTGAAGCCCGAACAGGAGTTTTTTTCTTAAGAACAGGTTTTTTTTTAGCCGCCGGCTTTACAGCTTTAGCAGTTTTTTTCTTTATAACCTTTTTAACCGTGCTCTTTTTTTTTGCCAAAGCTTTTTTTTTCATAGCGGCGCCCTCTTACTTCATCCTCCGACTTACCCATTAATTTCGACTAATGAATCTTCCTGCCCAAATGGATTCATAGCCTTTTTTGGATTAGCAGGATCTTCTGTCCAGTTGCCGTCCAACACAAAACGATACCGGTACGCGCCTGGTTTAAGGCTGACCTTCTTTACCCAGGCATCATTCTGACGGACCATACGGCTGTTATCATCCAACTGCCAGTTATTAAATTCACCCGCGACGTAAACTTCTTTTGCCTCAGGCGCGGCAACCTTAAAAACGACTTCCGGCATTTTCGGCATATGTTCTTTTATCATTTCCTGCATCTTTGTTTTTAAATCAGGCATTGTTGTTTCTTTTTCAACTTTTCTAGCCACAGGAGCGGTATGCGTTGGAACGGCAGGAGCGGACGGCGTCTGCGCGTGTACAGGCGTCTGGGAATGAGAAACAGACGCATGAAGAACAGCCGCAGGTTTCGTGTGTTTTTCATCAATAGTAATAATCTCGCGGGAAAGGCTGTAATAATCCTTGGCGCCGCGGCAATATTTATCGTAGCTAAAAATATGCGTGCCCTGGTTCTGTGCTTCTTTTAGCCTGACATTGACGTGAATAATTGTATCAAAAATTTTGTCCTTGAACGTCTCTTTAATCTTATCCAGCATGGTAAAAGAATGCCGCAAACGCGAATCGAAGTTAACCACGAGCACTCTGAAATCAACACTATGGTCCAGGCGGTCCCTGACAAGTTTGACGATTTCTTTTAACTGGTTTAATCCCTCAAGGGAAAATCTGCTTGCCTCGACGGGAATTATGACCGAATGTGACGCGCGGATAGCATTGATCGTCAGAATACCAAGATTCGGAGGGCAATCAATAAGTATATAATCATACACGTTTTTAAATTCGCTTAAGGTATCCCAAACACGGGATTCTCTGCCGATCTCACCGGCTAATTCCTGTTCAAGGGTGCTTAAAATAAGACTCGAAGGAGCAATATCAAAATTAACGTCTATGTTCTTGATGATATTCTGAAGTTTTGTTTTGCGATGAGTTAATTTTGATAGAACGTCGTAAATACTGAGGTCGGCTTTAATATTTAAGCCTAATGTAGCGTGGGCCTGGGGATCAAGATCAATTACGAGTACCTTTTTATTATTTTGCGCGAGGCTCGCAGCAAGATTAACCGCTGTTGTTGTTTTACCGCATCCGCCCTTTTGGTTGGTAATTGAGATAATTCGCATTCGTTCTCCTCCGTTTACGATCAGCGTACCGTTTTTGATTGAAATGCCTCGTCACCCAGAAAAAACAGTTACATCGAAAGAGTGATATTGTCGATATAAATAGAACCGGAATTCTCCCGGGTATTCCACTCTTCTATAATAAATGACAGCGATTCCATTTGAGACCAATCACTGATTTTATTAAAATCTGAAAGCTTAATTTTATAATCTTTCCAGCTGGAAGGGATATTATTTATATAAACTTCCGATTTCTCTTTGAAGGCATTCGTCAATTCAACCCTGATGGAAACGGTATCTTTTGAATTTTGTTTGCGGAGGGAAAAGGAAAGATTTTTGAATTTCGCCACGTCAAGATTGTTAAGGTTAACTATAAAACTTTGTGTTTTCGCGGAATCAAGATTAAAATCAATTTTTGTTATTCCCGACGAGAAACCCAAAGTAGTCTGGGTTGTGGCGATCCTATGGCTATGAAGTGCGTAAAATAAAATTATCGATAATATAATAATACCAGCGAGGCTGATAAAAAAAAGCCGTTTAAAAATATTGGTATATATCCTCGGCATAGGCCGTTTTCTTTTTAAAGGTGTATCAAGGTAAATTTGAGCTAAATGGTCGTATATTTCATTTTTTTCCATGTTCAATTTTTAACACAAAAAGCCTTCTCTGTCAAGAAGATATATGAGTAAATTAGCTCGAGATTCACCGATTCCACCCCGGAGGTATAGGCCATAGCTTGTTGCCCACCCCTCCCCCCGGGTGGAATCGGTGATATTGGCAACATTACGGATTTAAGGGGTATTTTAAATATTCTGGGACCGGTTTTTGCATCAACGTGTAAAGATTTGACAGATGCATGCGGAAAAGACGGTCAAAATCCGCCTGGTTATCGCCATACCACCAGAACCAATCGCTCCCCTCGGCAATATACATCTGTTTAAACGCGAGTTCCGGGTTAGGAATCGAATGTTTACACTCTTCCAGCACCCGGCGGGCTTCCGTCAGGTATTCCCACGCCTTATTTTTGTACGGATTACCTATCCATTTAGCGAATTCCGCGTAAATCCATGAACCCGCGGCAAGCCTTTTGATATCATGCTTAGGACGATGTGTTTCCAGATATTCTTTTAGCGTTACTGTTTTTACAAATGTTGATTCGGATAAACGCCTGTATAACAAATCCAAAAAATCATGGCCGTCGTTGGAAAAATATTCCCAGGCGTTTTCGCCGTCCATAGCCACAGTGACAAGAGTATCATCCCCTTTAAACGCCTTACTGATATTTTCCAAATGGCCCATAAAATTATTGACCGCGTCTTCCGCCCGCCAGTTAAAATATGAAAAACCAATCAGGTCTGAGAGGTTCCTGTCTCGGAACACGATTGCCACCTCACCGTCTTTTCTTTTCAAAAGATGCGGCTGGTATAAAATTTTTGTGTCACGTTTTTTAGATTTCAAGGATTTAAATAAAATAGCCTCGTCAGCAACGATCCACTTAATTCCGGACTGAATGAACAGAGGAACAACATGCTCGCTTACCGCTTCTTCAGACGGCCACATTCCTGTGGGAATATCACCGAAAATCGATTTATAAAGACGAATAGCTTCTTTTATCTGGGCTTTGGCGTCAGCAGGATATGAAAATTCAATATTAGGAAGTGAAACACGACGGTTAGCTTCTTTGGCTATAGTAGTTTTATACAGAAGAGGCAGTATAGGATGGCAATAGGGGCTGACAGTAACTTCTATGTGCCCGTTGGTTACCATTTTTTTGTATTCAGGCAGTATCTGCCTCAGTATATCCAATTGAGCGTCTAAGACCGTCTGTTTGTCTTTTTCGGTAAAAAAACGGGCCTTCTTTACTACTCGGTTTAAAACCGGAATATTTTCGCGGAACAAAGGGTCGATCCAGGCAAGATTAAACCACACCTGAAGATCAAGAATATCCTGATCGGCAAAATCTTTTCCCGTCTGTTTTTTAAAGAATAATTCATAATACCGGGGATGCCGGGAAATAACACTGTCCTTATTGATCATGAAAAAATTTTCACGGATAAACCATTTTTCCTCATCGGACAACTTTGCCACGGGCTTATAAGAAAGTTCCAGAAATTTGTCTTTTACAAGATTATTATTATAATCTTCAATCTGCTCCATAAGAGACGGAACAAGATTAAACGTAAGGCGCAGGCCGGGGAAATTCTCAGCCTTCTGCACCATATCCAGGTAATCTTTGGTCCCGTGAAATCGTACCCACGGCACATCCGTCACATTCGTGAGCAGATTCTTATAATACGGCTGGTGCATATGAAAAATCAAGGCAAGATGCAACACTCTAAGGCTCCTGAATAACCTTTTCCGTACAGGTTTTGTTTGTACCTCTCCCGGATAGAAAAAGGTAAAATTATAACGGTAATAAAAAACCCCTGAGGGAATGGTCCCTCAGGGGTTGTATCAACACATTCTTTTTTGAATTAGAATGTTACTTTCATTGTTCCGACAGCCTGTGTCGCGTAGAAACGATTATCTTTGTCAAACGCGTTGCCGGGCTGGAATAAACCAAGCTTCAGACCAAGCTGAACATCTTCGGTATAATCATACATAACATGCATATCGACTTCGTTTCCTAATGTTTTCTTGTCGGTCATATTATAGTATGTTGATCCGGTAGTTACATCCGGCCACATTCTGAAGGTTGTGTCATTAACCGTACTCACCAACCGGGCATAAGCATACCGTAATTTCAAGGTAAGATCTTCTTTCGGTTTGACGGATCCGGTAACACCAAAGACCTGCGCGTTGGTATTAGGTAACAACACATTCATGATATCAGCAGGTGTGATAGCTTCGAACATTTTGAACCAGTTCTTGCCTAACCGGGCATAATCAACACCAAATGCAGGTGTCCATTTAACCTGGGAAAGGGTGTAGTTGGCACCAAGCAAAAGCGCATAGGCACTCTTGTGACCATTATCATCGCTCGCTAAATCCTGACGAGTCTGAAATACATATTCACCTTTCAACGCCAAATCATCCAAAGGTGCTGTTGTAGCGCGCACGCTGTAGTTATTGATCTGACCTTTTCTGGCATCATAGTTAACCCAGGTAAACTCAGGAACTGTTTTAAGAACACCTGTGTCATATTTGAAATTAGTTGCCCAAACATTAACATCATCGCTATGCCTTACAGCATCGCTATCAGATCCTTTAACAAAAGCGACAATCGCAGTCAAAGGATTGTAATCCCACACTGTAACGATACCGTCAAACGCTCTGCGGGCGCTCAAATCTCTGAAACCTTCAGGAAACGCACTCGCACTGCTTCCGACCTGATTCGTCCAAGGATCAGCAACCAATAAACCATCGCCTAACATGATCGGCTGACGTCCAACAACCACAGTCAACGGTTCATAAAAGAATTCTTTTATGGTGATATTGGCTAAATCAAGATCGATATCAGTATTAGCTGAATCTTCATTCAATGTTCCCCATGCGCGTTCGTTAAGCATTCTAACGGTCGCGGAAACATTGTCAGTCAATTCTGCATCAAGCCTGACTCTGGCAATTGTTGCCCAAATATCGCCATGAGAAGAATTATTAGAAGTATCGCTACCTTCTTTAGTAAGGTTATATCTGTAACGGGATAAACCGACCGCGGTAATATCTCCGCCTACTTTCACGTTCTGCACTTCCGCGTACGCAGCTGCACAAAAAGAAACTGCGAGGGTAAGAGCAAGAGCAAAAATTATTTTTTTACTCATTGGTGTTTCCTCCTTTTTAGTTTAATAATAACTGCGAATATATCAACTAGGGTACTGATTAAATTCCTAGATTTTTACTATATATGTATATCACCGTAAGTTGTGGCAGACCTTAGGCTTTTAAAGTTTCCCCCACCTCCTTCTCGCCTGAGATTAAAGCCGCCTTCGGTGGTATAACCTAGTTGCATCTTTTGTATCACAAGCCCCAAATCTTGTCAAGAAAAATTTTTTAAACAAGCACAGCTAACCGTATATTTCCGCTTTAAATGTTACTTCAGTGTTTTATCTTTTATACTGCCGGTTCTCCGCGTCCCCGCGGCATTTTTGGGTCCAAACGATATACTGATAATAACAGAATTTCCTTTGGGAGAAATATTGACTATACAGCTTTCGTTATCTTTTTCGAAATTCATTAAACGGTCATTATATTCTATAACATTGAGCAGTTCCCAACCGTGCATGGCCATTTGTTCTTTATAAAAATTGACTACCATATCCGCATTCCCTTTTCCGCGATACTTAATAACCCCCACTCTCATACCGCCGTTTTCAAAAGAATATGACTCCTCAGGAAGAGATTTCAAACCAACAGGAACCGGGATATCGGAAAATTTCATTACTGCCGATGGTTCAAGTAACGCGTTATTTTTAGGCAAAGGCTGAACTGAAACACAACCGGAAATAATCATTGCGCATAAAACAGCACAAAGAAAAAAAACACGATTTTTCACAAAACCCCCTTCTTTTTAAGAAAATCTTTAACATCCGCGTTAATCGACTCAATCAGTTCATGAGATAATCCTGCTTTATGGGCTACCTTTATTATATAGTCAGGAGGAACAATATCTTCCGGCTTATGGCTGTCGGTATTAAGAATAAGCTTCGCGTTGAATTTGAGAGCAAGGTCAACCACATGCGCGTTGGTTTCACAATGGCCTGACCTACAGGTTATTTCAAGGAATATATTTCTTTTCGCGGCAAGACGGATTTCATCGTCTGTAATAAGACCGGGATGAGCTAAAATATCGATATCGGCCTCAAGAGCTGCCCTGTTTGTTCCTTTAATAACAGGTTCGGCGGGAGTTTCTCCATGAGCTACAATGATCTTAGCCCCTAAATCACGGGCAATTTTAGATAAAGGCTTAAAATGTTCCGGAGGGATATGGGTTAATTCCACCCCGGGAAGAATCTTAATGGGAGACTGTTTGGGCCAATGCGAAGAAAATTCCACGATGGATTTAACCGCGTTTTTGATATTGGAATAATCCGCATGATCAGTAATGGCAATAACGGTATAGCCAAGAGCCATATATCTGACCGCTACTTCCGAGGGAAGAAGGCACCCGTCGCTTAATAATGAATGGCAGTGAAGATTATACATAGACATCCTTTATTAATAATACTGTCGAGAAATACATGCCCCTGGCAGGAATCGAACCTGCCGCCCACGGTTTAGGAAACCGTTGCTCTATCCTTATGAGCTACAGGGGCACATTATTACTTGTTTCACTCCGGAGTAAAACAAGAGATTTGGCTTAATATTTTATTACTGAATGGATTGGGTACCCCTTAAGCTTTTCTTTCCCTTTAAGAAAAACCAATTCGATTAAAAAAGCTATTCCGACAACTTTACCTTTAAGCTGCTGAACTAAATCCGTCACAGCTTTCACGGTACCGCCGGTCGCAAGCAAATCATCAACTATTAAAACTTTATCTCCCGGCTTAATGGCGTCTTCATGTATTTCCAGAGTATCTTTACCATATTCAAGCCCATAACTGGCGGAAAGAGTTTTCGCGGGAAGCTTTCCTTTTTTCCGGACAACCACAAAACCAGCACCTAATTTATAGGCTACAACGCTTCCCAGAATAAATCCCCGGGATTCAATAGCAACAACAACATCAATTTTTTTGCCTTTATATTTTTCCACAAGACCGTCAACCGCCTTTTTAAATCCCTTTTTATCTTTCAAAAGCGTTGTAATATCATAAAATAAAATTCCCTTAATAGGAAAATCAGGAACTTCCCTTATAATGCTCTTAAAATTAAATTGCTTCATACAACCTCCCTTTTTTAAAAAAAAGAAGCCGAAAGAAATTAATAAAATTTTTTTAATACTGATGTGGGAATTTTACCGCAATTGGCAGGTTTTATCAAGAAAAAACATTTTAAACTCAAACGGAGAAAAATCAAAAACAATAAATATGAGTACATACCCGCAAAACCAAACCTGACTAATGTGATTATCAAAAAGCTCGGAATGCCTGCTTGTTATGTTTTAAAATTGTTCATAATCCTATTCAACTGCTCGGTAATTGTTTTAAGCTCGTGCAGATATACCCTCTTATGCTCCATAACATCATTACCTGAAAACCCGTCTATCTTTTCCTTAAGAGAAATAAAGTCTTTTTTGAGTATTCTTAATTCATCCCGGGTCTTTGAAATCATACTGTTAAACGCGCCAGCCATCTCCTGAAGCTGATCAAATTTACGAAGTTTAAAATCAGAAGAAAAATCGCCGCCCTCCAAGGCCTGAAGGACCCGCTTAAAACGATAAATCGGACCGGCAATTTTATGAGAAACAGCTAAAGTAACAATTATTGTAAAAATACTCATAATTATTGTTACAAATATAAATGTCTGGAGCAATAACGGGACAAGAAAATCAGCCATTGTCCGCACAACCACGCGCGAATCCACAATAGCAACCGTTGTCGCTTTTGAAGAGAAGAAATAAATACACCCCATAGTAACTGCGCCGGTAACCGCGGTCATCAGGCAAAAACGCACAATGAAACGCAATTGAAAACTTTTATCGATAAATGCAATTTTTTTTCTTCTCTGGGACGCTGGTTTTTGTTGTGATTTATTTTTTTCCATACTCCCTCCAATTAAGCGCTACTTAAGCATTTTCTCATTTATCTGAACATTTGCTGTCTTTCGCAGGCGAGAAATCCACTCTTCCATCATTTTTCCCTGTTTTTCTCTGATTAAGCTCCACTTTAACTGCATATACATCTGGTCATAGGGTTTATCCGCCTTACCCTCTTTAACCATTTTGTCATACCTGTTTTTTATCTCCATTTCATCCGCAAAAGAAAAGGCTGCAATTTCCATATTTTTCCTGTCAAGCGCGATACTTAAAAGAGACTGCTCCCAAAACCTTTCCACCATTTTTAGAAATGACGGGTCCTTATCATACCCTTTCCTTTGAGCATCCTGAAGAACAAGCTTACTGATAATTAAATTATTTAAAAATTCCTTTTTCGCTTCGGGTGTTTGTGCCCGGCCGAAACTCGCCTTGGAAAATTCGGCATCAAATTCTTCTTTGCTGATTTTATAATTATTAACTTTAACGACAAAATCTTTTTCCGCTGAGGGATTCTTCCCGCAACCCGCCATAAAAATCACAGAAATAAACAAAATTAATAATTTCATTCCACCTCCGTTTTGTTGACCTTATCTTTTTTGATTATACTCCCTATCACAAAAAAACTCCAGCAAAAAAGGATCATGAGGGGGCCGCGCAGGAAAAAACCAAACGAAATTTTATTTATTTACTTCTCTGATTACTATACGTAAAATTTTATTTTCGATTGTATGGGTAATTTCAGGGCGGATGGGCAAACCGCTATTCTCATAGACCTGATATAACGCTACGGTTATGGAAACGATATCACGTTCATCAACCCATTTATTTTCATAAGGGGAGGTTATTTTCCGGATACTATCCAGGGGAATTGATTGCACACCTTTGACAACTACTGTTTTAATAAAAAAATTGGGGTGTCTTGGAGAGTGTTTTTTAGGTGAGGATGATTCCGCGTGAACGACAACAGCAGGTACTGACCATAAAAAAAACATGCACAAGGCAATAAAAAATCTGGATATCATAATCCTTTTTCCTGCTCCTGCACAAAATTACGTAATTTATCCAGAGCTTCTTCCTCTATCTGACGGATACGTTCCCGGGATAAGCCAAGTTTCTCAGCCACATCAGCGAGAGTATACGACGTGCCGTCACGCAAACCGAAACGCATATCAAGAACTTCCCGTTCCCTGTCCGTCATCATTAAAAGCAAATCCCCGATGCGTTCTTTATCAAGCGTCTGTTCCATTTCAGCATCAGGAAGAGTGGCATTCATATCTTCAACCAGATCGGAAACCTGGCTTTCATCCTCATCGCCGATAGGTGCCTCAAGTGAAGATGTTTTAGTGGAAAGCCACAGATTAATCTCATCCATTTTATCTTTGGTGATATGTAATTTCTTGGCTATTTCTTTATCTTCCGGCAGACGGTTCAGCTTCTGAGTCAGGCCTTCTTTTGTTTTTTTCCACTTGGAAATAAGTTCATTCATGTAAACCGGGAGCCGCACCATTTTTCCCTGCTGAGCGATAGAGCGAATGATACTCTGGCGTATCCACCAAGCGGCATACGTTGAGAATCTGAA
>Ga0302251_1001993_pt1 | contig 10801 bp, 7 predicted proteins | sample AAG_RA_Gln_MG_FD_193534 | JGI IMG/M metagenome (GOLD analysis project Ga0302251, IMG submission 193534) | Enriched activated sludge microbial communities from anaerobic digester in WTTP, New Holstein, Wisconsin, United States - AAG_RA_Gln | ecosystem: Engineered > Bioreactor > Anaerobic >...
GCCAAGGCGACCGTCGAGTTTATGGCAAATCGCGCGGCCGAGTCAGGCATTACAGGCAACGCCAAAAACGCAAAAGACATAGCGTCCGCTATGCGCGAACTGGACTCACGCATTGCAAATGCCTCAAGATCAGAGGAGAGACCCATTCATCCCGTCCGTTTCATGAAGGCCCTTGAGGGCAAAATGCCCGAAATGTCCATGATAGTTGTGGAGGCCGGGGTAGGAAGCATCTACTCGGCTTCGTGCATCATTCAGCGTAAAATGGGGAGAATGCTGCTATCCAACTACTCGATGGGCGCGCTGGGATACTCTGTTCCAGGTGCCATTGGCGCGGCGGTCGGGCGTCCAGACCATACCGTATTTGCTATGTGCGGCGACGGCAGCTTTCACTTTGTGGCCGGAGAGCTTGAGACAATAAGAAGGCTTGGCCTTGACGTCAAAATAATAGTTTTCAACAATAACGCGTTCGGATGGATAAAAGGCGAGACAGAACACGTCTACAGGGCCCGGCAGTTCGCGACTGATTTCACGCAGGTGGATTACGTTAAAGTAGCGGAAGGTTTCGGAATAAAGGGAGAAATGCTGGACGATCCTAGAAAGATAGAGGAGACTATATCGCACGCTCTGGCAGAAAGAGGGCCTTTTTTGATCCAAATGCCCGTGCTTTCCCAGGACAAATTAGTGCCGCCGGTCCCGCGCTGGATCCCAAGCGCGAGAGAAAAGAATCTGCCATATCTCTACTAAAAAACACGAATGATATAAAAATTATTGTTGTGAAGCAAACACAAATAAGGGGGTAATAAAACTATGATGAAGAATGTTAAGCTTTGGGGAACGTTGTCAACAATTTGTTTCTTAATAATTTCATGTGGCGTTGCTATTGGGGCTACTCAGGAACTTAAAATAGGTTCCAATAAGGTTGGAAGTACATGGTATGTGCAAGCTGCTTGTATTGCAGATGTTGTTCGCACTAAATATCCTGATATTAAAATTGATGCTTCTCCAATCGCTGGTGGGATAGGGAATCTTAAACTTTTAGCGCAGGGTAAAATGAATATCGCTTTGGCCATGAATAATAATGCAAAATGGGCTTATGAAGGCAATGTCCTTTTTGACAAACCAGCTAAAAATCTCCGTGCTCTTGTTGGAGGACTAGATCAATTTTACATAGGCATTGCTATTCGCCGCGGTAGCGGAATTACATCTCTTGAAGAACTTGCTCAAAAGAAACCTAAGGTACGTCTGATGACGGTGCAGCGCGGAACTACTGGAGAGGCCTCTGCGGCACAAGTCTTGGAGGCTTGTGGTATTTCATATGATGATATTAAAAAATGGGGCGGATCGGTTGAACACACTGATTTTGAGGCTATAACAAACGCGATCAAAGACGGAAGATGTGATATTTTTATTCAATCTTTATCGAAAGGGCACCCTACATTTACTGAACTTGCTGTTACCGGAAAGATTGACTTAATTGGTTTGTCAAAGGAAACGCTTGATTATATGGATAGATATGGCTATAGCCAGTCAGTATTACCCGCTAATAGCTTTAAGGGGCAAACTAAGGATTTAGTATTGCCAGGTTATCGTACGATGTTAGTAGTTACAGATAAATTAGACAATGATGTAGCCTATAAAATAACAAAAGCTGTTGTAGAAAATAAAAGCGCACTTGTTAAGGGGCATAAAGCGTTTGAGGATTTTAATCCTAAGGATGCACAAAATCCTAAAAATCTTGGAGGAGTCCCCTTACATCAAGGAGCAATCAAATATTATAAGGAAGCAGGACAACTATAAAAATTTTATTGTATAAATTAATTTTTATATCAGAATAGGAGTAGACAATATGGAAACTAAAATACGTAACTATGCGTCCTATGTGGTTGCTCTATTATGGGTGGCATGGCAAATATATGTTGCTTTTACGCCCGTTTCTGGTATGGTTATCAGGCCTATTCATGTGGGAATGGCGCTTATTTTGGTTTTTTTTATGAAGCCTGCATTTCCTAAGCAGCTTAACTTGTCGTTAGCCTTTGATTTGGTTTGTGTGGCTTCAATTGTTACTTATATGTTTTACGTTCTTTTAAATACAGAAAGAATAGAGACAAGGATTCCCTTTGTTGATGAGCTGATGAAAGGAGATATCATCTTAAGCATAATATTGATTATAATGATGCTTGAGGCAGGACGTAGGGTGTTGGGATGGTCTATGACTATTATTGCCTTGATCTTTATGGCGTATAGTTTTTGGGGTGCTAATTTGCCTGGGATACTAGCTCATCCAAAGGTAACATTAGATGTTTTTATTGAAAATCAAATAATGACGTCCTCTGGAATATACTCTAGTCCTGTTGCCGCTTCAGCTGATACTATTTTCTATTTCATGATCTTTGGTGCGTTTTTAGCAGCAACGCCCGCGGGTAAACTTTTTGTGGCAATAGCTAAATATGCTACGCGCGGATCTGTTGGTGGAGCTGGAAAGGCTACGATTATAGCTTCGGGATTGTTCGGAATGATTAGCGGTAGCGCAGCAGCTAATGTCGCATCTGTAGGGGTAATAACATATCCATTAATGGCGCGCGCCGGATTTCGCCCTGTTTTTAGTGCTGCAGTTTTAGCAACCGCAGGGACAGGTGGGCAGCTGATACCACCCGTAATGGGCGCTTCCGCCTTTATTATGGCAGATATGTTAGGGATCTCCTATTTTAAAATTATTATGTATGCAATATTGCCATCAATACTATATGTCGCCTCCCTGTTTTGGACGGTTCATTTAGAGGCCGCTAAGCAGGGGATAGCAATTGAGGAAGTTGATAAATATGAGCAAGTACGGATAATCAAGAGCTATATACATCTATTTATTCCAGTGGTTATTTTAGTAGCTTTAATTGCGATTGGCCGCTCACTGATGTATTCTGCCTTGATGTCCACACTGTCTCTTATAGTTCTGTGTCAACTTCGTAAAGATACCAGACTGTCCGTAAGGGAAATTTTGGGCATGGCTGTAGACGGTGCTAAAAGCTGTGTAATTGTTACATTGCCATGTGCAATCGCAGGAATTGTCATAGGAGAAGTGGTATACACAGGGATTGGTCTCCGTTTCAGCGCTCTTATCGCATCACTTTCAGAAGGCAGTTTGTTATTAGCGTTGTTACTATCCACAGTGATGATTATCATAATGGGTATGGGAATGCCTACAAGTGCAGCATACATTATGAGTGCTGTTCTTCTCGCACCGGCTATGCAAAACCTTGGAATTGAACCTATTGTCGCTCATATGTTTATTTTCTATTTTGCGAATATGTCTATGATTACACCCCCTGTTGCGATCGCTTCTTATACTGCCGCAGGCATAGCAAAAACTGGCTTATGGGAAACTGGGGTAGAAGCTGTGCGCCTTGCTTTGGTGCTTTTTTTGATACCGTTTGTTTTCGTTTATAATCCAGGGCTCTTAGGACTAGGAAATACTAGGGATATTATAATAGTTACCTTAGCATGTGCTGCTGGAGCAATGTCTCTTGGAATTGCTATCATAGGATATTGGAAGGCTAGTGTTTCAGGATGGTTGCGTATTGCATTTGCAGTGGTTGCAATCTGTTTAATAATTCCTGAGACGATAACTGATATCATTGGTATTATGGGTTTATCGGTTCTTTTGTATATACAAAGAAAAAAAGCAATGTTATATAAATATCAGCAAGTTTTATAAACAGAATATTTCTGTATTAAATCATAAAGGTTAAATAAGGAGGCAGCATTGTAAATATTATAATTATATTACATAGCTGCCTTGATAATATTGAAGATATATAATATAGTCATTTAAATGTCTGTTTTATCTATTTAACACATAGTTCTGTGCGCAAAAAGGAGGAGGGTTTCTTTGCAGGACGATCTTAAAGAGACGATATCGATGGAGGTCCTCGACAAGATCGACGTCCGTGTTGGCGAGATACTGAAGGTCGATGATGTGGCGAAGTCCGACAAACTTGTTAAGCTCACTGTGGATTTCGGCAGTTTCCAAAGGCAGATCTTAGTCGGGATGAAGAAAGAGCGTGAAAATCCTCGCGAAATAGAAGGCAGGCAGGCTCTTTTCGTGGTGAATCTGCCCGCTAGAAAAATGGCCGGCGAGGTGTCGGAAGGCATGCTATTCGATATAGGTTTTCAGGACGGCATCACGCCGGTTTTGGCGGTGCCAGAGCGGACTGTGCTAAATGGAGTCAGAGCCGGCTGAAGGCGGTGCGTCTCATTAAAACAGCCGAGCCTGACCCTAAATATAAAAGCAGCCTAGCAGCCTGAGATATTACGCCGCTTGAGGTTTAACTTAGCCGCCAAAAAAGAGCGGCTTTTATTTTATCAAATTGAAAAAACGGAGTTGGCTACGTTTTTGCTCCTTCAGTAGCTTTTGTCGCCTTTTCTGTACTCATCGCGGCATGTCCCAAGCCTTGTGGCGGATTGCTGCGCCGCTTGCCCGAAGAGTTTATTTTCGTATGCTGTACAGCTTGTTTTTGATGGTTTTTTGATGTTACAGGGTTAGCATATGCAATGTTTGATATGTTAACGGCAAGATTCGTCTGTGCCGGAACCAGATTGACGCAATAGCGGCTCGGAAACAGACTTAACGTCAGGATCAAAACTCAGGCGCAGAGTTCAGTCTTTGGGCGGGGGCGGGGCTGTTAGGCCAGAAAATAAAAAACATTGAGTCTTGGCGAAACTCAAGATCATGGTTGGTATTTTGATATATGATATATAGCGTGAAAATATATGAATCTATTGGAGGCTGCTTATATGAGCGAAAAGAACTTTGAGGAACTTTTCCTGCGCGCATGTGATTACATCGATTCTCATAAACAAACGGCGGCTGACTTAAGCGACGACATAGCCAGGCATCCTGAGCTTAGCGGCAAGGAATTCAGGACCACCGGTCTTTTTTGCGATTGGCTCAAGCGCGAAGGCTTCGAGGTGGAGATGCCGTACTGCGGAATGGAGACATCGTTTAAGGCGAAATGTGGCGTTGGCCGGCCGCGCGTCGCGCTTTTGGCCGAAAATGACGCGCTCCCTGAGGTGGGGCATGGCTGCGGGCATAACTTAAGCGGCACGATGTCGGTTTTTGCCGGCATAGCCGTCTCAAAGGCGATGGAATCCCTTGCCGGCGAACTGCTTGTGATATGTACTCCGGCTGAGGAGACATGGGGAGCAAAATGCAGGCTTGCCGATATGGGGGTTATGGACGACGTGGACCTTGCGATGATGATACACTGCTGGTCCGGTAAAAGCATGGTGTCCATGACGACGCCGGCCCTTCAGGGGTGGGACATAAAGTTTGAGGGAGTGGCGGCTCACGCCGCGGCCACGCCTTGGGAAGGGCGCAATGCCTTCAACGGAGGCAGGCTTTTCTTTGACGCGCTCGACATGATGCGGCAGCACGTCAAACCTGATGTCAGAATGCATGGCATAATGACGGAGTGCGGAACGGCGGTCAATATAGTGCCGGATAAAGCGTCCATAGTACTTGAGCTCAGGGCGCCGGACAAACGCGACCTAAAGAAGATAACCGAAAGGGTGAAGCTCTGCGCGCAAGGTGCGGCGGCCGCTACGGAGACTAAGATGACGTTTGAAAAAAACGAGACAAGCTTTGACAACGCTTTGGAGTTGGCCTCGCTTGAGCAATTGGTCGAAAAAGCTTTTGAAAAAGTTGGCGTAGATGTCGCTAAGAAGGAGGCGTTTAGCGGCGCGTCGGATATGGGCAATATAAGCTGGCGCTGTCCGGCGATACAGCCGCTTCTTTCGATAATAGACAAACCTGTTCCGCTGCATACGCCGGAGCTCGAGGCCGCGACGCGTTACGAGCTTGGGCATGAAAGGCTCATAGCCGGAACAAAAGTAATGGCCTTTACCGCTCTGAAGTTTTTTACTGATAAGGAGCTTCGCGATAAAGTAACAAGTGAATTCCTTAGCAAAAGAGGATGGTAAATATCACTGATAATTTATTTTTTGAAAATAAATATAAAATATGATCCATATAATAAAATACATAAAAGAAACAAAATAAAAAGGAAGTGATCAAGGCAGCCTGAACATTATTTTTCAGTATAACGGCTAAGTATGATATCCACTGAACGGGACAGGATACTATCCGTCCCAGAAGCAAAAAAAGAATGGAGTGAAGCAATTGTATAACGCGGAAGGACAAATTCAAAAAAAACATATGAAGGTACCTCACACTTTTGTTATTCTTTTCTTTCTTATAGTGCTCGCGACTATCGGAACTTATATAGTTCCCGCGGGTGTATACGACAGAGTCGTCGATCCGGGTACAGGACGCTCGATAGTAAATCCTGGAACTTACCATCTTGTAAAACAGACGCCTGTAGGAATTTTCACAATGTTCATCGATGTTTATAAGGGACTTATCGATGCAGCTGACATAGTTTTCTTCATAATGATATCCTATGCATGTTTCTATCTTATTATAGTCAGCGGAGCGCTTAATTCGGCAATAGGAGCTCTTTTACGCAAGACAAAGGGCAAAGAAGGATTTATTATACCTATTTTCATATATCTTTTTGCAACATGCTCAACATTTTTCGGCATGTTCGAAGAAGCATTCGGCTTCGTGCCTATTTTTGTAGGGTTGGCTATAGCAATGGGATATGATGCCATAGTCGGCATGTCGGTGGTAGCAATGGGATGCGGGCTGGGTTTCGCAGCTGCATTCATGAACCCTTTCACTGTAGGACTTGCACAGAAATTCGCAGAACTCCCGCTTTTTTCAGGCTTGGGCTTCCGCATAGTTTCATGGTTTGTTTTTGTAACGATGGGTGTCATATGGACTATGTGCTATGCGAAAAAAATCAAAAATGACCCCAGCAAATCAATAATGAAGGGTATCGATATGGGAGCCCTTGCCTTTGACCATAATGAGCTTATAAATTCCAAGATGACAGCCAAAAACAAGTTGACGATCCTCATCCTTTTTATTTCCATGTGCTTCCTTGTATGGGGCGTACTTGAAAAGGGATGGTATTTCAATGAGCTGTGCGCTTTGCTCCTTATTACCGGATTTGCCTGCGGAGCTGCAAATGGATACGGCCCAAGCCGTATTGCCGAGATATACATTGAGGCATGGAAGGATATAATCTTCGGTGCAACGATAGTCGGAGTCTCGCGCGGTGTTCTTGTCGTAATGCGTGAAGGCAATATCATCGATACCGTCATATACAGTCTTGCCGCACCCCTTGCCACTCTGCCTAAATGGGTTGCAGCAGAAGGAATGCTTTTTGTTCAGACCCTGATCAACTTCTTTATCCCGTCAGGTTCCGGCCAGGCTGCAACAACAATGCCGATAATGGCGCCTCTTTCCGACCTTCTGGGTATTGAGCGCCAGGTCGCTGTACTTGCATACCAGTTCGGTGACGGCTTCTCGAACATCCTTTGGCCAACCACACTCTGTCCTGTAATATGCGGACTTGCCAAGGTGCCTATCGAGCGTTGGTGGAAATACTTTGTACCGTTCTTTGGTATCCTTCTGGTAGTACAGATGATATTTATTTTTGTCGCCGTATCAATAGGATATAACTAAACATAAAGATGAATAAAATTAATCTTCTGATTCGCGGAGGGACCTTGCTTTTCCCCGACGACGGCAGAGAAGAAAAGCTTAACATAGCTGTGGCTGGCGGAAGGATAGCCAGTCTCTGCCATGATGAGCCTGAAGCGGAGACAGTAATTGATGCAGCTGGGTTTTATGTATCGCCGGGTTTCGTCGATTCTCACATCCACGACGAGGAGCGAGACGACGGTGATACGGTAGAACAGGCGCTGCTTAGACAGGGCGTCACAACGGCGATAGCTGGCAACTGCGGAACAGGTCCTTTGGCGGAGGATATACTGCCTTATCGCCGTCACCCGTGGCTCAACTTAGGATACTTGACAGGCCATACCGCTCTTCGCGAAGCCGTCGGGGCCACGGACACATATACGCCGGCGTCGAGGAAGCAGCTTGAGGAGATGAGGCGCCTGCTCCGCCGCGAGCTCGACGGCGGATCTTTCGGCATTTCATTCGGCCTTGAATATCTGCCCAATACGCCGACTGAGGAGATCGAGGCGCTGCTGGACGTTGCCAAAGATTTCAAACGGATATGGGTTCCCGTGCATATCCGCTCGGACGGGCCTCTGGCTGTCGCCGCGACCGATGAAGTCCTTGCCTTGGCCCGCAAATACAAGCCCATGCGCTTTCAGATATCGCATACGGCAAGTATGACGGCTTTCGGTCATCTTGCCGAGGTCCTTGAGCATATTGAAAAAGCAAGAGCTGATGGCGCTGATGTAACTTTCGACTGCTATCCATACGACGCCTTTTGCACAAAGCTCGGTTCCGCAATATTTGACCCCGGTTTTGAGGAAAGGTGGGGCAAGGGGCTTGAGGCCCTTGAGGTTGGAAGCGGTCCATATCGCGGAAGGTGGCTTGACGAGGACGATCTCTATGCAAAACTGCGCGCAGAAGATCCCGACTGTCTTATAATCGCTCACGTCATCAGGACCGACGAGATGGAACGGTGCCTCGCGCATCCCGATTGCGCCGTGGCCTCCGACTCGCTGCTGCACAATAAGCAGGGGCATCCGCGGGCAGCGGGGACGTTCCCAAGGGCTCTTCGTATGCTTAAAGACAAGGGTTTCACATGGCCTGAAGCCGTCCGTAAGTGCACCTCGCTGCCGGCCGAAATGACATGGCTGAAAAAGGGCCGCATCGAAGCGGGAGCCGACGCCGACATTGTTGTCTTTGACGCCAGCAGGCTTGCCGACAGGGCCACTTTTGCCGAGCAGCTGCTGCCGCCGGACGGCATAGAATGGGTGATCCTAGGCGGGACACCGGCGGTGCGGAACAATGAAATACTTGGCGGGCCAAAGGGCCGGCTGATGAACAGGCACGACTCATGACAAGACGCCGCGCTGCAACAAGCGCGGCGTCTTTAATTTTTACCTTAGCGGCAAGTTTTTTAAATATCGCAAGACAAAAAAGGGGGAGAAAGTCCCATGGAAAAGGACAAGAAGCGCCTTATAGAGAGGCTTGACCTTGAGATAGAAAAACATTGGCCAAAAATCGTAGCCATGAGCGATGATTTTGCCGCGCACCCCGAGATATCTGGAGAGGAATTTGAAACGAGCCGTAAAATAACAGATGTCTTGAAAAAAGCGGGCTTCAATGTGGAGTACCCATACCTTGGCATTCCTACAGCTTTTCTTGCGTCCAAGGGGAAGAGAGTTACCGGAGCGAAGGCTGCTCTGCTTGTGGAATATGACGCGCTGCCCGAGATAGGACATGCATGCGGCCATAACCTGCACGGTTCGATGTCGGTGCTAGCCGGCATAGCGCTGTTGCCGCTTCTGGATGAGATTGACGGCGAACTCATAGTAGTTGGAACGCCTGCTGAAGAGACAAACGGTGCCAAGGTCGAGATGGCGGAAAAAGGCGTCTTCGATGGGTGCGACTTCGCGATAATGATCCACTGCTGCGGGGGCCGGACGATCGTTGGCTACCGCTCGCTTGCAATGGACGCGTTGGAGTTCACTTTCACAGGTCAGACATCTCATGCCGCCTCGGCCCCGTGGGAGGGACGCAACGCGCTGAACGGCCTTCAGCTCTTCTTTCATGCCATAGATATGCTGCGGCAGCATGTGAAACCTGATGTACGAATGCACGGCATAGTTCATCAGGGCGGGGCGGCTCCGAACATTGTTCCGGACCTGGCTGTCGGCAGGTTCTATTTTCGCGCGCCGAAACGCGCCTACCTTGACAGAATAATCGAGCAGGTGCTGAACTGTGCGCGAGGGGCGGCCTTGGCAACCGCTACCGATGTGACTTGGCGCAATTTCGAGGCCAGTTTCATGGATATGCTCCCCAATAAAGCCGCGGAGGATATGGTCGAAAATATATTCAGTGAGTTCGGCATTCCTGTCGTCCCATGCGACGGATTCATGGGCTCATCCGACGTGGGGGATGTAACATATCGCTGTCCCGCGCTTCAGCCTGAGCTTGATATATCCTCCGGCAAAAACATTGAGCCGCATACGAGGGAGTTCGCTGCGGCGACGGTATCGGAGGAAGGGCACAAAGCGCTTAAGGTGGGCGCTGAAGTCCTAGGCAGAGCCGTGCTGGAGGTGCTCCTTGATCCGGTCCTGCGCGAGAGGATGTGGGCGGACTATAGAAAAGAGATAGCAGCCGCCCAGAAACAGTAAATTTTAAATTTATGCCTGGCGGCCGCGCGTATTAAACATTAAAAACGACGCGTGGCTTGGCCAGCCTTTCTGGAACCTTGGGCACGTATAAATTGCGGTATGAAAAGATACGCGAGCAGAACGAAAGAGCCGAAACTGTACAAAAAACCACTGGCGTCCATCGCTGTTCCGCTCCCTTTCAAAACACAGGACATTATAATGCCGGCGCCCCATTGGAATATTATCCCGGAGACGAAGATAGCCATGCTCACTGATCCAAGCACCGCGCCAAGCCTGCCTGACGGTGACACTGTGCGGATGTAACTGCTGCAAAGCACGTTGCAGTTGCCTGAGGAAAAACCGATCAGCATACCTGCCGCCGCCCCCCAGAAAATGGGAGCCTTAAGCGCTGTCGTCCCAATCAAAGCACTCCAGCTCACGAGCATCATAATATATGATGCCAACACTGCGAAACCGTTGCCGTTGAACCTCCTGCCAAGCGCGCCGCCGGTAAAAGCGCCGCACATCACAGAAAACGCGGAAATGGTCATCCATATCCTTGCATGGGCGGAGGAGAGTCCCC
>Ga0302251_1001996_pt1 | contig 10789 bp, 12 predicted proteins | sample AAG_RA_Gln_MG_FD_193534 | JGI IMG/M metagenome (GOLD analysis project Ga0302251, IMG submission 193534) | Enriched activated sludge microbial communities from anaerobic digester in WTTP, New Holstein, Wisconsin, United States - AAG_RA_Gln | ecosystem: Engineered > Bioreactor > Anaerobic >...
GCCGGCGGGGAGCCCGTCGTCTTCAACCCCGGTTGGAGCTTCAGGCTGATGACCATGATCACCCTGACAGGTGGCACGTCCTTCATTATGTGGCTCGGGGAACAGATCACCGAGAAGGGTATAGGCAACGGCATCTCGCTGATCATCTTCGCGGGAATCGTGGCGAGAATGCCAAACGCGATAGCCGGGACGTGGAGCCTCGTCAATACCGGCGAGCTCAACTGGTTCGTGGTGCTTGTTCTCATCGCGATGATGCTCGTTGTGGTAGCCTTCATAATATTCATGGAGACATCACAGCGAAGGATCCCGGTGCAGTATGCCAAGCGGGTGGTGGGCCGGAAGATGATGGGCGGTCAATCCACGCATCTGCCGCTGAAGGTGAACACGGCAGGCGTGATCCCGCCGATCTTCGCGTCATCCATCATCATGTTCCCCGCGACGATCTCGAACTTTATCACGCACCCTTATGCGAAGAAGATAGCGGAACTCTTCACGCCGGGGTCGGCGCTCCACGAGATCTTCTATGTTGGTTTTATCATTTTCTTCTGCTACTTCTACACCGCCATCGTTTTCAACCCCGATAACGTGGCGGACAACATGAAGAAGTACGGAGGATACATACCGGGGATCAGGCCGGGCAAAAGGACCTCGGAGTACATCGACAGGGTGCTCACGAGGGTGACGTTCATAGGGGCGATATACATCTCCTTCGTGTGCGTGCTGCCGACGCTGCTGGTGAAGAAGTTCAACGTGCCCTTCTATTTTGGTGGAACGGCGCTTCTCATTGTTGTCGGCGTTGCTTTGGACACCATTCAGCAGATAGAGTCCCATCTCATTCTGAGGCATTATGACGGGCTGGTGAAGAAATCGCAGAGGATCAAGGGACGACGATAGAAGGACCGAAGGAGGAATGCCGGCGGGAAACGCCTTGAGCCAAAAGGATGATCTTTCTGAAGACAAGAGAGGAGATTGAGAAAATGCGCGTCGCCAGCGGGAAGGCGATGGAGATGCTCCTTTACTTGAAAGATCTTGTGAAGGCAGGCGTGAAAACGATGGACCTCGAGAATGCCTGCGAGGAGAAGATAAGAGAGACGGGAAACATGAAAGCCGCTTTCAAGGGGTACAACGGTTTCCCCTATTGCCTGTGTGTGTCCGTGAACGACGAGGTCGTGCACGGCATGCCTTCTGAACGGCAGCTGAAAGAGAATGATATCGTGAGCATCGATTTTGGTCTTCTCTATGAAGGGTATTACGGGGACGTGGCAATGACCTATGCCGTCGGGGGTATCTCGAAGGCCGCGAGAAAGCTCCTCGAAGTGACGGAAAAGGCCCTCTACCTCGGCATAGACCAGGCCCGGGAGGGCAACAGGCTCCATGATATCTCCTGCGCCGTACAGGAGTGTGTCGAGGGAGAGAGGTTCTCGGTTGTACGGGAGTTCGTCGGCCACGGTATAGGGCGGAGCCTGCATGAGGAACCGCAGGTGCCCAATTACGGGACGAAGGGCACGGGCCTCAGGCTCAAGGCAGGAATGGTCTTTGCGATAGAACCGATGGTGAACATGGGAAAGAGCGAAGTGTATATCAAGGAGAACGGTTGGACCGCGGCCACGAAGGATGGAAGCCTGTCGGCTCATTTTGAACACACCGTGGCCGTGACCGGCAACGGCCCCGTCATATTGAGCCGGGCTTAGAGAGGTACAATGCCAAAAGGCGAAGGTATAGAGATAGAAGGAACGGTCGTAGAACCACTGCCCAACGCGATGTTCAGGGTTGAGCTTCCCAACGGCCACAGGGTGTTGGCCCACGTATCGGGAAAGATGCGGATGCATTACATAAAGATACTCAGGGGAGACAAGGTCGTCGTCGAGCTGTCGCCATACGACCTCACGCGGGGCAGGATCATTTATCGCGTCAAGTAGGAGGAAAGCATGAAGGTAAAGCCTTCGGTGAAGAAGAGATGTGACAAATGCAAGATCATCAAGCGAAAGGGTGTTGTCAGGATCATCTGCGAGAACCCCAAGCATAAACAGAAACAGGGCTAAGGAGGCAGAAGGTGGCACGAATTGCAGGCGTCGACATACCCAGGGACAAAAGGATCGAAGTGGCCCTGACCTATATTTACGGCATCGGGAGAACGCTTTCCAGCAAGATCCTGAACCAGGCCGGGATCGATCCGAACAAGAGGACGCATGCCCTCCTCGACGAAGAGATCGCGAAGATAAGGGACATCCTGGAAAACGAATACAAGGTCGAAGGCGATCTGAGAAAAGAAGTGAGCATGAACATAAAAAGGCTTATGGACATCGGATGCTATCGCGGCCTGAGACATAGACGAAGCCTTCCCGTGCACGGGCAGAGGACGAGGACGAACTCGCGGACCCGCAAAGGCCCGCGGAAGACTTCGATGAAACGAAAATAACGACGAGGTGGTGCGTACATGGCTAAGGTCAGAAGAAGCGGAAAGAAGAAAGTAAAAAAGAATATCCCCGTCGGTGGAGCATATATACAGTCGAGCTTCAACAACACGATCATCACGATCACCGATCCGCAGGGCAACGTCGTGTCGTGGTCAAGCGGTGGGGTTGTGGGTTTCAAGGGCTCGCGCAAGAGTACTCCCTTTGCCGCGCAGCTTGCCGCGGAGAACGCCGCAAAGAAGGCCATGGAGCATGGGCTGAGGACGGTGGACGTCTATGTGAAGGGTCCCGGAGCGGGACGTGAGGCGGCATTGAGGGCGCTCCAGAGCGCGGGACTGAAGATCCATCTCATCCGCGATGTTACGCCCATCCCCCATAACGGCTGCAGACCGCCGAAACGCAGAAGGGTTTAAAGGAGGCACGAATTGTCACGATATGTTGGACCATCATGCAAGTTATGCCGGCGAGAAGGCATAAAGCTTTTCCTAAAGGGAGAAAGGTGCTACACGGAGAAGTGCGCCATTGAAAAAAGGAACTATCCCCCGGGACAGCACGTGGACACCAAGGGCAAGGTCATGGAGTACGGGATGCGCCTCAGGGAAAAGCAGCGCGCGCGCAGGATATACGGGCTCAGCGAGAAGCAGTTCAGAAGGTTTTTCGCCATGGCCGAGCGTAAGGAAGGCATCACGGGCACCAACTTCCTCGTTCTTCTCGAAAGAAGGATCGACAACATGGTGTTCCGTCTTGGCTTCGCGACGTCCCGTGCGGAGGCGCGCCAGCTTGTATCCCACAAGCACATTGCCGTGAACGGCAGAACGGTGAACTCCTCGTCCTACCTCGTGAGGGTGGGCGATGTCATAGAGGTCAGGCACAAGGAACTACCTGCCGTCGTGAACGCTCTGGAATCGGTGGTTCGAAGAGGCGTGCCGTCATGGATAGACCTCGACAAGGACAATATGAAGGGTACCATCAGGCTCTTTCCGACCCGTGACGATATTTCGTTGCCGATCAAGGAACAGCTGATCGTAGAGTACTATTCAAGGTAGTTATTACCCCAAGGAGGGTACATGCCTATGTTTGAAAAGAACTGGCAGGAGCTTATCAGGCCAACCAAGATCGAGATAGAGAAGAAGGAGAGCACCTACGTGAAGTTCTCCACGGAACCCTTCGAGAGAGGGTACGGTGTCACCATCGGCAACTCTCTCCGGCGGGTGCTCCTGTCCTCGATCATGGGTGCTGCTATAACGTCGGTCTGGATAGACTCCGTCGACCACGAATTTTCCACGGTCCGGGGCGTCAAGGAAGATGTTACGGAGATGATCCTGAACCTGAAGAAGGTCGTTATCAGGATGACCGACGACAAACCTGCCCTTTTGAAGATCGATGTCAAAGGCAAGAAGGAAGTGAAGGCGGGGGACATCACGCATGACGGCGGGGTGGACGTGATCAACCCCGACCTGCATATCGCTACGCTGTCAAGCGATGCCAAACTGTACATGGAGATGAAGGCAAGACTTGGTCGCGGTTACCAGCCTTCTGAACAGAATGTCGATGATACCGATCCCATCGGCACCATTCCCATAGACGCCATCTTCTCGCCTATCAGAAAGGTGAGCTACAACGTGACCCAGGCAAGGGTGGGCCGGCGGACGGACTATGACAAGCTCACCATGGAGATCTGGACCGACGGCAGCGTCGATCCCCTCGATGCCCTCTCTTTCGCGGCGAAGATCATCAAGGAGCAGATGCGGATCTTCATCAACTTCGACGAGGTCGAGGAAGCGGAAGCCGGCGAGGAACGGGGACAGGAGAAACCCGATTTCAACGAAAACCTGTATCGCAGCGTCGACGAGCTCGAACTGTCCGTGAGGAGCGCGAACTGCCTGAAGAACGCGGACATCAAGTACATAGGAGAACTTGTCCAGAAGACGGAGCAGGAGATCCTTATGACAAAGAACTTCGGAAGGAAGTCTTTGAACGAGATCAAGGAGATTCTCTCTTGCATGGGGCTCCGCCTTGGTTTAAAATTAGACAGCTTTCCGGCACGGGAAGAACTGGACAAAATGGTTCTCAAGAAAAAAGATCACATGTAGGGGTTGATAATGAGGCATCAGAACAGAGTGAAGAAAATGAATCGGACCAAGAGCCACCGGCGGGCATTGTTCATGAACCTCGCCAACGCCCTGTTCGATCATGAAAGCATAAAGACCACGAACCCGAAGGCGATGGAACTCAAGAAGGTGGCAGACAGGCTCATCACCCTGGCGAAGAGAAAAGACCTTCACTCGTTGAGGCTTGCGTTTGCCTTCCTGAGGGACAAGAAGGTTGTCAGGAAGCTCTTTAGCGATATCGGAGACCGCTATGCGGCCATAAGCGGCGGATACACCCGTGTGGTCAAGATCGGCCTCAGGAAGGGCGATGCCGCCCCGATGGCCATCATCGAACTGACGCAGAAGAAGGAACCGGAGAAAGAAAAAGAGAAGGGCAAGGCGAAAGAAAAGAAAGAGGCAAAACCGCCGAAGTCCGAAAAACCCGTCAAGGAAAAGAAGGAAAAGGCGCCGGCGAAAAAGAAGGCCGCACCGAAGAAAGAGGCGGCTGCCGGCGAAGAGCCGAAGCCCAAGAGGACGAGGAAACCGAAAGCGGAAAAGAAGGCGGAAGAGACGCCGGAAGGAACTCAGGACGCCTGAAAAGATATTGGGAGATCGTTCAACGGCAGGACAACGGACTCTGACTCCGTGAATCAAGGTTCAAATCCTTGTCTCCCAGCCAATAATATCAAGGGGTTGCAGAACATGTAACCCCTCTTTTTATGCCCGCACTGCGCACGAGGGCCCCGAGGCCCGCCAACCTTCGTTGAGTTGAAGAAGAGAACCCCTTTAGTTCACGACATGGTATCCCGTTCCCTGCCTCGTGATGATGAGTGGGTCAAATGCCACGACAAAGCGAAATGAGATCCTGAATGAAGGCTGACCTTCTGCTTGTCTTCCAGCCCCACATTCTTTTTGACAATACAGTCAGGGATGGACTAGGCTTTCAGAGGGAAGAACCGGCCGGATACGAAGAATGAAAGCCTTGCCGAGATTACTCTTCCACCGTCAGTCGCATGAAAAAGGGAGTATGGATGACAGTCCGAGATGATGCCTGGGCCAAGTGCTGCGGCAAAGCGGGATACATGGACGAGCTTTCGTTCCCCGGCATGCTTCACGTTATGGTCGTCCGCTCACCGTTCCCCCGCGCTGGCATCCGATCCGTTCATGTCCCTGCTGTCGCTTCGGGATACTACGTCATAGACAGCACGGACATACCCGGCAGGAACATTTGCGCGATCCTGAGACAGGACTTTCCGCTTCTTGCGGAAGACAGGGTCAGTTTTGCCGGGCAGGCGATTCTCCTCATCGCGGGGCCCGAACGGGACAGGATACTCGAGATATACGACGGGATACGCATCGACTACGAACCGGAAGAGCCTGTCATAACCATCGAAGACGCCGAGGAAGGGCGGATACCCCCGGTCTTCGGTACGGACAATGTAATAGCCTCCATCGGTTTCGAGCGCGGCGATGTCGAAAAAGCATTCATCGAGAGTGCCCGGGTCTTTGAGGACGAGTTCAGGACAGGCTACCAGGAACATCTCTATCTCGAGACGCTTCGGGCAATAGCGGTACCCGAAAAAGGGCGCATGACTGTCTACGGTCCTTTTCAGATACCCGACATCGTTCCCGTCGCTGTTTCCATACCGTTGGGATGGAACACGGACAGGATCCGTGCGCGTGTCACAACCATCGGCGGGGCTTTCGGCGGCAAGATGGAAACAACAGCCCAGATCACCTGTCTCGGCGCCCTGGCCGCATATGTAACGCAAAGGCCCTGCTCGATCGTGTACGATCGGGAAGAAGACATAACGACGACATCGAAGCGGCATCCTTCCCGGATCCGCATCAAGAGCGGCGTCGACCACAACAAGAGGATCAGGGCCGTAAAAATGGACATTGACCTTCTTGGCGGCGCCTATTTCGGCTCTTCGGCCGTTGTCCTCGATTCTTCTGTCAAGATGGCAACGGGTCCATACCGGTTCGAAAATGTGTCGGTCCGGGGCAGGGCGCTGGCCACGAACCATATCATGCCCGGCGCCACGCGGGGGTTCGGCGTTGTGCAGACGACATTCGCCCTCGAAACCCATATGAGCCGCGTTGCACGGCAACTCGGCATTGACCCGCTTGATTTCCGGCTGGGCCATGTGCTGAAGCAGGGAGACAGGACAAGCACCGATGCCGTCCTCCGCGATCAGGTGAAGATACCCGAGATCGTAAAAAGCGTCGATGCCATGTCCGGTTACCGCGCAAAACGCGGGAGACAGGCCGGGTCTGACGCGACGGTGAAAAGGGGGATCGGCATCGCCCTTTACTCCTTCGGGGCGCCGCACACCGTCAAAGGTACTCTGCGGGGACGACCGAGACCCCTTATCCTGCGGCGTACTGGATCGGGAGATGTGGTCATTCTCACAACTATTACCGAGTTGGGACAGGGTATAGTGACGGTTTTCCGGGAGATAGCCTCCCGCATTCTCGATATACCCATCGAACGCATCAGTATGGACAATCCGGATACGGACCGCGATCCCTCTACAATGGGCACGGGTGCTTCCCTGGGAGTGACCCTGTTCGGAAAGTCTGTCGAACGTGCGGCCCGGAAACTCAAAGACCGGTGGGACGAGCCGGGGGAGATCGAGGTGATGGAAGATTACGTGGAGCCCGGCTATCTGGAATGGGACGACAAACGAGTCGTTGGAGATGCCTTCCACACCTATTCCTGGGGAGCTGTCGCGGTAGAGGTATCGGTGGATTTACTTACGTGCGAAGTTCAGGTAACAGGCGTATGGGCCGCTCACGATATCGGCAGACCCATCAATGACCGCCTGGCGGAAGGGCAGGTCGACGGGGCGCTGGTGCAGGGGCTTGGTTTTGGCCTCATGGAGGTGCTGGAAAGTGCAGAAGGCATCCTTCAGCAAGGCCGTCTGAGGGACTATGCCATACCGACAATGAGAGATATCCCGGCGATCCGGCAGTCTTTTGTGATCAACCCCTATTCTGAAGGGCCCTTCGGCGCGAAATCCGTGGGCGAGATACCGACGATAGGTGCCGCCGCCGCTCTCGGGGAGGCCGTCGCCGATGCCCTCGGCATAGAGGTGGGCCGCCTGCCCATTACGCCCGAGTATCTCCTCGATCTTGTGAGGGCAAAGGAGACCTCATCATGACAATCGCGTTTGTGGTGAATGGCCGTCCCGTGGTCCTCGAAACCGATCCTTTGAGGCGGCTTATCGATGTCCTCAGGGAGGACCTTGGCCTGACCGGCGTCAAAGAAGGGTGCGGTGAGGGTGAATGCGGCGCCTGCTCGGTCCTTATCGATGAAAGGCCTGCACTGGCATGCATCGTTGCCGTCGGCGCTGTCGAGGGCCGTCATGTGGTCACTATCGAGGGGTATCAGGAACGGGACCTGTTTCGAAAGGTCGCTTCGGCCTTTAGCGAGACCGGGGCGCTCCAGTGCGGATTCTGCACACCGGGGATGATCATTGCCGCTGGTGCACTCATCGATGCCTGCCCCGATCCCGATGAGGAAACCATACGGGAGGCATTGTCGGGGAATCTTTGCCGGTGTACCGGATACAACCGCATCGTCCAGGCGGTCATGCGGGCATCTCGTGAAACGAAGGAGCCTTCGAGCCGATGAAAGATACCGCATTGAGGCCCCGTGACCTGAAAGAAGCTCTGATCCTTCGAAGGGAAACAGGCGGCATCCTCTACGCGGGAGGTACCGATCTCATGATCCGCTCCGCACGGTGGGGCACGGTAAGTGCTGACGCCGGCCGTCCCGTCATATTCATCGGTCATCTTGAGGAACTAAGGCAAGTCGCGACGGAGCCCGGTTTCCTCGTCATCGGGGCCTGCGCGACCCTTTCTTCATTGCGGGACCATCCCGGTGTGCCTGTACTTCTGAAAAGGATCATCGGCAGCATGGCGTCGCCTGCCGTCAGGAACATGGCAACGATGGGAGGGAACGTCTGCAATGCATCGCCGGCCGGGGACACGATTCCCTACCTCCTGGCGATGAACGGAACCGTGCTCTGCGCAAGCACGGACGGTCAGAAAGAAATCCCTGTCAACGAGTTCATTTCAGGCCCCGGCATGACGATCCTCGCGCCTGATGAGGTCGTCACGGGGTTTCGAATACCTCGCTATCAGTTCGATCATGAGTTTCATAAAAAGGTGGCCGCACGAAGGGCGAATGCCCTGGCCAAGGCCTCCATCGTCGGGCTTGCACGAAAGATCGACCACCGGCTTGTTGACTTGAGATTGGCCTTTGGCGCGGTGGGCCCGAAGGTCGTCAGATCACCGGATTGCGAACAGGCCCTGATCGATTCCCTGTCGGGAACTAACGGCCGGCATGAACGAGAGGAAATACTGGCCGCTGTTCTAAAGCGATATGCCCGGATCTTAAGTCCCATAGACGACCAGCGATCAACGGCCGATTACCGCGGCACCGTTGTCATCCGCCTTGCCCGACATTTCCTGAAAGAGGTATTGGGCCTGTCGCACCAACCCTGATACGGTGATACCCCGCGCGACACTTCAAAGAATCGCCTCGTCTGCCGCTTTACCTGTAGAAAAGCGAAACCACCGTCAGTCCTTCACCGGGACCTTTGCCTCTCACATAATGGAGGGATGCGGTGCGGTACTTCGGCCATTCCCATGAATACTGAGATTGTTTCGGACTTGAGGTACGCGGTGGCCCAATGACCCGTTTCACCGCAGGAAGGATCTCCTTTGTCCGGTCAGGACCGGCGATCTCGAGAAGGACCGAGGATACGCGCTGGCTATTGGGATGTGTCTCAACGGATATCCTGACACCCTGATAATCGCCCCGGTAAGAGGTGCAATCGATGTTGACAGGTTCCCCTTTTTTCAGGTAATCGACCGATGGTACCGGCTGGTCCTGGCGGACCTCCCGAAGTATCTTTTCCACGGTGCCGGCAAGGCCTGTGGCCATTGCCGGGAATAAAGGCATGAACAGCAGTACAAGTACAAAGAGCGTTACTCGTCTCGCACAGGTCATCTTGCACCTCACCGATCAAAGTCATCCGTCCCGAAATACTGAACCCGGAGCTCTGTCTATTTCTTGGTCTTCTTCGCAAAGACCTTTTTCATCCCGGCGACGATCTGAGGCGATGCCATCTGGGTCCTGCCCAGCAGCAGAAACGTGAAATTGTCAGCCAGGATCTCTTCAGGGTGAATAGTATAATCAGTGTTCCTGCCGATCTGTTCCACGAAGCCCTTCAGCTCATTCTCCTTGAACAGTTTCATATCCTTTTCCGGAAGTGGCGCCGGCTCTTTGCCCTTTCCCCTGTCCTGCCCTACCGCCAGAAAGGCGACTTCCAGGTAATCAAAAAGTGTCTCCCCATGCCGGGTATTGTAGACCGCCATGTTGGAGTAGAGGATGGGAACTACCCGGAGCTTCTTCCCACCGGCCGATACCGTTATGCAATGATCGTTGTGCGGGGCATCGGGATTGGTGATCCGGCGTGACTCGAGATTCCGCGGCAGGGTAAATGGCGGGCACCGGGTAAAGCCGATCACCGAGTACATCTCCTCAGCGAGGGTTTTGTCTCTGCGGGTCATGACATGGAAGAGTTCGTGGGAGATAAGCTTGTAGAGGCTTACCATATCCATGGTCTGACTGAGCCGCGCCGGTATGACGATCGCCTCACCGCGTGTATACGCCGCGTTGGCTTCTTCGTCGCCAGTTGTCTTTATGAGGAAGATCCTGTTGGGAAGGAACGGTGAAAAAGGCGCGATCCTCGGTTTAAGGGAATTGACGATCGTTGTGAGGCGTTCTTTTTCCGAACCGTCCCATGGCGTCACGTTCTTTCCCACGAAATCGAGGAAGTCCGCCGTTGAGACGGGTCTTTCCGACTTCATCCGTATCGCCCGGTCTGCAGGGCTTAATCGCTCGATAAAATCATCACTCTTCATGAGCATGGCTTTGCCTTCGTCCACGCTCGCGAAGACAAAGGCCGGACCATCGGCCGCCACCGCGCCGGGCAAACCAAACGCGGCTATGAAGAAAAGAATCATAAGTATGCTTCTCAGGTGTTTCATTTCACGCTCCTTGCCGGGCGCTGTCTATAATCGCAAAACTCCTTCCAGTGTCGCCATCACGTGATGAAGAGGTTCCTTGTCGCGAAGCTGGGATCGGTAGTCAGGTTGACCCCGATCCGGCGCAAGCCCGCCTCATCGCCGGGCGTGGGAATGTGGGTCATGTGCACCTCGCAGTCACGCAGTTCCTTGAGTTTCTCGAGCGCCAGCTTTGCCGCGGGGTTT
>Ga0302251_1002000_pt1 | contig 10766 bp, 9 predicted proteins | sample AAG_RA_Gln_MG_FD_193534 | JGI IMG/M metagenome (GOLD analysis project Ga0302251, IMG submission 193534) | Enriched activated sludge microbial communities from anaerobic digester in WTTP, New Holstein, Wisconsin, United States - AAG_RA_Gln | ecosystem: Engineered > Bioreactor > Anaerobic >...
TCAGGCATGTTTCCATCAGCAATCATCAGCTCTTGGCGGATATCGGGGTGGAAATAGGCAATTCCCCGGCATGGACCGAAGTATACGATTACATAATCGAGTTGATCGATACGGGGAAGAATCCGGCAGCGGAAAGGTTGTCATTTTCCGGCAAAATACCGGAGATCAAAAAGTTGAGTGCGGTAGAAACGCGGCCAGAAGCGGAAACGATCGTTGTAATGAATGAAAATGAAACGATATACACCCCTCCGAGCCAGCCTGAGCTCAATGAACCCCCGAATGGAAAAGCGCTGGAAATTAGATTCTATCACAGTCTGGTGGGAAAACAGCTGGGTAATTATAAAGCGGTATCGTTTATCGGCGCCGGGGCCATGGGCGGAGTTTTTAAAGGATGGGATATAATTCTGGAACGAAACGTCGCCCTGAAAATCATTTCCTACAAACTCTCCTCGATTGATTCGTTCCGAGAAATGTTTGTCAAGGAGGCCCGGCTCATCTCCCGGCTTAATCACCCCAACATCGCGCAAATCTACTATATCGATCAATCAGATGACGTCTTTTATTTCGCCATGGAACTGATCAGTGGCGGCACGCTGAAGGATATGATCAGGAACCGCAATAATCTTAACGGTACAAAAGGTTTGGAATATCTCGTTACGATCTGCCGGACGCTTGATTTTGTCAGCGGCAAAAACATTATCCATCGCGATATCAAACCGGAAAATATCATGATCAGTGACAACGGCACATTGAAAGTCGTGGACTTCGGAGTGGCGGTTGTCAATGACGGCAAAAATAAAAAAGGGAAATCCGAAAATCTAGTGGGCTCACCTTATTATGTGTCTCCCGACTGCATCAAGGGGTTGCCGTTGGACAGCCGCAGCGACATCTACTCCCTGGGCGCCACATTTTATCATTTTTTTGCCGGCGCGCCACCTTTTGCCGGGGAGAGCGTGGAAGAGGTTCTGCTCAAACATTTGAACGAAGATCTCGTTCCACTCAAGGCAAAAAATCCCGCGGTGTCGAATTGGCTATCGGATATCATAGGTAAAATGATGGCAAAAAATCCTGAAGACAGGTATCAACGTTACAAGGACATCATTGCCGATCTGGATTTATTAATGCATTGACCGGGAAGTATTGGTGCATTACGCCTTGGTTAATATCAATCTTCTCAATTTCCCCAATTTTCGTCTATTCCTTGCCGCTGCCGGTCTTTTGAATGCGGGGTGGTCGCGGGATGAATTTATTCTTGTTTCCTTTCCTCATCAAAGATGATATCGAGCGGCAAAGAGATTCGGGCAACACTCCGTTCCGGCGCGCCCCGTACTCTTTTGGAAAGAAACAAGATCATGATTAAATGCTGGAATTTCTGGAAAAAATAATTGGACATGAGTCTGGCAACAGTTATTTTACTGGCTATTGCGTTGGGCGTGGATGCGTTTTCCGTGGCGATCGGAATCGGAGCGGCCAACAACAAGAAATCCTGGATGCCGGTCTGGCGTCTTTCCCTTTCTTTCGGCCTTTTTCAGTTTGCCATGCCTGTGGCGGGTTGGCTGGCCGGTGCAACGGTGGCCGATATTATTGCCGATTATGATCACTGGATCGCTTTTGGCTTGTTGGCTTTTATCGGCGGAAAAATGATCCGGGAGGGGCTGGCAGAAGCAGAAGAAGAGGAAAAGGAAGACCGGACGCGCGGTTGGCCGCTTTTAATGCTTTCCATCGCCACGAGCATTGACGCCCTGGCCGTCGGTTTCAGTTTCTCTGTATTAAAGGCATCCATATTATTTCCGTCGGTTATTATTGGTGTTGTCTGCTTTGGCATGACGGCGGTCGGTATGGTTTTCGGCAAAGCACTGGCGAAATTGTTCGGCAGAAAAGTGGAAGTATTCGGCGGCCTTGTTTTGATGGCCATCGGGGCCAGAATTTTGCTGGATCATTTAAATTATCAGTTGTTTTCTTTAGATTTATTCAAGTTTTTTTAAGACCTGGTCGATATAAAAAAGTCAACATCCTTATCTCGGAAGGTCGCAGATGGAAAAGATAATCAAAGTTCATATAAAAAAGTTGCCGGAAGGTCTTTATCTGGCCACATCAAGAGACCTGCCCGGACTTGTTGCCCAGGGGCGGACAGTTGCCGAGGTGCTGGAAATTGCCAGGGATATATCCCGGAAACTTATAGAGGCAAGGGGTGAACGTTCCGGCAAGGTAAAGTTCTTAGAAATCGCTAAATCTTTTGATTATCCGCTGATAGTGAGTTTGTAAATGGGTAAACTGGCCGGTTTCCGCTATCGGGATATTGTTGAAAGTCTTCGGGCGTTTGGATTTATGTTTGAAAAACATGCAGCCTCAAGCCATGAAATCTGGTATAATAAATATACGGATAAATACATAACAATTCCGAACCATCCCGGAGATATGCCGGAAGGAACTCTGCAGGCGATACTGCGGGAGGTATAGATGTTCCTGTGCGGTATCTCGATAAAAAATGTACTATGCAATTGTTGACGTAAAAAAAGAGAGTATAGGGATTACTTGGCGGTTTTCAAAAAATAAGCCGCTGATAGAAAAGATCTTTCTGCCTTGTCGACGTAATCAATTGATTGCGCGGATAAAAAGAGAATGTTCTGCAACCGGGATGACCGAGCGGAATGTTCCCGGCAATATTGCCGAACGGATTGCAGGCTTGTATGCCGGGTCGAAGGTCAATTTTGATTATTCTCTTTTGAACCTGGCAAAACTCACAGAATTTTCCGCCAAAGTTCTAAAACAAACATCTAAAATTCCGCGGGGCGAAATCGCCACTTATTCGGGATTGGCGAAAAAAATCGGCTCTCCCAAAGCTGCGCGCGCCGTCGGCACCGCTCTGGCCAAAAATCCATTTCCGTTAATTATTCCCTGTCACCGCGTGGTTCGGGCTGATGGCTCTCCAGGCGGCTACGGCGGCGGAATTATGATGAAAAAAGAACTGCTGGCCAAAGAAGGTGTGGTCTTGGACGAAAAAGGCCGTGTCGCGGTAAAATGCTTTTCGCCAGACTGACGCGTGCTTTTGATTCCTGTTCTATACAATTCCGGTGATAATGCCGTTATTATCGATGTTAATATTGTAAGCGGCGGGAAATTTGGCAAGACCCGGCATTCTGAGGATTTCACCGGTAATGGGAATCAGGAAGCCGGCGCCGGAAGCAACTTTAATTTCCCGCACGGTAACTATAAAGTTCTTGGGCAGACCCAGTAGACTGGGGTTGTCGGATAGAGATTGCTGGGTTTTAGCAACACAGACCGGCAGCTTGTCGTAGCCGATTTTTTTAATTAGATCGAGATTGCGTTTGGCCTGCGGCTGGTAATCGATGGAAACGGCGCCGTAAATTTCGCTGGCTACTTTAAATATTTTATCTTCCACCGGCAAATCCCATTCATAGAGCGGTTTAAATGCTCCCGGGGTGTCGGCGATCAGTTGTATAGTCTTTTGTGCCAGTTCCAAACCGCCTTCGCCTCCCAGCCGGAAGATGTCCGCCGGAGCGATATTCATCCCTTCATTTTCGGCAGCTTCTATAACTGCTTTGATTTCTTCATCAGTATCGGTAGGGAAACGATTTAAAGCGACAATACAGGGAACATTAAATTTATCGATATTGTTGTAGTGCTTGCGGAGATTCGCCATGCCCAGCACAGCCGCGCGTGCGTTCGGTTCAGGCAGCTCTTCGCGGCTGATGCCGGCGTGATATTTTAGCGCCCGGATGGTGGCCACCAGTACAACGATCTTGGGATTCAAATTGCCGTAGGGCGCCACGATATCGAAGAATTTCTCGGCGCCGAGATCAAAGCCGAACCCGGCTTCAGTGACCACATAGTCCGCCAGCCGCAGCGCCAGATCGGTACCCATTATACTGCTTGTTCCCTGGGCGATATTGGCGAAAGGGCCTCCGTGAATAATAGCCGGCACGCCTTCCGTAGTCTGGACCAAATTAGGCAAAAGTGCGTATTTCAATAGCGCCGTGACCGCGCCTTCCACTTTCAGATGACTCGCAGTCACCGGCTGGTCATCGTAGGTAAAACTGACCAGAATCTTTCCTATCTTGTCTTTCAGCTCTTCGTAGGAACGTGACAGGCAGAGAATAGCCATGATTTCGCTCGAAGGGACAATGTCAAACCCGGTTTCGCGGGGAACGCCGTTGGTGGACCCGCCGAGACCTATGACGATATCCCGCAGCGAACGGTCGTTCACATCAAGGACCCTGCGCCAGGTGATTTTGCGCGGATCAATATTGAGGGGATTGCCGTGAAAAATGGAATTGTCTACGATTGCGGAAAGCAGGTTGTGTGCGCTTTCCACTGCCGGAAAATCGTTGGTAAAATGGAGGTTGATGTCGTCAACCGGATGAACTCGGGAAAGTCCGCCGCCGGTTGCCCCGCCTTTGATGCCGAATACCGGTCCCAGGGATGGTTCACGCAAGGCGGCGATGGTTGACTTGCCGATCTTAGCCAGTGCCTGCGCAAGACCGATGGACACGGTCGTCTTTCCTTCACCGGCCGGCGTCGGCGTCATGGCCGACACCAGAATCAAAGCCGAATCCTTGCGGTGGGAAAACCGCCGGATTGCTTCAAGCCGGACTTTGGCCTTGTAACGGCCGTATAATTCCAGGTCATTTTCCGTCAGTCCGAGAGAGGAGGCGATTTCAACAATTGGTCGCAGGTTCTTTTCCGGAGAGTGTTGTTTTGTTTTCATCATAGAGCTACTTATTGATCACCGCGTCGAAGCGTATATCGATATTGTATTCATCACTGATGCGGTTGAAATCATTTTTCAGGTCGAGAATTTTTACTGCCGGCGGCAACGAAAAGTAACATACCATTTGGAATACATTTGCTCCCGTAACGGGATTGTTGTCCACATTGGTGGACAGGTCGTCAATGCTGACCCCCCGCAATTGAAGCGCCGTACAGATCTGATTGATGATTCCCGGACGATCTACGGTAATAGCAATGAGCTTGTAAGGAATCGAAGGCAAGACATCCCGATGGCTGGGAGCTTTTGTTTTCCGAACGTAGATATCCAGTTTTGTCTTTTCGCGCAGGATGTCCAAATCTTGTATCAGGCGCTCGATGTCGTCGGTTTTTCCCGACGTCAGAATGATCATACCGAATTCATTGCCCAAAACGCAGCCGCGGGAACGTTCGATATTGATGCCCCGCGCCGTAAAAAATTCGGCGATTTCTTTAGCCAGACCGGATCGATCCGGCCCCATGGACGAAATAACAACGTATGATTTCATAGGGCGACTCCATCATTATTTTTGTTATGACAGGATTGGACACTCTATTTACCGTTTTTGTTTTCTAGCTGCACCGTATGGAAATGTCAATGAAAAAGAGCCCCGGATGCCTCTATGTTGTTTTCAATGTTGATTCATGCGGATCAAACGGCGGCAGGGGGCAGTGAAGAGCAAGCGAAACAACGCGCAACAGTTCCGCTTCCGCTAATGTTACTGTTTGGTCGGACAGGACGCAATGGGCGCAGGCATCAATTATAAGCTGTTTGATTTTAAAAGATGAACAATCCAGTTTTTGCAATGAGGTGTCGATTTCGGCAAAATTAATATTTTCGGTGTAATAATAATCGGGGTTTTTACAGGCCAACTCCGGAATGCGTGCCACACCGGCATTAAAGGCAAGTTGCGCCGCTTCAGTGTTTCCCCTGTTTCCAGCGTTGGCTAACGCTCTGAGCACTATTAAAATAGAATAACCGACTTGAGAAATATGGAAATATGCAGTTTTTTTAAATGCATTTTCGTTTTTGTGCAGATATTGCTGCACGATTCGCTGCAGGGAATATTCAAATAAGGTAATTTGTCCATCGGCCTGAATCAGCAAATTAATGGTTTCCAACAGGTTTGTTCTTTCCGCAGCCGGCAGTCGGCGCAAAGAAGGCAAGGCCAGCTCCACGAGAGGCAGTTTTTGATCATCCTGCAAACCGGTCGTCAGTTCGCATAAATGCGGAAAATCTTCGCTGTTTCCGGGTGCAACCGGTGACCGGCCGACGATATTGAGCTGAAGTTCCCTCTGAACGCATGTATTTTGCGTAAGCAAGGCAAAAATCACGGCGGCGCTTTGTGCGGGGCTGTTTAACATATCTTTTAACTGCCGGGGAATAGAGGATAGAATATTGGAAACGCGATTTAAATTGTCCGGGTTAGGACTGCAGACGCGATCAACAACATCCGGAGCTTTTACTGCCGCCGGCATTAAACCGGGTGCAGGAAGATCAGCTTTATTTGTTGAGGATAAAGCGTTGGACTGTTGCCGGGATGGAAAAGTCTGCCCGTTGTCTCCCACGCGGGGGAAAATACCGTCAAACGACGGATCGAGCAGCAAAATGCGTTCGGTGAGCGGCGGGTGGGTGGCTAAAAAATCCGCGAAAAGAAAATTCCCGCATGATTTACTAAAGAACAGATGACTGGCTTGTCTGGCTGTCGGAGAGTTAATCCGAGAACCGTAGACATATCCGCCGATTTTTTTTAGGGCGGAAGCCAGCCCCAGGGGATTACGGGTGAACTTCACGGCCGAGGCGTCGGCCAGAAATTCTTTCTGCCGGGAAACCGCGCTCTGGATTAACCTTCCGGTGAATGTTCCGATATAACCGATTATCGTCAGCAGCAGACCGGCCACAAAAAGAACAATGGACTTCGATGAGATACGATGATTGTCCAGGATTTCTCCGCCGACAATGCCCACGACGAGAATGCCGTAAATTATTCCCATCAGTTGAATATTCAAACGCATATCCCCGTGCAGAATGTGGCTGAACTCATGGGCTGTTACCCCCTGTAATTCTTCACGGGTCAGCTTCTCCAGGGCGCCCTGTGTTACGGCGACGGCTGCGTCGTTTATCGTCAGACCGGCGGCAAAAGCGTTAATGCCTGTTTCCTTTTCCAGGATGTAAACTTCCGGTACGGGAATGCCCGCCGCGATGGCCATTTCTTCGACCACATTGAGTAATTGCCGTTCCGCCGGAATGTTTGTACCTTTGTCGACGCATCTTCCGCCCAGCATTTCGGCTACCGTTCCCCCTCCTTTTTGCAGCTGCCGCATTTTGATTATGCTGGCCGTGAAAATAAAAAAGGTAACTGTGATAAAGACCAGCATAAAAATCGCCGGGTCCCACCATAAAAAGGAACTGCGCCGCATAAGATCGGCGGCTGTCTCCGAGGTGGTAAAAATGGTTGTAGTTAAATTAATGTAGCAGATAAAACGAAATGCAAAATAGATGGCGATAATAATGGCCAGCAGGGCGACAATGAACACGGCGACCAGCTGCCGGCAATTGCTGCGGGCTTGTTCCTGTCGGGCGAAAAAGTTGGTCGAACGCCGATTCGTCATTTTATTTTTCTTGCCGGGCATCCGCGGTCTGCTCAGGTGAATGCTACCCGGGGAGCTTCTCTTTCGTCGGTGTTATTTACGGATTCCAGAAGCTCGGCCGCCTGAAAATTGAAGGATGAGGCAATGATACTTGAGGGAAATTGTTCGCGCCTGACATTATAATCCGTAACACTGTCGTTGTAGGCCTGGCGGGCGAAGGAAATTTTGTTTTCCGTCGAAGTTAATTCTTCCATCAACGAACCAATGGTTTGATTGGCCTTAAGATCGGGATACGCTTCCACAACGGCCAGCAGCCTGCTCATCATGCTGCTTAAAAATCCTTCTGCTTTTGATAATTCTTGCATGGCTCCAAAGTTGCCGGGATTCCCGGCGGCAGTGTTGCTCGCCGCATAGGCGATATTGCGGGCTTTGATTACTTCTTCCAATGTTTTCCGTTCATGCGTCAGATAGCCTTTGGCGGTTTCCACCAGATTGGGGATTAAATCATAGCGGCGTTTAAGCTGGACGTCGATTTGTTTAAATGCATTCATGTATTGATTACGCAGGAAGATCAAGGCGTTGTATATGGCCACAAAATAAAACGCCAGCAGTGCGATAATGACGACTAGTACTATTAACGGAACCATGTATCCTCCTTGTTTCGTTTGAATTATGCATACTTTTTCGGATGAATGCTTGAGAAAATTAAGAAAAATTTCGCCGGACGGAACATCCTCCGCAGACAAAAAGACCTGGATTTAAAAAAAAGATACCCATTGTGTTGCGTTGCAGATTACTGTTTGGAATCAGCAATGATTTCTGCTATAGGAACCGCCAGGTACTCCCGAAGACAAGGAGAAAAAATCACGAATGTCAAAAAACAGCGGTCATGATTCTTTTTGGGGCGGCGTCATCCACTCGATGGGGATAGTGTTCGGCGACATCGGCACAAGCCCCATCTATACCCTGACTGTTGTGTTTACCCTGACGCCCAGAACCGAGCAAAGCGTTCTGGGGATACTTTCTCTCGTTGTCTGGACGATGCTTTTGCTTGTTACGGTCGAGTACGCCTGGCTGGCGATGAGCCTCGCCTATAAGGGGCAGGGCGGCGAAATAATGCTGCGGGAGATCCTAAGCAAGAAGCTCAAGTCAGGCCGTAAACTGGCTTTCGCCGGATTTCTTGCCTTTCTCGGGGTCTCGCTGCTGCTGGGCGACGGGGCCATAACGCCGGCCATTACTGTTTTGTCCGCAGTGGAGGGAATGCTGCTCATTCCGGGCTTGGAAAATCTGCGGCTGGAAATCCTGATAATTATCGCCATCGTAATTACCGTCGGACTTTTTGCCCTTCAATCCAAAGGGACGGATAAAGTCGCCAGAATATTCGGTCCGGTTATGATGTGCTGGTTTATTTGCCTGGCGGCTACCGGGCTCATCTCCATTGTCACCATGCCGGGAATATTGAAATCCGTCAGTCCCTATTACGCCATTGAATTTCTTGCGGAAAATGGCATGGCCGGCTTTTTTGTCCTTTCCGAGGTCATTCTCTGCGCCACCGGAGGAGAAGCGCTTTATGCCGATATGGGCCATTTGGGTAAGAAGCCGATCCTGCATGCCTGGTATTTCGTTTTTGCCGCACTTCTTCTCAATTACATGGGGCAGGGTGTTTTTGCCATTCAACATCCGGAAGTGAAATCTCTGCTTTTCGGAATGATCCAAAACCAGGCTTCATTTCTTTACATTCCTTTTCTTCTGCTTACCGTTCTGGCGACCATTATTGCCTCACAGGCGATTATCAGCGGGATATTTTCCGTAGTATATCAGGGAATAACAACGCGTATCATGCCTTTGATGAAGGTGGAATACACCTCCAGTCAGATCAAATCACAGATCCATATTCCCGTGGTCAGCGGTTTATTGATGTGCGCGGTTATTTTAATGATCCTGATCTTCCAGCGATCGGGAAATCTGGCCGCGGCATACGGAATGGCGGTTACCGGATCGATGACGATTACAGGGTTGATGATGGTTATGATATTCTCTCAGATCAAAATGTTGAGATGGAAACTTCCCGTGGCCGTCGTTGTCAGCTCCATTGCCTTCACCTATTTTATATCAACCCTGAGCAAGCTGCCCCATGGAGCCTACTGGGCGCTGGTGCTGGCCGCCGTCCCTTTAACCTTGATTCTCATTTGGACGAAAGGGCAGAAGCATCTTTATAATTCCCTGCGTCCGCTGGATCTGGAAACATTTCTTATCAGTTACGAACAGATCTATGCCAAGGGAAGGAATATTGCCGGAACCGCCCTTTATTTCTGCCGGGATCAGAAGATGATCTCCCCTTATATCGTCCACAGCATCTTTCGCAGCAACATCATCTACGAACGGAATATTCTGATTTCTATTAACCGGACCGATGAACCTTTCGGCGTTAAAGTCCATCTGAATCAGGATATTGCACCCGGCTTGGAGTCGCTCGACATTCAAGCCGGTTATCGGGAAGTGCTCAATATCGAGGGGCTGATCAAGGAATACGGCATTCAGGAGAAAGTCATATTCTACGGTGTGGAGGACATCATTACGCGTAATCCGATCTGGCGGATATTTGACTTAATTCGACGGATCACCCCCAACTTTGTTCAGTTCAGCAAGTTGCCGCCCAGCCGTTTGCAGGGGATAGTAACGCGCGTGGAAATGTAATTACATTTTTTTAGACGACCTTGTAAAAAGGTCGCAGGCAAGGCGCGCGAATCATAAGGAACGAGGCGTACTTAGCGTACGCCGCAGTGACGAGGGATGAAGCGCAACGCCGCATCCGGCCTTTTTACAAGGTTGTCATATTTTGCTTTTTGTATTTTGCTTGGTAATAACCAGATTGTCGCGGTGGATAACTTCTTCGTAGTCTTTATGTCCGAGGGTCGGTTCAATCTTTGCTGTTTTCAAACCCATTATTTTACGGATTTCAACGGAGTTGAAATTGACGAGCCCCTTGGCTATCGCCGTTCCTTCGCAATCAACGCAGCTTACCGGATCACCCAGGGCGAAATCTCCTTCGACATCGATGATTCCCGAAGGAAGAAGGCTTTTTCCTTTTTCCAGCAGCGCTTTCCGGGCGCCGTCATCGATAATCAACTTGCCCCGGGAACGCAATGTGAAGGCGATCCAGTATTTCTTGCTGTTTAAGCGATCGGACATGGGCAGGAAAAGCGTGCCGATTTCCTTTCCGGAAATGACGTCCGTCAGAACCTTCTTTTTTTTACCGGGGGCGATAATGCAGGGAATGCCCATCGCCGTGACTTTTTTGGCGGCCAGAACTTTGCTTTTCATACCGCCTGTCCCGACCGATGATGTTTCCGCTGTGGCAATGGCTTCAATTTCATCCGTAAATTCAGAGACCAGCCCGATAAACC
>Ga0302251_1002001_pt1 | contig 10764 bp, 4 predicted proteins | sample AAG_RA_Gln_MG_FD_193534 | JGI IMG/M metagenome (GOLD analysis project Ga0302251, IMG submission 193534) | Enriched activated sludge microbial communities from anaerobic digester in WTTP, New Holstein, Wisconsin, United States - AAG_RA_Gln | ecosystem: Engineered > Bioreactor > Anaerobic >...
TGCACGGTTGGCTTATTATTTGTCAGAACCTTCTCTGCCGCTTCCCGGGAAGAATGAGCTTCGTTTTTCCACGATATGTTATTATGAAGCGCATGAGCGCCGTCTTCAGCCTTAAAAATAAATTGGCTTGTTGATTGAGCAGTGCAGAGAAGCGGGGAGGAGTTCAAATTCGCATTTACTATGTTTGTGGTTAATCCGGACATTTCCGGGGCTTTGAGAGGCTGTAATCCGGCTGTCGGCATGATCCCGACAGATGTTAATGCTGGGCTCAATAGGTTCGAATCAGGCTTAATCTGCGGCTGGGTCAGAGCCACGGGTTTTACTGCCGGGGGTATTGTTTGGATCCCTCCGCTCAAGGCAAGAGAGGAGTTCACTATTGAGATTGATGCCGGACTGGAAATTGAAACCGCAGGCGCTGTCTGAAGGACTCTCACAGGAGAAGGATTGCTCAGGATCAAATTTGTCCCGGCGCCCATCGATAGGCTGGCTGCTGTCCCAACCGACTTGAATCCGGGAGTAATGGCGTCACCTGATAAAGGACTTACCGATGCAGTAATAGGATTTGAAGACGAGATCACTGATTGCTGCTTGTTTTTTATTTTGTCTTTTTTGGGAGTTTCGGCATGGGCGGTTGACGCAAGCATAAGAGATAATGCCGCGCCTATGATAAGATATCTGCCCGATATTGTTTTACCTGTGAGATTGCTCACGTATCCCCCAAAATAAAAATCCGGATTGCGAAAGTTCCTTATTTCGGCAACCCGGTCGGTCTTAGAAACGACGAACCCAAATCCCCTTTGTCTGACCCCGTGGCTTTCCCGTTCTTGCGAACGGGCTTTTTCGATAAGGACAAACAATTACTTTAATAGTTCACTATAAGTATGCCAGATGGCCTCTGAAATTCAAGATTAAATATCTGAATATTGCTTCTGTTAAATATTTACTAATTAAAATAACCGTATCAACCGTATCATGAACCAGTAATGTGTATATTTTGAACTAATGAATCTATTTTTCCGTCTATTTCCTTGATCTCAAGACCATTTATTACTTCATTGCTCATAATTTGCACGAATCGGCATAATGCATTGTTATTGAGCTTTTTCCAGGCAGAAGCGCCTGAATAAAGAACATATATCCTCTCTTCTGACCCCAGGACAAGGAACATTATGTCGTCTTTTGTCGTGTTCGCCTGCGCAAATGCAAGAATATCATCGCTTTCGTTAAAATAGAAAATATGGTTAAGCGTAAATTCAGCATTCTGGTCCATATTTCTTCCCTTTAAGCATTGGTCCATGATTTTATTAAGGTTGACGATTTTTGCAGGTCGAATTTCTTGAACAAATAGCTTATAAGATCTTTTATATACTTGATCCAGACCCGGATGTCTTTTTCGTTTTTATCAGGCTGAACAGGCGGCTGGATTTCGGTATTTGAGTTCGTATCGATTTTCTTGTTATCTTTGTCGTAGAAGGTGGTCTTTGTTCCGCCGGATAGGTTTACCGTGACGGATCTCCTCGGAGTTACGCCGAATATTTCTGTCAATTCTGTCTGTTCCTGCTGCGAAAGAGTCTTTTTCGTCGTCAACCTATCCAATACGCTGGGCCCCCTATTAAAAGAGTTGCTCGTGACTTCGGGTAAGGTGTTTTTATGACTATCCCAGATTGTTGCAGCTGCCTGCGCTGACCCCGCAGGCAGCGATGACGATAATAGCGTTGTTATCAGAGTAATATTGATCATGATGCTAATCCGGTGTTTAACCATTTGTTCCTTTTTGGTGGGCGGTTCTGTTAATAATATTTATTTCCAGGAAATTTAGGAGGGCCACACCTCGGGGGGGTGAGATATGGCCCTCATCGTGCAGAATAAACGCAGCACGATTGTTAAAATTTAATGAGGCTTCAGAAAGGACTCTTTCAATAAATGAAAAGCCTTCCCGAAGCCTCATGGGGGGGTTAATGATACTGTTAGTAGATGATTGTGATACGGTTTGATTTAAAGGAGATGATAAGCTGAAAATAGGCAGAGATTGTCTGCTAAAAAGGAGAGAATTTGTAATATCAGCTTTATCAGGAGGCGAAAGACCGGTTTTTGAGTAATTGATAGCTTGTTTTAATATAGTATCTAAGCAAATGATTTCTTCTGCAATCGGATTAATATTTTTATTGTTTGCCGGATAAATGTCAATCCCGTCATAGCCGGTTGTGTCCAGGAGTGATTGTTTATAAGCTTCTGATCTTTCAGGAACATCAACAGGTTCGTTGCCGACAGGATCTCGCGCAGGCGGAAGAAGAGGATCGATGTCTTCTTTCGCAGCCAGGACTTTTGACTGGTTTATCAAGCCGTTCTTCAGATAGGGCATTATGCCGCATACTGCGTTATACATTGTTTCGGCATTATATTTCGTGTCTTTCCTGACTGAATTGATCTGGCTTTTGTTTTTGAAAGATGGCTTATCGGTGAATAAAGGCCTTTGATACGGCATGACGCTTTGCGCCTGGTCTGCGGCAATATCCTCTGCGTGCCTCTTTTGGGTTTTGGAAGTTATGGTATTTGATTCTTTAGCTGGTTTGCGGCCGCAATTCGAAAACTCTTGCTGTTTCAGGCTGTTTGTGCTGTCAGATGTTTGTTTTTTTGCGGCGTTTTCCTGGATTTGCGACGAGGTTTTGTTCTTTATCACCGCTTCTTTCTCGTCGAGACAGGCATTCGACCTGTTCTCTTGCTGCGTTGCGATATGTATCTTCAAATTCTGGACAACATTTGCTTTTGCAGCATCAGAGCCGGTTATGCGCGTATCCGGTGCTGCAGAGGTTATTTTATTTAAATTGTTGTTAGATCCTGCCAGAGGAGCACTAAACGTATTCTGGGATTGCTGGACTAATGCCGGAGACGTTGATTGGACTGGAGATTTCGTAGAGAATGCCCAGGCGCCGGCTTTGGCGGAAGCTGTTACCAGCGCCGGAGTGCTTGAATTCCATCCATTATAAGCCGCAGCGATTGGCTGGAATTCCTTTGTTGCCGCATTCGCGTATTCTTGCGTTGCAAGTTGAATAAGCTTAGGAGTTTCTTCGGCAAAACAGGGAAAAGTCATACCTGCTGCTACAACGCAGAATATGGCTGATACGGTTATTCTAGCTGTTTTGATCATTTTTCCCATGTTTTGCCTTATAAAATGAAAATGCCGCGTTACCTTTTCCTTACTTCGGTAACCCGGCTAGTCGGATAAACAATACAGAGCTGAATGTCGATGTTGCGCCTGGCGTCGCACCCCTGCGACATTTCATGCCTGGCTTAGCTCTCTCCTGACCCCGTGGCTTTCCGCACCCGTTTTTCAACGGGATTGGCATGTTCGATTAAGGAGAATACTAATGTTCATTGGAAGTATACGCTATGAATGGGAAGATTTCAAGGCAGGACAACCAGCTTTTGCTTCTGTTAACGGAAAGATCAGATGTTTATCCCGTATCCGGTGGCTTTTTTGAGGTTGGTGAGCGCGACAAAATAATTCCCCAGGGCCTGGAAGTATTTTGTCTGAGCATCAGCCATGCTGTAAAGGGAATCCATTGCAGAAGAGAGAGGGGCGTCGTTGACAGAAGCTCGGATTTTGGTGATCTCCGCCTGGTTCCGCCTGAAAGCCATATCAGCCGACGCTGTGTTAAGCTGCAAAATTGCTTTTTGATACGTAAGGAACGCGTCCTGTACCTCGAAAGTAACGGTTTTTCGCGTCTCATTCAGGTCGCTGATGGATTTTTGCAGATCCACATCAGTCTTCTTTAAAGAAGAAATTGCCGCCATATTATCAAATAATCCGAGTTCAGCGCTGAGCGAATTCGATGCAGTGGGAGAAGTCTGGCCAAAGCGCGGCCTGCTGCGCTCGAGTATTCCGGAACCTTTAAACGTGCTGGCTCCAAGCATTTTAGTGACTTTTATGCCCGCGGCCCAGTTCGTCGAATTTTTCCACGGCTCGGTCTTATAATGACCGCTGTATAATCCGGCACTGCCAACCAGATCAACATTAAAATTATCCTTGTCTAATTCGATCTTTTTGGCGTATTTGCTGAATTTGACCATTAATTCGCCTATTTTTATTTCAGCCCTGTGTTTGAGCGCTACTGAAAAAAGCTCGTCAAGGTCAAGATCAGGCTTGACGATCTCAGGCTCCTCCAGATTGATGGTCGGGATGTCCTGGCTGTTTAAAACCTGTTTAAAGGTCAATTCTGCAAGATATATATCCTGTTTCAGGCTTGCAAGCTGGAACTCGATCTGTTCAAAGGACGAGCGGGCGCTGTTGAGCTCCAGGGGGATGATCATGCCTATTTCCGAGAGCTTGGTGATACGGTCAAGGAGTTCCTGCGCCTCGTTGCGCAAAGCTTCTTTATACCGCCAGTGAGTCCGGGAAGCGATCAGGTTATAGTAGGACGATTCGGTCTTATGGATGATATCGAATTTCATGCGGTCGAAATTCCTGCGGGCGATCTCCGCGTTGACTTTGGCATGCTCGATCGAATCGATCAGCCTGCCGCCGTAATACAGCGGCTGGTTGACCTCGATCTTTTCTTCGAGCTCTTCGTACGGCACGTGGTACGTTTCTCCGTCGGTAAAATACCCGGAAAGCTTAACCGAAGGAAGCAGGTTCCTCATTGCTTCCTTGACCTTAAAGTCCGCAAGATCGACCTCTTTTTTCGCAACCTGGCTCGGTTTATTATTCCTGATGGCAAGGTCAATAAACCCGGATAATTCTTCAGGCCACACAACCTTGAAATCCTTCATTGCCTGCTCAGATGCCGAAGGCCCTTCTTTGATCTTTTTCAGGAACTTCGGCGCTTCTTCAGCCGGCTGTTCCTGATCGGGTTGGAATTGTTCGCTTTCCGCATCCTCCTGCGCAGCGGTTTCTTCCTGCTGTGACCATTCTTCTGGAGGCTCATACGGCTCGATCTGCTCGGGCATTTCCATCCTGAATTCAAGCGGCACGACCAGCTCGACATCCTCGCCTTCGTGATCCTCCGGAAGCGGATAGGGGCTTGCGCTTTTTACTGCGGCGACCGCGCCCTCGTCGAGAGAAGCATAGCCCGATGACTCGGAAACAAAAATAGATTTTAGATACCCATCCTGGCCTATGGTGAAATTCAAGGTGACAATGCCCTCGCGCCCCTGTACAAAGGCGTCAGGCGGGTAGATCAAATTCTCGTAGATCCGTTCCTGAATGAACAGGGCGTAGTCAGTGTGTATTGGGAATTGGGCTATTGAAACAGGGATGGATGTAAGGATAAGGATGAAAGACAGAAAAACCGATAATAGAAGATTTTTGCCCATAATCTCCTTAAGTTTGGATCAACTATTACACCAATCTTAATTATATGAAAAAAAATGTATTTGTCAAGAGTTTTTGATACTGTTTGATACAGTATGATACGGTAAAGAAAATATATACTCAGCGCCTTGACTTTGCCTTTGCCATATGTTAGATTTGTTCTATGAAATGCATAATCTGCAATAGCGAATTTTCCCCCAGTAAATACAGGCCAAACCAGCAGGTTTGCTCAAATCCTGCTTGTCAGCGCCAGCGCCAACTTCTCAATCAGAAGAAGTGGCGGCTGAAGAATCCCGATTATTTTAAATGCCTTGGCCAGGAGCCTGCGTGGCAGGATAAGAGGCGAAGGTATAATCAACTGTGGAAATCAGCGAATAAAGAATATATAAAGACCTACGAGAACGATCATAAGGATCAGCGCCGCGAATATATGCGTGAATACATGCGTAAATACCGCTGAGCAGGGTAAACAGATAAAAAAGTTAGTTATTGTATCTTGACAATGAGCATTTTATTATATATACTCTAGGTGGAAATTTAGATTTTTATAATCTTTTTGTAATGTGTTTCTGAAGTCAGACTTGAACGATAAAGGCAAACCTCGAGTAATCGGGGGGCGCAAAGCCACGGGTCCTGACTCTGCCGGATGCAGAGAAATCACTTTTTAGGATAGCCGAGTTACCGAAACAATGTAACTCGGCTTTTCTATTTACAAGGGGAAGAAGCCAATGTATAATTGGCGCAAAAAACTGTGGTTCAAGATTGTAGCCCTAACAATGTGCGGGATATTTTTGTCCTCAGACATTGGCTGGGCTGCAAGAAATGACTTCAGGATCTCCTTGCCTTCCTCCTTCAACCAAAAACCGTATCAACAACCATCTCAACAAGGTCTTAAAGAAACCGTATCAAAGTTTTTAAACAGTATCACAAATTTCTTAGCTTCTAATGCTTATGCTTTTGAATGGCCTACTGAAAGTTCTTTGCCTGAATTGGGGTCCAGATATGATGCATATGAAGGTGTAAGTTCAAATAGTAGCGTGATGGATTATTCAGGAGCCTCTAACTTCACACCTGTCTCAGAGACTTTTGCAGATTACAGCGCTTCCTATGATTATACTCCAGTATCAACCCAGGAAATCCTGGATTCATACGATTATACCCCAATCTCAACATCTGATATACTTAGCAGCTATGGTTCATCCGATTATACCCCGATCTCAACATCGAGCTTTTTTGATACATATGAGCCTCCAACTCCGACATCAAGCTTCTTTGATACATATGAGGCGCCAACCTTCAGCACAACGTCAAGCTTCTTTGACACGTATGAGGCTCCAACCTTTAACACAAGATCAAGCTTCTTGGACACATATGAGGCGCCAACATTTAACACGAGATCAAGCTTAATTGATTCATATGAGTCTCCGTTTCAATTTAACCGTATTGATACGGTTGAGTTCGGAGGCAATAGTTATCCAAGCGTAAGCGATTTGATAAATGATTATCAAGCCGAGTCTTCATATGATTGGTCTAATTTTAATACGAATAATTTCTCAATATCTAATGATTTTGACATAAGCAGCATACAGACATCTCCTATTTTTAACATCAATAACGGTGATAATTACAATATAGAGAATGTCCAGAATATAACCACTTTTAATCCAATATCATGGGAAACGCCGGATGTCAGCAATGCATCACAAGTTTTCGCTAATATTGATACACAGGCTAATTCCGTAACAGTCAATCCTATAATAAACAACGCTATTAATTTTCCTGAATATAATGTGTCTTCATATTTATCACAAATGACCAGCGCTGTTGTCAAAACAACGCAGAACGGGGTAAATTCTATTATAAATGCCGGTATTGAAGGCGCCAATAATATTAGGGCTGTAACTACCGACCGTATATTAACAGCATCAAACGCCGCAGGTAACTATATCCTGGATACAGCTGATACAGTAGGCAATTCCGCAAGCGATCTGGTTAATGAAGCAATCACAAACGCAAAAGCTGCAGGCCAGGATTTTATCAGGAATTTTGAAGGCTTTGCAAGATCAGCAACTGACCATCTTTTCAGGCCTAATACCCAGGTTTATACAGGCAGCTTTAATACTTTAGTTAATGATGCTGACAAACAATCTGTTATAGAATCAGAAACTAACACGGTTATAGCTGATGCTCAAGAATGGTTTACCAAGAGCCTGGACAGGATTCAGCTGGGTCAGAATTCAGATGCCCAGGTAGCTAATGAGGCCGAATATACATCTGAAGAGGCCTCAGAAGCGCATATGAGCATGTTTGGCTCGTTTTCTGACAGATTCCAGCAGGTCCTGAATATAAATCTCGAAGCTGATTCAATACTCGATGTTGATTCAAAAGTGATGCCCGCTGCTAATTCGTTATTCCCAATAGAGTCACGCTTGCCCGCTGTTACTACACAGGGAATAGCACAGTATCAGAACAATATCAGCACAGGAATTATAAACAATACTATGTTCGATAGGGACGAGAATATATCTGATTATATGGAGAGATATAATAGATCGTATCAGCAGATCATATCAGAACAGTCTCAGGCTCGCGGGCCTCCGTCTCAAAATGATATCATTGCTTCTATCACTACATCCTCAAACTTCTCTCCTGAAAATAGGCTCACTGACCGATTTACGACCCTTACTGCCGAATTCAATTCAATATTGCAAGAAAGACGTTCTTATATAAATAACCTCCTGCTGACCCCAGGACAGGGCGGTACTGATTCTACCCCTAGGATTGGTACCGCCGATTTATTTGATAGGTTCAGCACCCTCAAAGATGAGGCTTATGCTGCATTCCTGGAAAAACACAAGAAGACGAACATCATTGACCCGGTTGGCGCTACTGCAGAAGGCATGGAGTATAACTGCGCGGTTTCTTCTATGCATGTGCTTCTGCCGGATGTTTCTGAAGATACGCTGGCTGCTGAATTAGCCCCATATACAGTAGACGGTTATACGAAAATGTCAGGTATGCAGGCGGTTGCCCAGGCGCATGGCAAAGATTATGTTTCAGCACAAGTTCCCACTCTCCAGACCGGAAATACGGTTTTTATTGCTCATTTGGATACTCCGACCAACCATTTTGTCGCTGTGACCAATGTAACCGATACCGAAGTAACCTATAATGACAATGGCCAAATTCAAACCGTATTGCGGACCGAATTCGAAGCCCGCTGGGACAATTATGCGCTTGTGCCGTCAACCACAACCGGAATAACTCCACTGTCCCAGACGGAGGCAGCCAATATCACCGGTTTAGTCGTTAAACCTACAGAAGCAACGGCATATACAGAACGAACGATAGTTGACGGAGATTTAGTCGTTTCCACCTATAAAGATGCTCGTCTGACCAATAAGATCACCTATGACGGCACTGAAGCAGAGGCTTCTAAAAAAATCGCTGAAGAAACGTATGCATATACAGCAGATAAAGTTACCGTAACTTCAGATACATTTGCCGACAACAAGATCACCAATCACAGCATTTATACCGCTCCTGCTGCCGATGCCACCAAGCAGAGCGCCTGGAAGCCGGTTGAGAAGACAGCCTGGGATTATGCCGCTTTCAATAACACCGGCAGCGTAACCGTGCAGAAATACAATGACGCCGGCAACATGGTATCCAGCCTCACGAATAAAGGCACGACTCCCGGCCAGGGTGACAAGGTCAAAGAGATCACCAACGTCTACAGCGATACCGGCAGGGTCGAGACCACCGTTGATTACCTGGCCAACGAAGGCAAGGGAAGCGTGGATGTAGCGACTTTTAACACCAAAGCGACCAAGACACATGAGACGATATATATAGGAACAAGCGTTGCCACCGGGACCAAGGTCAAGGACATCAGCATCGAGGCAAGCGACAGCGGAAGAAAGATCACCACCGTAGATTTTACCGCCAACAGCGGCACCGGCAGCGTGTCTGTCCAGAACTGGAACACGCAGGGACAGCTGCTGCAGGATGATATCTATAAAGGCACCGAGGTCAAGGCAGAAGCAAAGGTCGAACAGAGGGTGTATGATTATACCGCCGGCACCATTACCGTGACCTCATTCGATAACGGAAAATCCACGGGCGTCAATGTGTATAAGAACGAGATTAAACCGGAGAACGTGGTCAGCACCACCACTGTGCAGACCACTGCGACCGGCCGCATCGAGACCACGGTCGCAGGCACGGTGACCACGGTCAAAACCTTTGAAGGCGATAAATTAACCAAAGAGACCGTGGTTGATTCCAGCGCAAAGACCTACAAGGAAACGATCTATAAAGAAGGGAAGATCGAGTCGATCACTGCTTACGAGAATACCGTAACCCCGGATGTTGCCAAAAAGGTAAGCGCAATCACCTATGCCTATACCTCAACCGGTTATACCGAGACCGCGATCAACTTCAAGGATTCCACCACCACGGTCAAGACCGTTGCCAATGAAAAGACGCAGTCGATCAAGATCTATGACGGGACTGCTGTAGATGCCACCAAGCTGGCCAAAGAAACCGCATATACCTATACAAATACCGGCTATACCGAGAAAATAATTGATTACAAGGCCAACAACAACACCGGCAGCCTTACTATTAAGGAATATGCTTATCCGCAGAAAACCACAGACGGCAAGACTACGGTGGATACCACCAAGCCGTATCAGACCAAAGAAACCGTGTACAAAGGCACTGCCGTTGATGCGAATAAAAAAGTAACCGAAACCGTCTTTAATTCCAATAATACCAGGACCATCACCAGCTTTGACAACGGCAAAATCACCGGCTCGCAGACAGTCGATGCCAATAACAATGTCCTGTCCTCGACCAGCATCCAGTACACTGACAAAGGCCGCATCGAGACCACGGTTGCCGGCCAGGTGACCACAGTCAAGATCATTGAAGCGGATAAGCTTGTCAAAGAGACCATCACTGACAAGCAGGCAAATACCTATACCGAGAAGACCTATGATAACAGCAAGGTACAGAAGATCGATGTTTATGAGGGAGACAAGGCCGATGCGGCAAAGAAGATAAGCTCCGTCTCCTATGCCTACACCTCTACCGGCTATACCGAGACCGCTATAAACTTCAAAGACAATACCACCACCGTCAAAGTGGTGAACAACGAAAAGCCGCAGTCGATCAAAATGTATGACGGCACCGCAGTGGATGCGGCAAAGCTGAGCAGAGAGATTGCCTATACCTATACCGCCACCGGTTACACGGAAAAGACCATCGATCACAAGGCTAACAGCGGCACCGGCAGCGTGACCGTCAAGACCTATGACACCAATAACAGGGTCACCAAAGAAACAGCATATATCGGGACCGAAGAGGCTGCTGCCCAAAAAGCCACTGAGACCGTGTATGTGTATTCAGACAAAGGGACCTTTACCGGCACCCGGACGACATATGAAAAC
>Ga0302251_1002003_pt1 | contig 10762 bp, 10 predicted proteins | sample AAG_RA_Gln_MG_FD_193534 | JGI IMG/M metagenome (GOLD analysis project Ga0302251, IMG submission 193534) | Enriched activated sludge microbial communities from anaerobic digester in WTTP, New Holstein, Wisconsin, United States - AAG_RA_Gln | ecosystem: Engineered > Bioreactor > Anaerobic >...
TCCTCTGCCGTAATCTCAGACGGTCAGACCGTGGCGGTTCCTCTCGAGGAGCAGATGCTCGGCTATATTCATGGCGAAAACAACATCGCTCTCAAGGCGACCTGGGGCGCTCCGCTTGCCGATACGGATCTGGAAATGGGGATGGAGATCGTGCTATCGGGGGCTAAGTCACCGGCTAATCCCTGGCACAACGGCGAAGACTATCTTGCGTTGGGGACGCAGCTTCTGAATGATCCTGTCCTCGAAACGAAAATTCTCCTCGACGTAAGGGCTTCCAGGGAGTTTGGGAATTTCACTCTATTCGCCAAAGCCGCGGGGGGCTATATCTTTAACCGCCTTACTCCCGTCTATCCAGGAAGTTCCGGATATCCTCTCATCGCGTACGGCGATGGAACTACCATGAATGAGCCGATTTTTATCCCTAAGGCTGGTGATTCAGGATTGATCGGAGAAATCAGCCTGGGGGGTTCATGGAAACTGGGCTTATGAGTGTGAACCTGAACCATAGCCGATGCGCATAGCCTTCTTTTCCGACGCTTACCACCCTAGGGTGAGCGGCCAGGTCGCCTCCTTGGACGAGTTCTGCAAAAGCCTCACCGAGCGCGGGCACGAGGTCTGCATCGTATGCCCGGCCTATCCGCCGGAACGCATGGAAGGAATCAAGGACCCGTTCCGCACGATCCGCGTACCCTCGGGAAGCGCTTTAGTATCGGAAGACGACCGGCTGGCCATTCCTTGGAAAACAAGCGAAGCCCTGCGGGAGTTGGACGAATTCCAACCCCAGGCCGTGCACGTGCAGACAGAATTCTCCATCGGGGCGCTGGGAAGGCGCTATTGCAGGCAGCGGGACATCCCGATCGTATCCACCTGTCATACCTTCTATGAAATGTACATACACTGGTATCTCCCGCTGCTGCCTACCTTCGCGGCGCGGCCGGCGGTGAAGGCCTGGCTGCGCTCGGTCTACTCCGATGACGCCCTCATTATTACACCGACCAATAGGATACGGGACGTGATGACGAGCTACGGCATCGAGAAAGAGTACGCGGTGATTCCCACGGGAGTGGACGAGCGGATATTCAGGCCGCGCAAGGCCGAAGGTCAGCGCTATAGAGAGGAACTGGAGCGGCGGCATCCTTCCTTGCGCTCTTCAGCCTTGCTGTTGTGCGTCGGCAGGATTAGCCAGGAAAAAAACCTGGAACTTCTGGCCGAGGCCATGGAGAAGATGCTCACCCGGAACCCAAGAATCCACCTTCTGATGGTCGGAGACGGGCCAAAGCGGGCGGAGCTGCATCATGTCTTTCATAAGCGCGGGCTAAAGGACGCCGTGACCTGGGCGGGGCTTATGCCTAGGGAAGAGCTTCCCATGGCTTATTCGGCCGCCGACCTGTTCGTATTCCCCTCGGTGACCGAAACCCAGGGCCTGGTGACCATTGAAGCCATGCTCTGCGGCCTTCCGGTGGTCGGGGTGAACGAAATGGGCACCGCGGAGATCATGGAGGGTGACAAGGGCGGATTTCTAGCCGAAAACGACGCCGACGATTTCGCCGACAAGATACTCGCGCTGGTCGAGGATCCGGCCTTGAGGGCTGAAAAATCCCGGGAAGCCATGCGGCACGCCAGGCGCTGGACAATCGGCCACGCCTGCGATGAAATGGAGAAGATCTACAACCGAATTTTCGGATGAAGGGAGGCGCTCATGCGAGCATGGAAACATAGCCTGTTTCTGGCGGCCCTATTCGCCGCCGCCCTCCCCCTCTCGGGCCAGGATAATGCCCGAAGCCATGCCGCAAGGCTCTATTTCCCCGGCGACCTGGAATACGACAGGGCGTTCTCAGCATCGTTGCAGGCCGGTTTGCTGCCCGTAAGCGGCGTGTTTCCCCTTTTCGGCGCCGAGCTCGGCGCGCCGAGGTACGGAGCTAGCACAGATGGCGGATTTAGCGCCAGAGGCGGCCTTGACGCCAGCTTCAGCAGCCCCAGCCTTTATTACGACTCCCCCGCGAGCCGAGAGGACCTGGCTCCCAGCCTTTCGTCGGATCTAAGCCTCACCAAAAAGTACTTTCCGGAAATCCAACACTACCTCCAGAGCCTCCCGGATCCCCTGTCCCTCGATCTCTGGATCTATCCATCGCCGCGAACGGCTTTCAAGCTGGACCTTTTTTTCAATTATCGCCGGGACAGCATCAACGGACAAAGCTCCACCTTCCAATGGGATCTGGATCAATGGCTTGGCAACTTATTGGGCGCGGCGGAGTTTCCATCCAAGGCCTACCTGTCCTGGGCGGGGGAAAATATCGGGGTAGCGGCGGGGCGCTTCCCCGCGGGCATGGGCTGGGGAAGGCTCACCGGAGCCGCCCTCAACCCCCGGGCCTCCTGGTACGACCAAGCGCGATTGTATTTAGACGCCGGAAAGCTCCGTTTCAACGCCATGTGGGCAAGCAGCTCGGCGCAGCTTTCCGAGGCCGAAAGCGAAATCCAATTCAGGCGCAAGACCGACGACTCGAGTTTCTGGGATTCCCAGAACGACCACGACTATGCGGCGAACGATCAGGCGGTCAAACTGGCCACCTGGCACCAGGTGGAATGGAAGCCCCTGCCCTGGATGGGCTTCGGCTTCGCGGAGATGAGCGTCATCGGCGGAAGGGCGCCAGCCTTACACTTCGTCCTGCCCTCGGCCATGTGGCACAGCGCCTACGCCGCCGGCTACTCCAACGTGGGAGCCTCCATCCAGGCCGCGGCGGTACCCCTACCCGGCTTGCTTATGGCGGGAGAGCTCTTCATCGATGACATGCGCAGCTCGGACGAGCCGGCGACGTCCAAGCCCCAGGCCCTGGCGTGGACGGGCGTCGCGCGCTGGTCCCAAGCCGTTTCCGCGGGCCTCGGCCTGGACCTCGGACTCGAATACGGGCACGCCGACCGCTGGACCTACGTGCGCTGGAACCCCTACCTGGCCATGTACCAGCGCCAGACCTTGGCCGGTGGGAGGCGCAGCCTCGATCAGTCCCTGGGCGCTCCCTGGGGGCCCGACCACGACAGCATCGGCGCCTACGCCAGGCTGAAGGGCGAGGGCGGCTCGTCCCTGGAACTTTCCTACGAGTTCGTGAGAAAGGGTCCGATCTATCAGGGCATGGGCGCGAACATGAACGTAACCGCCGATTTCGACGGCGATGGGATCGACGACCCGCCTCAACCTATCTGGGTGCCCGTATTCTACGATTACGACAAATACGCGGGAGCCGGAGCGCTCGCTGCGATCCTCGCCAGGCCGGATGAGTACAGACACCTTATTTTACTGTCGGGGACGCAACCCTTAGGTAAAGGCTTTGAATTGAAACTTAGCGCCACCCTGGGCTTTTACCGAAACTTCGGCAACGTAGCCGGCGCGTCGGAATTCATGGCGCTGGCGTACCTGGGAATTTTGTATACCATACCATCGAACGGAAAATAAATTTCATGGCATCGAAGCTGTTCATCATCGGCGCTATCGCCTTCGCGCTCTCCTCGCCGGCCTTCGCCCAGTCGGGGAACATTGCCAACGGCAACCCTGAGGGTAAGAACGCGGGCGCGTCGAGCGCGCGGCGAGTGGAACCTGTATTCATACGGACAAATTTCTCGATCGGTGAGGAAAAAACCCAGGACGGCAAAAAGTGGATAGTCATGAAGGCGGACTACGCCGCCTCGATCAAGGCCGACCTGGAAAAGATCTCGTCCATCCTGACGGATTACGAAGCGATGCCTAAGGTATTCAAGAACATCGAAAAGGTCGAGGTGGTCGAAAGGCTCCCCGACGGCGCCGTCACGAGGCAAACCACCATCGTGCGCGGCCTGGGCTTTTCCTTCCGCAACACGCTTCTCTTCAGGATATCGAACACATCGGTGTCGCCCGACGTTTTCGTCCAGACTTTTTCCTTGAGCGAAGGCGACAAGTCCACCTTGAAGACCGAAGGCTCCTGGACCCTCGAATACTCCAAGGCCGAGGGCGGCTGCGTCGTGAGCTACAGGACCGAAAACGTGATCCTCCATCAATATCCGCTCCAGGACAGCGTCATGTCCGCCTTCGGGGCCGGGGAGATAAAGAAGCTATTCTTCGAGCTTTGCGACGCGATCGGGGGAAAATGAAAGGATACCAGACCTGCGGGACCTAATGGAAAAATTCGGAGTTGTATCTTCGACCGGATGATTTATACTTGGAAAATGAAAAAGATTTTAATTAGGTCGAGAAGCGAGCCGAACCGCAGGTCGAAAGGCATGCCGAAAGGCGCGTTGAGTGGCGCGGGAAAGGGCGCGGTCGCCCTCATCCTCTGCGTCTGCTTCGGTTTCGCGGCGGCGGGACCCGCCTTCGGCCAGGACGCCTCATCGGCGGCCTCGATGGAGGGGAAGACTTCCTTTCTCGATTTTCCGGGCAAGCTGAATTACCACATGGTCGCGGGCTGGACTTCCACCGGCCTCTTGTTCGCCGCCGGCGCCTTGGGCGCGGCCAGGGCCCTGGATCTCATGAACCGGGGACACCAGATCCGCAGCGACCTCGGCATCAGCGACGAGGACGACCCGGCGATCGACGCGGCCCTTTCGGGGCTCTGGGAAACCGGGCAGACCCTTCGCTGGCTCCACGTGGGGTTCTTGGTCTCGGGCGAAGCCCTCTACCTGGGCAACGCGGTGACCGGGCTCTCCATGAAGCTGCCCAAGGGAGAGCGGACCCGTTCCGCCGACATCCACCTGGCCGGGTTTTTCACCCACGCCGCCCTCATGGTAGGCGAGGCGATCCTCGGCGTGATGACCACCGACGCCCTCAGGCGGGGCGACCACGAAGCCCACCTGGCCCTGGTCGCGGCGCACGCAGGCATAGGGCTCGCCATTCCCCTGGTAATGGCGGGAGCGGGCTGGGCTGCCACGGCGGGGTGGTGAGGAAAATAATACCCGGCAGGGGTAAAAAGCTCCCTTCTTTTCTCGCGCAACCTCCCAAAAGCCTGATTTAAACCGAAATTTGGCGAAAATAAGAGCGTTTTATTGGCACGATAATTGCATTGATATCAATGAAGTTTATTTTTTTTCGGAGGTTACTATGTATCGCGGATTCAATGGATATGGATATGGTTACGCGGGCTTCCCCTGGGGATGGCTCGTCATGGGAATAGCACTGTTCGTGGTGGTGGCTGGGATCGTCTACATCGCCGTCAAGATCGGAAAGCCGAAAACCTCCCGGATCGGAAAATCCGAGGACGATGGCATTCCCTCGGGGTCTACAATCGTCCCAGATTCCTCTTCGAACCAAAAAGCACTGGAGATATTGGCCGAGCGTTATGCGAAGGGCGATATCGACGCGGAAACCTACAGGGCCATGAAGCAGGAGCTTCAAGGCTGATAGGCTAAAAGTCAAGTTTTTTGGATGACGCCACTGAGCGTCAGTATCTTAAGAGGCTCGCGCCCGGATAAGGCGCGGGCTTTTTTCTTATCCTTCTGTACCCCTTTTAGCGTTCGGCGCGAGCGCGTTTCCTCGCAACCAGCCTAGGGCGGAGAAGGTATTCATATATGGAAATCCCGAGCCATGGAGGGTGGAGTGGTCGACCTGCTCGTGCTCGCGCTGCCGCTTTTCATATTCTTCGCGATAATTCTGTCCCTCGGGCGCCCTCCCCCCAAAAACGAATACAAGAACTACATCCGCGTCGGACGAAAATGGATGACTATGGACGAATACCGAAGGCGGAGCGGCGGGGCGTCGTCTCAGGGCGGTAAGACAGGATAACTGGACTGGCAGGATCGACAGGACATTAGTTTTTGGCAAAGAACGAGTTTAAGAAATTAATATTCTTTTCTTTACCTTAAAATAAATCCTGTAAATCCTGATTTTCCTGTTATCCTGTCGAAATTTGTCCGAATTGAAGCAAAAGAATAAATCCGGCGTGAGTATAGGGCATGGTGGATGACACGCTCACTGAAAAAATCATCGGCTGCGCTTATAGAGTATACAACACCCTCGGTTCGGGATTTCTGGAATCGGTCTACAAGCAGGCCATGGCCGTGGAATTGTGGAAAGCGAGGCTACCCTTCGTCGTCGAGGCGCCTATCGAGGTTTTTTATGACGGCAAGATCGTCGGTTCATTCTTTGCCGATGTCATCGTACAGGGCAAGGTCATACTGGAGCTTAAAGCCGTGGAAGAGATCAACCGGGTACATGAGATTCAGCTGGTCAATTACCTCCAAGCAACAGACACGCCCACAGGGCTGGTGATCAATTTCGGGCCAAAGAGACTTCAAGTAAAGCGAAAGTTCAGGGACTATGCTCCTTTGGTGAAAACTTCGCCGGGGAAATAAGGACAGGATACCAAGACCATCCAGGATCGACAGGACACGAGTTTTTGGTAAAGAAAGAGAGAAGAAACTAAAGAGAGATATTTCTATATTCTAAAAAGAAATCCTGTAAATCCAAATTTTCCCGTTATCCCGTCAAATTTACCTTTATTTCTACTTCTATTAAGGATAGTATTAAAGTATAATATCCTTATTATAAGGAGAAATGTGATGGCGGTCACGAAGGAAAGGATAGCGAAAGTTCTGGAGGCTAAACTTGCCGATGGAATATCGTCTTTGCCTCCCGCGGCGACTCCTCGCCACATTGCTCAAGCATATTCTTTTCCGGGGAAAATCTCGGCGGTCGTGGGCATGCGCCGCAGCGGAAAGACCACGTTTCTCCATCAGATGCGGCGCGAGGCGATGGAGCGAGGAATCCCGCTTCAGCGGCTTCCCTTCATAAATTTCGAAGACGAGCGCTTGGGCGGCATTGAAGGGGAGGACCTGGCCTTTCTGGTGGAAGAATACTATCGTCGTTTTCCGGCATTTCGCGCCAATGAAACGGTGATCTGGCATTTCGACGAGATCCAGGTGGTACCTGGTTGGGAGCGGTTTTTACGGCGCATACTAGATACCGAGAAGGTGGAGCTCAGGATAACAGGCTCTTCGGCGGCCCTTTTGTCCAGGGAAATTGCCACGGCGCTGCGGGGCAGGGCATGGGAAGTCCCTCTATTTCCTTTCGGTTTTGAGGAGTATCTCATTCATGCGGGGCGCCCTGTTCCGTCGCGCCCCGATTTTTTATCCAGCGTACAGCGTTCCGCATTGGAGAGCGATTTTAGGCAATGGCTTGTCTCGGGGGGATTCCCTGAAGTGCAGGGATGCCCAGAGGATGTTCGGCGCAGGATTCTTTCCGACTACGTGGATGTGGCGATGCTCCGGGATGTCATTGAGCGGCATGGCTTGTCCAATGTGGTGAGCCTGCGGTGGATGGTACGCCAGTTGCTGTGCAATGCTGGATCCGCTTTCAGCGTCGAAAAATTCCATGGAGTGCTTAAATCCCAGGGGCTGGCCGTGTCGAAGGATACGGTGCACCAGATTCTTGCATATCTGGAGGATTGTTTTCTCGTGCTCACGCTCTGGATGGATACCGATTCCGAGCGCAAGCGGATGGTCAATCCCCGCAAAGCCTACCCGGTTGATTCGGCGCTTATCGCGCTCTACGACTGGAGCGGAAAAGCCAATACCGGTCACGCGTTGGAGACGATGGTTCTTATTGAGCTGCTGAGGCGGCGCGCGGAGCTTCGTTATGTACGAACCACGTCGGGAAAAGAGGTGGATTTTATCGCGCGAATGCCTTCGGGTGAGTCGGAACTCATTCAGGTATGCGCGGATTTGACTAACACGCAGACCGCAGCGCGGGAGTTAGGCGCCCTGGCCGAAGCGGCCCGGGAGTATCCAGCCGCTACCTGCCGCCTGCTTACTCTCAATCGGGCAGTCTCGCCTATAGAAGTTCCTGAAGGGCTAATTCTCCAGCCCGCGTACGAGTGGATGTTGACGAGTTTGACAGAATAACTGGGGAAATAAGGACAGGATAACAGGACCATCCAGAATCGACAGGAACTAATTTTTGGTAAAGAAAGAATAAAAAAGATTCCATTCTTTATCCTTAAAATAAATCCTGTAAATCCTGATTTTCCTGTTATCCTGTCAAAAAACTAAAATCTAAACAGTAACTTTACTTTTCTTGAGTAAAACCATAGGATGACGAAAAATTCCGCCTCGAAGACCCGCAGCGCACGCGGTTTATCCTCTGCGGCAGCTCGGCGCGGCGATTGAGGCGGACGGGCAGCAATCTTTTGCCCGGAAGAAGCATCCTGCATCATTTGTACCCGCTCATGAGCGTGGAATACGCACCGGTGGAAGTGTCTGGTTACCCCACCGAGGCGCTGCGCGAAAAAGGCAGCGCGATTCCGGCGCTGTGGATTCCGAAAGCGGGCAATACGGCTGCCTTGCCTCCATTTCCCCGTCGATCGCTGGAAGACAGGCTGATTTTCGGCGATCTTCCGGCAATTGCTGCCGAGGTCGCGACCGAGCCACTTCGCGCCGATCTCCTGCGGACCTATGCTTCGGCCTATATCGAGGAGGAACTGCATAGGGAAACGCGCATCAGGGAATGGGGTCCTTTCCTCAGGTTTTTGTCGTTTTCGGCGGCCGAATCGGGCGGAATCGTCAATTTCGCGGGCATAGCGAAGGAAACGGGTCTGTCCGCCCCTACGATCAAGGCGCATTACCAATTGCTTAAGGATATGTTTTTGGGCTTCACGGTGCCGGCGTTTTCGGGCAGCGCCAGAAAAGCGGTACTGTCGAGTCCCCGCTTTTTTTACTTCGATCTTGGTGTGCGAAACGCGGCGGCTGGCCTTTCGTTCTCCGCCGATACGCTCAAGGCTGATCCTGGCAGGCTTTTCGAGCAATGGGCGGGCATTGAGCTGTATAAGCGTCTTTCTTTTATCGGGGAGGGGCATCTTTCCTACTTTCGTACTTCGGGCGGGGCGGAGGTGGATTTTATCGTGGAGCGTGGCGGAACGCTGTACCCTATAGAGGTCAAGTGGACGGAGAACCCGACAAGGCAGGATGCCCGGCATCTGGAGACGTTCATCGGCGAGCATGCCGATAAAACGCCACAGGGCTACATCGTTTGCCGCTGCCGCTATCCGGCGCGCATTTCGGATCGCGTGACGGCTTTGCCCTGGTGGGCTCTATAGACAGGATAATAGCGATAAGGACAGAATAACAGGACCATCCAGGAAGGACAGGAAATTTTTTTGGTAAAAAGGAGAGAAGATATTAAAAAATCTTCTTTTCTTTACCCTAAAAAGAAATCCTGTAAATCCTGATTTTTCCAATATCATGTCCGCTTCCTCCTACCCTGAAACATATTTCAGCAGAATTTTTAAGAGGAGCTCTTGCTTCCGGCCGATACTCATCCTAGAATGTTCAAAGTTTGAACATTCCGGGGCGAGAATCCCCGGGGTGGCTAAAAAAGACGGGTAAAAATGTTCAGTTTCGCGCGGTTTTCTTGAGAGTATCCCTTGCCTAAAGGCTAAGGCCTCGAGGCGAGCCGGCCCGCCGTCTTTTTCCACCGTTCATTCGTAGCGCCACGCCCGCGGTACGTCAGCGTGTTTCGGCCGCGACAAGGATTGCCCGTGGCTTCAGCGCCTCACACCATCCGTGTAAAAAGTCGGGGGTTTGTCCCGCTTGTTACCGTAAGCGCTTCGACAGGATAACAGGATCCCCCCCAGGATCGACATGTTAACCCTGCCTTCCAGTTATCCCGTCAAAATAGGGATCAGACCCCATTTTATTAACATTATAGTGTCCGCTTTGAAGTAAAAAATTATTCTTAGTGCACTACTATAGTATGAGTAACTTTGAGAAATTGATATTATTTATCCTTAAAGGATAAAAACATCTTGAAAAAATGTCAAAACAGCCATATTATGACGTTGACGCATTCCTCAAGGCCTGTAAGAGATGGAAGAAGCCGCGTGTTGTTGTGCTGAAAAAAGCTCTAGATGATGCCAGTAACGATTTTGGGCTGAATACTTCGGGAGAAATCCTAAGGTTTATAGCGAATGGCGGCCTTGAACAGCTGGAATTTATCAATTCAAAACCGTGGGAAAATAATCCTGATCCATCCATGCCTATGATCGTGGATGGATATGAGTTTGTGTCGCTGATGAAAAGAGGGTATGTGGCATTTATGTTCAACACGATAACAGGATATTGGACGATTAAATCGTTTCATATTTCGGATGAGGCTAGCCTAGCATTTGTTGAAGCGTTCAAGAAAGCGGGATTTATCTCAGGGGGCGACAATGAGTAAGCGCATGTGCCCTGTGTGTGGGATCGGTGCACTTGAAAGAATACCTTCCACAATCACGCTCTCCGATCCTTCTGGAATTGAAAAAGCCATTGAGGTTTCTGAATATAAGTGTCCGGCCTGTGAAGCCGAAGGTGATCTGTTTGGCGAAAATGACCGCGCTATACAGGACGAGTACAAGAAGATGAGGGCGGAAGCGGTCGCGTCGATGCTGGAGAAATTTCACTCCAAGAAAATAAGCTTGTCCGCGGCAGAGCGTGTGCTGGAGCTTCCTCAACGGACACTTTCCAAGTGGAAGAACAAATCGATGGTACCTTCCGCCAGTGCCGCGCAGCTAATACGCTATATCAATCTTTTCCCTTGGCTTCTCGATGTCGCTGACAATAAATTCAATCCGAAAAACGCACAGCAAATCCATGTCACCGCGGCGATGCGTGATCTGTGCGAAATGACTAAGGGAAGCGATGTGACTAGCCTTTCGGCAGGAATCGTCGAGAATCTCAATAATGCTGTTTTCTATGTAAATATGGAAAAGGGCATAACGCAACGCAGCATAATGGATACCGTTACTTCGGCATCAACCGGATTGATGGT
>Ga0302251_1002005_pt1 | contig 10736 bp, 10 predicted proteins | sample AAG_RA_Gln_MG_FD_193534 | JGI IMG/M metagenome (GOLD analysis project Ga0302251, IMG submission 193534) | Enriched activated sludge microbial communities from anaerobic digester in WTTP, New Holstein, Wisconsin, United States - AAG_RA_Gln | ecosystem: Engineered > Bioreactor > Anaerobic >...
GCTGAGCGTCAGCGAAGAATCTCGGCGTTTTGAGAGTAAAACCCAGGCATCCTGAGCGGAGCGAGGAACGAGCGTAGTCGAAGGACGCCGGCGCACTTCGACTGCGCTTCGGTCGCAAGCTCCCTACGCTCCGCTCAGTGTGCCTCACGCTTGAATGATCGATATAGTTGGTACGGATGACGGCATGCCGTGCCCCTACCGACGTTACCCCTTCCGAATCTTCTCCACAACCGCGTCGCCCATCTCGGAGGTCGATACACGCCGTTTGCCGGACTGCATGATGTCGGCGGTGCGCAGTCCCTCCCGCAGAACCGACGACACGGCGTTATCCACCGCGTCCGCCTCTTCATTCAAGCCGAACGAATACCGCAACAGCATCGCCGCCGAACGGATCGCCGCAATCGGATTGGCGATTCCCAACCCCGCGATGTCCGGCGCGGAACCGTGGATCGGCTCGTAGAACGCCGGTTGAGAGCCGTCACCGATGCTCGCCGAGGGGAGCATGCCCAGACTTCCGACCAGCATGGACGCCTCGTCCGACAGGATGTCGCCGAACGTGTTCTCGGTCACGATGGTGTCGAACTGCCCGGGATTCCGCACCAGTTGCATCGCGCAATTGTCCACGTACATATGATCGAGTTCGACGTCGGGATATTCCTTTGAGACCTCGACGACCACCTCGCGCCACAGCTGACTGCAGGCCAGGATATTGGCCTTGTCGACCGAAGTCAGTTTCTTGCGGCGCTTGCGGGCGGCCTCGAATCCCACGCGCGCGATGCGGTCCACTTCCTCCACCGAATAAGCCATCGTGTCTACTGCCGCGTCGCCCCGGCGCTCCTTCGGGCGTCCGTAGTAAAGTCCGCCGGTCAGTTCCCTCACGATCAGAAGGTCGACACCGGACGACACGGCTTCGGGACGAAGGGCAGAGAGATCGGCCAGGTCCGGCTCGATAACCGCAGGTCGAAGGTTCGCGTAGAGGCCCTTGCGAAGGGTCAGGAGGGCCACCGGTTCCGGGCGTTCGGCAGGCGGCAACGTGGGATCGCGCTTGGGATCACCCACGGCTCCGAAGAAAATGGCATCGGCCGCCTTGCAAGTCTCGACCGTCTCTTCCGGTAGCGCCGAGCCGGTGTTGTCGATGGCCGCCCACCCGACAAGTGCGTATTGGTATGCAAAGGCGTGTCCCCATCGATCGGCCACGGCATCCAGCACCTTCACGGCCTCGGCGGTCACTTCTCCCCCGATTCCGTCTCCCGGCAAAACGGCGATGTTCTTTTCCATGCTCTTCTATGTCCCCTCGTTGTCGATATCGTACCAGTAGCGCTCGAAAAACGGCTGAAAACCGATTTCTTTCCAGAAGGCGCGGGACACCGGGTTGGTGACGGCCACGCTGAGCCGAATGGTGCTCATGCCCCGCGTTTTGAACCACTGCTCCGCGAAACGGAACAGCGCACGCCCGACTCCGTGACGGCGGGCGGATTCCGTGACACTGATGTCTGTGATGTGGCCGAAGTCCGATATCACGTACACCGGTTCGGTGTTCTCGATGCGACCGGCCAGAAACCCGACCACGCGACCCTGCGATACGGCAACCGCGATGAAACTGGACGGCGACCGCATCAACGTATTCCGGACGTAACGCAGAAATGATTCGCGGGCGGTGGGGCGCACCATCAACCGCTTGTCGCGGGCCACGTGGAAGTCGATCATCTCCTGCCACAAGTCGCCAATGGCCGGCAGGTCGTCACTCCCGGCAGGTCTGACAAGGATAGACGGACTATCTTCCCGTTCGGTCATCCTGCCCCCCGGAATCAGCGGGACGCCATACCCGCGCTTTGGGCGTACTTGAAGACATCGCCCGCTTCGATGATCGGCAACACGTCTCCCAGCGGATTCAGGATGTGGACTTCCTTCCTGGTCACGTTGGTCAGCGTGTTTCCTTCCACATCAACGATCACTTCATCGCCGGTCGCAACCCGGTCAATCAAACGCTCTTTGGTCTCGTACGGTATCAGATACCCGCCGTTGACTGAGTTTCGGAAGAAAATGCGTGCGTAGAACTCGGCCACCACCACGCGAACTCCTGCCTCGGCCAGCGCCAGCGGCGCGTGCTCTCGCGAGGAACCGCATCCGAAGTTGCGGCCTGCAATGATGACGGGATACTCGCCTATGCGTCCTTCCTCACCGCCGAAAGGAACGTTGCCGTTCGGAAGTCCGGCGCCTTCCGCCGGTACGCCGCTCAACGCGTGAACGCCGAACATTTTGCGCTCCTCGGGAATCCCCGGGTTGTAAACCAGGTGCTCGGCCGGTATGATCTGGTCGGTATCGATATCGTCCCCAAGAACGTACGCGCGACCCTGAATGATGCTTTCCACGAAATGCTCCTCCTGACGCCTTACGCCACGTAGTCCCTGGGATTGGTGATCTGCCCGGTGATCGCGGACGCCGCGACCGTCAGCGGGCTGGCCAGATACACCTGGCTCTGCTTGTGACCCATGCGGCCCGGGAAGTTCCTGTTCGTCGTACTGATGCAGACAAGAGGCTCGTTCAACCGGCCAAACGTGTCGATCGGGCCGCCCAGGCACGCCGCGCAACTGGCTTGGCCTATCGAACAACCGGAATCCTGGAAAATCTTCCACAACGGCTGACCGTCGATCTTCTCCGACCACAAGCCTTTCGCCACTTCCGTGGTCGCCGGAACGACGAACGTCGGCACCTTCACGGTCTGCCCTTTCAGAATCCGGGCGGCGGCGATAAAGTCGGTTATCTTGCCGCCGGTGCAGGATCCGATGTACGCCCGGTCGAGTTTCGTGCCCTTGACTTCCGTGACAGTCGCCTTGTTTCCGGGCGAGTGCGGTTTCGCGACGGTCGGTTCCAGTTTCGACACATCATAGGTTTTCCGGTGGACGAACGTTGCATCCGGATTGTCCGGCACGATATCAAAATCCGCTCTGGTGCCGGCTCTGGCGATGCGTTCCCTTATGTACGGCAATGTGACATCGTCCGGCGCGATGACGCCGTTCTTGCCGCCGGCCTCGATGACCATGTTGCAGAGGGTCATGCGCTCTTCGATGTTCAACGCCGAAACGGCGGATCCGGCGAACTCCATCGCACGGTAGGTGGCTCCGTCCACACCGATGTCGCCGATGACCTGCAGGATCAGGTCCTTCGCCATCAGGTAGTCCGGCATTTTGCCTTCAAACTCGAAGCGCATCGTCGGCGGAACCTTGACCCAAAGTTTGCCGGTCCCGAGGATGAATGCCGCGTCGGTGTTGCCGATGCCCGTCGCAAACTCGCCGAATGCGCCGGCCGTGCAGGTATGGCTGTCCGTGCCGAAAAGGACTTCGCCCGGCCGCGTGTGGCCTTCCTCGGGTAATGCCACGTGGCATACGCCCTTGTACTTAGGCGAATCGACGTCGTAGTACCATGGAATGCCCTGTTCCGCCACGAAGGCACGCAGGATATCGACGTTGCGCCTGGCCTTGGGATCTTCCGTGAAAATGTAATGGTCCGGAATGATCACCACCTTGTCCCGGTCCCAAACCTTCGCCGATTCCCCGAACTGCTCCTTGAAAATGCCGATGGTTCCCGGTCCGCAAACGTCGTGGGTCATCAAAACGTCCACATCGACCCAGATGTTTTCACCCGGCGATACGGACGCGCGTCCCGAGTGCGCGGCCAGAATCCTCTCCGTCATCGTTCCCTGCATGGCTTGTTCCTGTCCTCTACCGCGCTTTCAAACGCGGCCCGTATCTTCGCGCGGTTGGCCGGCGGTTACGCCTCCCCGGGCTACTATCTTGTTGATCGCCTGCACGTACGCCTTGGCGCTGGCCTCCACGATATCGAGAGCGCTTCCCCTTCCGGTGAACATCTGCCCGTTCAACTCCAGGCGCACCGTCACGTCCGCCAGCGCATCGGTTCCGCCCGTAACGCCGTGGACCATATAGTCCTTGAGCTTGTACGGAATCTGGACGATTTTGTCGATAGTCTTGTACACGGCATCCACGGCGCCGACCCCGGTTCCCGTGTCCAGGATACCGGTGTTTTCGCGCACAAGGCGAACCGTGGCGGTCGGGAAACCTTCCAGCGTCGTGTAGACCGTCATATGGTCCAGGCTCCAGCTCTCCTGCACGCTGTAGACCTCGTCCGCGACGATGGCTTCCAGATCGGCGTCAAATATCTCCTTCTTCCGGTCCGCAAGGTCCTTGAAGCGCGCAAACGCCCTGTTGACGTCCTCCTTCGAGAGATTGAATCCCATATCCTGGAGATGCTTCTCAAAGGCGTGCCGCCCGGAGTGCTTGCCGAGCACCAGGCGGCTTTCGCCAAGGCCGATATCGGCGGGATCCATGATTTCATACGTGGTCCGTTCCGCAAGCACGCCGTGCTGATGGATGCCCGCCTCGTGCGCGAAGGCGTTGGCGCCGACGATCGCCTTGTTCGGCTGAACCGCGAAACCGGTCACGTCCGATACCAGCCGGCTCGCCTTGGTGATCTCCTGGGTCACGATTCCGGTCGTCAGGCCGTAGAAGTCCTTCCGTGTCTTGATGGCCATGGCGACTTCCTCGAGGCTGGCGTTGCCGGCGCGTTCCCCGATGCCGTTGACCGTGCATTCCACCTGCCGCGCACCGGCCAAACACGCGCTGAGGCTGTTTGCCACGGCCAGCCCCAGATCGTTGTGGCAGTGAACCGACAGCGTGATGTCCTTCGTTTCCGGCACGCGCTTGCGAACGGCGGTGATAAAGTCGAAGTATTCCTGCGGCGTGGTGTAGCCGACGGTGTCCGGCAGGTTGATGGTTTTTGCGCCTGCCTTGATGGCAACACGTACCACCTCGCACAAGTAGTCGATATCCGATCGCGTGGCGTCCTCGGCACTGAACTCCACGTCGGGCGTGTATCCGACGGCCCGCCTGACGGCTTTCTCGGTCAGTTCCAGCACTTCCTCGCGGGTTTTGCGCAGTTTGTGCTTGAGGTGGATATCGCTTGTGGCGATGAATGTGTGGATCCGAGCGGACTGGGCGAACCGGACGGCTTCCCAGCACCGGTCGATATCACCGTCATTGGCCCGGCACAATCCGCAGATGGCCGGGCCCGAGACGCGTTGGGCCACCGCTTTCACCGACTCGAAGTCGCCGGGGCTGGCCGCCGGAAAACCGGCTTCGATCACGTCGACGCCAAGGCGGGCCAACTGGTCGGCGACTTCCAGTTTTTCCTCGAAGTCCATGCTCGCGCCGGGACTCTGTTCTCCGTCTCTCAGTGTCGTGTCGAATATCTTTATCCGGTTATCCATTGCGTATCTCCCCTGTGCTATATACGGTGAAGAGCGTTAGCGGTTGTCAGGCAAGTCCCTTCTCCTTGGCCTTGCGGATCCACGGCATCATGTCGCGAAGTTCCCGTCCCACACCCTCAATCGGGTGCTCTGCTTCAATGCGGCGGATGGCATTGAACGCCGGCCGGCCGGCCTGGTTCTCGAGGATCCATTCCTTGGCGAACTTGCCGGTCTGAATCTCGGAGAGGATGCGTTTCATTTCGGCGCGGGTTTCGTCCGTGATGATGCGCGGTCCGCGGGTCACATCACCGTACTCGGCGGTGTCCGAGATGCTGTAGCGCATGCCGGCGAGGCCGTGTTCGTAGATGAGGTCCACGATCAACTTCACTTCGTGCAAGCATTCGAAATAGGCGCTTTCCGGCTGATATCCCGCTTCAACAAGGGTTTCAAATCCGGCCTTTATCAGCGACGTCAGGCCGCCGCATAGTACCACCTGTTCGCCGAAGAGGTCGGTTTCCGTCTCTTCCTTGAAGGTGGTCTCCAGAATGCCGGCGCGCCCGCCGCCGATGCCTGAAGCCCAGGCCATGGCAATATCGTGCGCCTTGCCGGTGGCGTTCTGGTGCACGGCGACCAGGCACGGCACGCCCGCGCCTTCCGTGTAGGTGCGGCGAACCAAATGCCCCGGTCCTTTCGGGGCGACCATGAAGACATCGATGCTGGGATCGGGGACGATCTGGCCGAAGTGGATGTTGAAACCGTGGCCGAAGCCTATCGCCTTGCCGGGTGACAGGTTGGGTGCGATCTCCGCCTTGTACAGCGCTCCCTGGCTCTCGTCGTTGACGAGGATCATCAGCACGTCCGCCGACTTCGCCACCTCGCCGACTGACAACACCGTAAACCCGTCCTTGCGAGCCTTGTCCGCCGATTTTCCTTCGCGCACTCCGATGATAACCTTGCATCCGGAATCCCGCAGGTTCTGCGCGTGCGCATGTCCCTGGCTTCCGTAGCCGATCACGCCCATCACTTTTCTCTTGATGGTAGAGAGTTTCGCGTCCTTGTCGTAATACACCTTCGCGGCCATTTCTGTCTCCTTTTTCCTTCGGTCTGTGTTCTGGGTCCCGAAATTCTTTTTGCTATCCTTCCGAAAATGCCGTTGTCGACGTCCGGCCTTCACCGTACGCCGTCAGCACGCCCCGCGCCATGGCGATCCGGCCTGTCCTGACGGTTTCGCGTATGCCAAATGGTTCCAGCAGTTGCTCGATGGCGTCGATTTTCTCGGTGTCGCCGGTTACTTCAATGGTAAACGTCTGCTCCGCGCTGAAATCGATTATCTTCGCTTCGAACACCTGCACGATCTGCATCAGGGCGGCCCGGTTCTCGGGCGTCGCCGTCACCTTGATAAGCGCCAGTTCACGCTCCAGTATCGGCTTGCCGGTGTAATCGGCAACGCGGACGACATCGATGAGTTTGTTGGTCTGCTTGACGATCTGCTCCAATTCCACCTCATCACCCTCGGCGACCAGGGTGATACGGCTGACCGTGGGATCGTTGGTGATGCTGACCGCCAGGGAGGCGATGTTGAAGGCCCGTCTGGCGAACAGCGACGCGACCCTGGCGAGAACACCGGGTTTGTTCTCAACAAGGATGGTTATTGTGTGTTGTTTTTCCACTTCAATCCTCTCTCATCTTTTCAGAATATGTGTCCGCATTCGTTGCAGATCAGTCTTATCTCACCCTCGTCGAAACGATTCGTTTCCGTATCGGTCCGCAAAAACCAGTACCAGAAGTTCAGCATAAAATAGAACCGCACCAGACGCGAGATCCAACTCAATGCTGTTGAGCGGTGCATGATCGTTTTCAGGTCACGGCTACCGCACTTTGGGCAGATCCCGATTCCGGTGTCCTGGTGCGACCTCGCAAACTCGGCGGCCCGTTTTCTTTCTTCGTCCAGGCACGCCGGACACAGTGTCTGGGTTTCGGCGATGTCCGCCGGTATCACCGAACGGCACTTCAGGCAGTATACCGGCTCGTAATCGGGCAAAGGCGATACGCCGGGCATCGTTCGGCTCAGTCTTCGGCGTCTGGCAGGGCTGACGGAACTCCCGCGGGCGGTTCCAGTATCATGTCGTCAATCGTCGCTCCGGCGGGTATCATCGGGTAAACATTGATATCCCGGGCTACGCGCATGTCGATGACCACCGGTCGGTCGTTGACCTCCATCGCCTGCTTCAAGGTTTCCTCGACCTTATCCAGTTCGCGGCATCGAAGGCCGAGGGCGCCGTGGGCGTCGGCAAGTTTCACGAAGTCCGGCGCTTCCTCCAGGCATGTCTGGCTGTACCGGCAGTCCAGGAACATCTCCTGCCATTGGCGTACCATTCCCAGCCACTGGTTGTTGAGAATCAGGACCTTGATCGGCAACTTGTGAATGGTCGCCACGATCAGTTCCTGCTGGCACATCTGGATCGAGCCGTCACCGGTCACCAGCCAGACATCGTCCTTCGGACGCGCAAACTGCGCGCCGATCGCGGCGGGAAGACCAAAGCCCATCGTACCCAGACCGCCCGAGGTCACCCACTGCCGGGGACGCTTCGTCCGACAGAACTGTGCCGCCCACATCTGGTGCTGTCCGACATCGGTGACCAGTATGCTTTCCCCTCCCGTGAGCCTCCACATGGTTTCCAGCACATATTGGGTGTGAATACGCCCGTCGCCGGTTGGATACGTGAACGGGTGCTCGCGCTTCCAGGTTTCCACCGTTTCGTTCCACCTCGTGCGCGGACTCTCCGAAACCGCGGAGACAATTGCCGCCGTGATATCCCTGGCGTCTCCCAGCAACTGGACGTGCGGATTCTTGACCTTGCCGAACTCCGCCGGGTCGATATCGGCGTGTATGATCTTTGCGTCCGGAACGAACGCTGAGATCTTGCCAGTCACCCGGTCATCGAACCGGGCGCCGATGGCGATCAACACATCGCAATCGCGCACCGCCCAGTTCGCGGCCACGCTTCCGTGCATGCCCAGCATGCCCAGGCTGAGGTCGTCGGTTTCGTCGAAAGCACCCTTTCCCAGCAAGGTCGTCGTCACCGGGATATTGCGCTTCCTGGCGAGAGCCGTAATCTCTTCGTGGGCTCCGCTGTTCACCGCTCCTCCGCCGACGTAAAGAAGCGGGCGCTCCGCGTTGGTGATGTATTCGGCGGCCTCCGCGACAGCGTCCATGTCCATCGGGTACGTCCACTGGTACGAGCGCGGAACGGGATTAACTTTGTCGGGAAACTCGATCTGCGACAGCAATATGTCTTTAGGAATATCAATCAGCACCGGTCCCGGCCGGCCCGTGCGGGCGATGTGAAACGCCTGGGCTGTGATATCCGGCAAGCGGCTGGCGTCCTTCACCAGGTAGTTGTGCTTGGTGCAGTTCATGGTGATGCCGGTGACATCGGCTTCCTGGAATGCGTCCTTGCCTATCCCCGGGGTGGCAACCTGGGCGGTGATGGCAACGATGGGTGTGCTGTCCATCAGGGCATCGGTCAGTGCGGTCACAAGGTTGGTGGCGCCGGGTCCGGAGGTTGCCAGGGCAACGCCGACGTCGCCGGAAACCCGCGCGAATCCTTCGGCCATATGGCCCGCGCCCTGTTCATGGCGTACAAGGACGTGCTGAATCTCCGGTGTGTCGATCAGGGCGTCGTAGATCGGGAGAGCCGCGCCGCCGGGATAACCGAAGATTGTTCGCACACCTTCGTTTTTCAACTGTGTCACGAGGGCTTCCGCCCCGTTCATAGTTCGTTTCGCCATCGTTCCTCCGTTGTTCTGCGCCAAAAAACAAAAAGCCCCCCGTCCGATTGGGACGAGAGGTTTGCTCGTGGTACCACCCAACTTCGCCCGCCGGCTTACCGAAGGGCCTCGTTTCTCACGCGCTATCGGGGCGTGGTTTCCGGACCAACCTACTTTTCCGCGTCAAGGCGCGGTATTCAGATGATCTGCTCCGAGGCGAGCGTTCGGCAGACGACGGGACCGGTTCTCAACTTCAGCCCGGCTCTCTGGACCTCGTCGGCCCTGCCTACTTCTCCTCATCAACGCGTTTTATTCAATTGGTAACAGTCTATACCTACACGACACCGCGCGTCAACCTTGAGTTCAGATTTCACCGATTTTCGCGCAACCAGCGGATGTAACTTCGCAGGCCATCCTCGATGCCGATCTTCGCCTTCCAACCGAGTGTCCGCTCCGCAAGACCCGGATCCAGCGTGCTCAGTTGGAGTTCTCCCTTGCGCGCCGGTGCGTATACAGGACCGTCGGTTACGCCCGCTTCATCGGCCAGAATGGCATACAGTTCGTTGACCGATGTGCCAACCTTCGTTCCAATGTTGAACACACCGCCCGGACGTTCCGCCGCGGCCAGAAACGCGCTTGCCACATCGCTGACGTGGATGTAGTCGCGAACCTGCGTTCCGTCTCCGAAGATGGTACAAGGTTCGCCATTCAGTAGTCGGCTTCCGAAGATAGCCACCACACCGGCTTCGCCATGTGGATCCTGGCGCGGACCGTAGACGTTTCCAAACCGGCATACGGTGCCGGGAAGGCCGTTGTCGTTGAAATAGCCGACGTAACGCTCGCCGCAAAGCTTGCTGATGCCATACGGCGATATGGGAAGAGGTAGAACGGTTTCGGGCGTCGGAATGATGTCCACGTCGCCGTACATCGCGCCGCCGGTCGAGGCCATCACAAACCTTTGGGCGCCGCTTTCCAGCGAAGCCGTCAGCACGTTCACCGTGCCGAATACATTGACGTGGCAGTCGAACAACGGATCGTCAACCGAGCGCCTCACGTCCATCTGGGCCGCCAGATGAAAGACGGTATCGGGCCGGAATTCCTTCATCAATGGAATCACGCCGTCCGCGCGAACGTCCAGAGTCTCCAGGCAAACGTTCGCCGGGAGGTTGTCCCGCTTGCCCGACGAAAGATCATCGATGACAAGAACCTCGGCGCCTTTCGCCGTCAGTGTGTCAACGATATGCGATCCGATGAAACCCGCTCCGCCTGTCACGACGGCTCGCTTGATGTCCAATGCAGGGAAATCCTTTCCGTACGCGCCGATTCAACGCCGCGTCTCTTTACTCTGTGCGTGCCATCCCTCCGCAGGGCAACCGGTACCAACGCAGGATGCCCCATGTAGGTGCAGACGTGGGATTACCCCAGGGCACGTGCCACCAACAGTACCAACTTAATCGATCATACAAGCGTGAGGCACGCTGAGCGGAGCGTAGGGAGCCTGCGACCGATGCGCAGTCGAAGTGCGCCGGCGTCCTTCGACTACGCTCGTTCCTCGCTCCGCTCAGGATGCCTGGGTTTTACTCTCAAAACCCGGAGATTCTTCGCTGACGCTCAGCAACTGTGTTGATTTGTCAAGTGTTACTGATCATTGAGCTATGCCCGTCAGGGCAATTCGATTGGTATCCCAGGGACGTCGTGTAGC
>Ga0302251_1002006_pt1 | contig 10731 bp, 14 predicted proteins | sample AAG_RA_Gln_MG_FD_193534 | JGI IMG/M metagenome (GOLD analysis project Ga0302251, IMG submission 193534) | Enriched activated sludge microbial communities from anaerobic digester in WTTP, New Holstein, Wisconsin, United States - AAG_RA_Gln | ecosystem: Engineered > Bioreactor > Anaerobic >...
GCGCGCGGGAGGGGAGCCGTCTGCCGGTCGGGGTCACCCTTCACGCGGGCCCGCCCAGGAGGGCTTCGAGCTCCTTCTCGTCAATGGGGATCTCGAGCACCTTCCGCCTGTCCTTTTCGCCTTTGAGTATCCTGATGGCCGATCGTTTAACCTTGAGAACGTCCGACAGGTACCGGATCAGCTCGTCGTTCGCCCTGCCCTCGAGGGGCAGTGCCGTGAGCCTGACGGTGATCCCCGCCGGAGTGCGGGTTATCGCCCTCTTCTTTGCATTGGGTATCACTTTGATCTCCACGTTCATTGCGGGCTTCCTAGAACTTCAGGGCAAGGTGGAGCAGGAGCCTTGTGATCGCCTCCTGGAGAAAGATGATGATGAGCATGAGAAAGAAGGGAGCGATATCGATCATGCCGAACCGGGTGGGCAGGATCCTCCTTATGCGGTTGGTGACGGGATCGACGAGTCTATACACCGTCCGCACTATGGGATTGTAAGGGTTCGGCCGTATCCACGAGAATAGCGCCCGCGCAAAGATCACCCAGAAATAGATGGTGAGGGCCACGTTGAGGACCTTGGCCAACCAAACGATAAAGACACCGAAACCGGACATAGACAACTCCTGAGAGCGTAATAACCAATGACCAAATTACAATAACCACATAAAAAGACGATAACCAATAAAGGATAATGACCAATTGACCAAATTACAATAACCAAATGAAAGGATAATGACCAATGACCAAATTCCAATGACCAATGAAAATGATAATGACCAATAACCAATTGAACAGATGGAAAGGCACAACGGACTGGCTGTATCGCTTTTCTTTGGTTATTGGTTATTGTCTGTTTCTCTGGTCATTGGAATTTGGTCATTGGTCATTGCATTATCGGTTCTCCCAGGACTATTCCCCCCTCCACCTTGTTTATCTTCACCTCCACCATCCTGTTCTCGAGTTTCCGGTCGTAGGGGATGTGGACGGGGATGTAGTTGTCCGTGTATCCCCGCATGTAGCGGCCGAGGCGTCGCGCGCCTTCGGGGATTATCCGCGCCCGGCTGCCGGCGAAGCGACGGTGGAAGGCCTCCCGTTTTCTTGCATCGATCTCCCTCAAGGCCCTCACCCGGGCCTTCACGGCCCCTCGCGGGACCGTGCCGTCCATGAGGGCCGCGGCCGTCCCGGGCCTTGGGGAATAGGGGAAGACGTGAAGGTAGTAGACGGGGCATGATTCCAGGAACGCCCGGGTCTCTTCGAAGAGGGCCTCGCTCTCACCGGGGAACCCTGTTATCACGTCCATGCCGATCCCGGCGCCGGGCATCCTTGCGAAGACCCTGTCGAGTATTTTCCTCACATCTTCCTGACGATAGGGCCGCCTCATGGCGGCGAGCACACTGTCTGACGCGCTCTGCAGGGGGATGTGGAAGCTCCTCGCCAGCTTTCGCGAGGCGGCGACGGTTTCGATAAAGTGCGTGTCGAACATGAGAGGGTCGACGGAGCTGAGGCGTATCCGGGGCGGGGTGGGGGCGTCCTCCAGGATGGCGATAAGCTCTGTGAGACCTGCCCCTGACTCGGGGTCCCGCCATGCCGATATCTCGATCCCTGTCAGGACCACTTCCTGTGTCCCCCGGCGCGCGAGCGTCTCCATGGTGCACAGCATCTCCGCGAGGGGCCTGCTGCGCGGCGCTCCTCTCGCGTAGGGAACAACGCAGTAGCTGCAGAACCTGTCGCATCCGTCCTGGATCTTGAAGAAGAGCCGCGTCTTGCCCTTCATGGCCGGATCCTCCGGCGCCTCATCCATGGCAAGGGACTGCCGCGGGCCGACAAAGGTGCCGGCCGCTGACGCATACCGGCCGGGTGAGAGCTTCTCCGCCTGTCCCAAAACGAGGTCGGCCCCGAAGCTGTCATCGGGATAGGCCTGTGGGTGGCAACCGGCAAGGACCACCTTCGCCCCCGGGTTCTCCCTCCTTACGCGGTTGATGAAGCGGCGTATGTCCCTGACGGCGCCCTCGGTGACAGTGCAGGCATTGATCACCACGAGCTCCGCCGTGTCCGCACCCGCAGGCGCATAGCCGGCCCCCTCCAGATTCCCCGCAATGACCGAAGAATCCCACTGATTCGCCCTGCAGCCGGTGGTATGGATGAAGAAACGAGGTTTCATGTTCAAGGTTCCACGTTCCAGGTAAAAGAATCAGATTGTCTTGGCCTGAGACTTGAAACCTGAAACCGTACTTTTCCCTTTCCAGGTTCCAGGTAGAAGAATCGGGTTTCTTAACTTGAAACCTGAGACTTGAAACCTGGGACCGTCTTCTATCCTTTGTAGAACGGTGACATCTCGCGGAGCCTTTTCACGAGGCCCGGAAGGATGTCGAGAACGTAATCCACGTCGGCCTCGGTGTTCTCCCGTCCCAGGCTGAAGCGGAGCGCGCTCTGGCACAGAGGCCCGGGTATGCCCATGGCCATCAGGACATGGGAGGGTTCCGAGGAGCCCGATGAGCAGGCGGAGCCCGACGAGACGGCAACGCCCTTCATATCGAGGGCAAGCAGAAGCGATTCCGATTCGACGAACTCGAAGCTCAGATTGAGCGTGTTGGAGACCCTCTGCAGGGGATGCCCGTTGAGGCGCACGTGGTCGATACGCTCAAGGACGCCGTCGAGAAGCCGCTGCCGCAACCCTTCGATCGTCTCGCGCCGCTCTTTCATCTCCTCTCTCGCCAGTTCACAGGCCTTGCCGAAGGCGACGATGCCGATGACGTTCTCCGTCCCCGCCCGTCTTCCCGATTCCTGGTGGCCGCCGTGGATGAGGTTGTCCAGTGTGACGCCTTCGCGTATGTAGAGGGCTCCCACCCCTTTTGGGGCGTACACCTTGTGTCCCGAGAAGCTGGCGAGGTCGACGCCGAGGGCGGCCACATTCACATCCATCTTGCCCAGGGCCTGCACCATGTCGGAATGAAAGAGGATATCCCTTTCGTGGGCGACTTGGGCGATGTCGGCGATGGGCATCACCGTCCCTGTTTCATTGTTCGCGTACATGACGGAGATGAGGATGGTGTCCTTCCTGATGGCGTCCTTCACATCCGCCGGATCGACAAGGCCATGCCCGTCGACGGGAAGATAGGTGACGGCAAAGCCCTGCGTTTCGAGGTGCCTGCAGCAATTGAGCACGGCCGGGTGTTCAACCGCCGATGTTATGATGTGGCCCTTGCCCGCCCTGTAGGCGATGCCCTTGATGGCGTGGTTGTCGGCCTCGCTGCCGCAGCTCGTGATGACGACGTCATTCGCCTTCGCCCCGATGATGGCGGCTATCTGTCCCCTGGCGGTTTCGTAAGTCTCCTTGATGTCCCGGCCGGCAAAATGGAGGCTCGAAGGGTTTCCGAAGAGACCGCTGAAGAAGGGTCTCACCGCATCCGCCACCCGGGGATGGATGGGGGTTGTGGCGTTGTTGTCCATATATATCCGGGGTGCAGACACGTTCTTACTCGAAGGAGACGTTCATGGCCTTGACGGGGCACACCCTGACACAGAGCTCGCAGGCGACGCAGCGGGTGTAGTCGAACTCCACCTTCATGGCCTTCCTGTCCCTGATAGAGAGGGCCCCCGGTGCGCAGACGCTGGTACAGAGGCCGCAGTGAACGCACCGCGTCTCGTCGCGGTTGATATCCTGCTCCATGGGCTCCGTGTCGATATTGAGGTCCTTGAGGTACCGGACGGCCTTCTTGAAATTCGCCTCCGTACCCTCCACCTCCATGACCATGAGAGACTCTGCCCTGGGGGAGATGTTGGCCCTGAGGATGTTGAAAACGAGATTGAAATCCTTGACGAGCCGGTAGACGATGGGCTTGTCGATGGTATCTTTTTTAAAGCGGAGAATGATCCTCTTTTTCATCGAGTCCTCGCATATTTCGTTAGAGCCCTGCCGGCGGACCCACGGGTTATATTTCGACGATGTCAAGATCTCCCCAGGCGCCGAGCTGATCGCCCAGTATGATCAATATCCCCGTTACACCGGGAAAGCGCTGTCCTTTTTCGACGGCGGCAGCGATATCGTCCTTTTTTTTTACACTATTACCGAGGCAAGTTGCAAGTCCGTCGGCGAAAAGGGACGAGCTTCCCACGACGCACACGGCGTCTGCTTTGCCGAAGCTCAGGGAGTGACCCACCGTTCCCGACGAGGTGCAGACCCCCCGGGGCTCTGGGGCAGGCCCGAGTGCTATCCCGAGCCGCCCGCTGAAGGGAGAGGACCCGGCATGGACCTGTATGGTGCGCCTCTCCGATGTCCTGAGGTAGATATCGCCCCCGTTCTCGATGATGAAATCGCGGGTCAGCGGCATGATGTCGCGGCCCACGAACTCGGCGATGGCGCCGGCGACGGTCGCCATGGGACCCACCCCGATGAGGGCGGAGGCGTGTATCATCTCCGATGCGATGGCGGGAGCGAAACGGTCATCCCCGATGGGCGTGAGACTCTCCTGGAAGGAAGGTTTCATCCGGATGTACTCCTCGAGCTGGTTCCGGTAGAAGAGGACCCGTTCCTTTATGAAGGGGCTCAGGTCACTGTCGGTGCAGCAGAAGAGGTCTGTTTCCTTGTATCGTATCTCGTAGCAGGCGAGTTCCGCGGGCTTCGATATGCGGCGATAGAATCTTTCCTCGTACATGGCTTAAGCCGCGGTCTCCGTAGAGGGCCCTCCCGGGGACTGCCTTCAACGCTGCGCGGTGTTTGTACTATAACAGGAGGGTGGACCGGTGTCAATGAAGCGGGGTAAAAGAAGGTTTCAGGTTCCAGGCGGGAGAAACGGGGGAGGAGGAGCTCCGGGCGTTCTTTCCATCGCTCCCGATTGATAATGCAGGGGCTTTCCGCTATAATCTCGCATAGGGTATCGATGGACAATAAAGAAGAACCGGGGGCGGTGCGATCGATGCGGAGGAGACCTGTCGGGAGGTGAGGGTGAAAGGCGATGTGGTGAAGACGGTGAAGCGTGTCGACGTCGAGGTCGACAAGGGCGCGCAGGAATTGCTTCCCGAGGAGATCTACACGATCCATTCTCCGTCGGGAATATGGATCGTGGAGGAGGAAGGGAAAACGGTGGTGAGGGCCTATCCGGAGGAGGTTGAAACCTTCCTGGCGGCGATTCGGCAAAGCGGGATCCGCATCGGAAAGGTTCGCATCACTGAAGAACCGCATCGCGATTACTCGGAGGTGGCCAGGCGATATTTCCGCCCCGTCACGGTGGAGGACATCGTCATCCGGGCACCCTGGAACGGACGACGAAAAGGTGTCACGTATATCACCATAGAGCCCGGGATAGCCTTCGGCACGGGCAGGCATGAATCGACACGGCTCGTGATGAAGCTCATGAGACAGATCGACCTTGAGGGTAAGCGCGTCCTCGATCTCGGCTGCGGTTCCGCCCTGCTCTCGCTGTATGCCCGCCTGAAGGGGGCAAGGCACGTCATAGCCGTGGACAACGACCTCGACGCCGTCCTTTCAGCGCAGAAGAACGTGCTCGTCAACGAGACATCGGGCGTGGAGGTCGTCTGCGCCGACCTCATGGACGTAAGCGGCAGGTACGACGTTGTCCTTGCCAATCTCGACATCCGCACCTTCGCCCTTTCGTCGGGGCATATCATGGGCCTTCTGAAGAAGAAAGGGACCCTTGTCATCTCGGGCATCATCGGCCGCGAGAAGAAGGAGGCCCTGAAACTTTTCGTTCCCTGGGAGCCGGTGATGGAGGCGCGGAAGAATGCCTGGAGGGGGTTTGTCCTGAGAAGATAGTTCCAGGTTGCAGGTTTCAGGTTTCAAGGGAAGAGCAAAAGACGGGGTGATCCGGGCCGATGACCCGGACTTCCGGATCCTATCCCAGTTTGTCAGGGGGCGTTATGAATATTGGGTTTCTTGCGTCACATGGGGGGAGCAATATGCAGGCCATTATCGATGCCTGCAGAGCGGGGAGGCTGCATGCCGCGCCGGTCGTCGTCATCAGCAACAACGGCGATTCGCGGGCCCTTGAGCGAGCGAGGACCGAGGGGATCCCGAGCTACCACTTAAGCGGCACGACCCATCCCGACCCGGACGGTCTGGACCGGGCGATCCTCGATGCGCTGGTGCGTCACAATGTCGATGTCGTCGCCCTTGCGGGCTACATGAAGAAGCTCGGGCCCAAAACGCTCGCTCACTTCAAGGGGCGTATCCTCAACATCCACCCGGCGCTCCTGCCGAAACACGGCGGCAAGGGGATGTGGGGCATGCACGTCCACGAGGCCGTCATCGCGGCGGGGGAGAAGGAATCCGGCGCGACGGTGCACCTCGTGGACGAGGAATACGACAGGGGTCCCATCCTCGCCCAGGTACGCGTTCCCGTCATGCCCGGCGACACCCCCGAAACCCTGGCGGCCCGCGTCCTCATACAGGAGCACATCATCTACCCGGCAACCCTGGAGAAGATAGCGACAGGGGAGATAGTCCTTGCCGGCGAGGGCCGGTAAGGACGTGAACGGGCAAACGGGTCGGCGCTCACGCGCCTAACGGGCATACGGGTGAAGAAGCTCACGGGTCTTTCGCTTCGCGAAAAACGGGCATACGGGCATACGGGCATACGGGTAAAGACCCTGTCGGTGCCCCAGGAAAGCCGGGGAACCTGTCTTGCACGTTTGTATGCATAATCTCTCATTTTATGTAGTGGTGTATAAACCTGCCGGCAGTCTCTGCGGCAACAGACAAAGGGTACACATGTCCAGATCGGGGCAGGCTGGTTGTCCAACGGCTGCCCTTCACGGCCCGTCCGCGCCTTTCCCCGTCTGCCCGTTAGGCGCGTGAGCGCCGACGCGTTTGCGCGCTTTCGCGCGCAGACCCGTTCGCCCGTCTATTCGAACATCGCTTCCGCGAATTCCTTTGCGTTGAAGGGGATGAGGTCGTCGAGCTGTTCCCCGACCCCCACGTACCTCACGGGTATGCGCAGGAGGTGGGCTATGGGGAGGATGAAGCCGCCCTTTGCCGTCCCGTCGAGCTTCGTGATGACGATGCCCGTGACGCCGACGGCTTCGTTGAAGGTCTTCGCCTGTGCGATGGCGTTCTGGCCGTTTGTGGCGTCCACGACAAGGAGAACCTCGTGGGGGGCTCCCGCAACCTCCTTTGCTATGACGCGGTGTATCTTCTTCATCTCCTCGATGAGGTTGGCCTTTGTGTGGAGCCTGCCGGCCGTGTCGAGGATGACGATGTCCGCGGCGCGGGACTTTGCCGCCTTGACGGCATCAAAGGCAACCGCCGCCGGGTCGGACCCATCGGCATGCCTTACCATCTCCACATTGAGCCGTTTTGCCCACACGTCGAGCTGCTCGATGGCGGCCGCCCGGAAGGTGTCGCAGGCCCCGAGGAGGACCTTCCTGCCGTCCTTGAGGTAAATGCCGGCCATCTTGGCGATGGTCGTCGTCTTGCCGACGCCGTTCACGCCCAGGGCAAGAATGACGAAGGGTTTGCTGCCGTTCACGGCGAGCGGGGCCTCGATGGGTGTGAGGAGCTTCTCCACCTCTTCCTTCATGGAGGCCCTTATGTCCTCGGCGGTGCGGATGGACCCGCGCTTCCATTTGTCTTTGAGGGTAGTAACGAGGAGCTCTGTCGTTTCAAGCCCGGCGTCGGCCAGTATCAGTGCCTCCTCTATCTCGTCGAAGGCTTCCTCTTCGATCGGTTTTCCCGAGACCATCCATTCGATCTTCGTCTTGAACTGGTCCCGCGTCTTCGTCAGTCCGTTCTTTATCTTTTCGAAAAAACCCATGGTGTCGTCCCCTAGTACGCTCCTTCCCGGTTGTCCCGGGCATAGAAACCTACGTTATTATATATATAGAGTTCCAGGTCCTCTTCGTGTGTCCGCAATTGCTCTTCGATGATGGCCGTGAGGCGGGGCAGATCGACAGTGCCCGTCCGCGACATCGCCTTTATGTCGTTGATGGATTCGAGAGGGTAGAACGAGTCATAGTTGTCCGTGTATTCCTTGAGCGCCTTCATTGCCCCCGGGTCCTTAAGACCGATCAGGATGAGCGCCTTGTAGCCGTACATGCGAAGCGATGTGAGCATGTCGGGCGGCGATTTCTCCGCGCTCACGATGTAGCCGAGGGCCTTGTCCAGGTCTCCCTGACGGTAGGCTGCAACGGCGAGGTATGTGAACGCCGCGCCATCAATATTGTACCGCGCGGCTTCGGTGAGGCACCTCACGGCGTCGTCGTACCTCTTCTCGGAAATAAGGTTCTTCCCCGCTCCAACGTTGCGCGAATAGAGGCTGTAGGTGGTGCAGGAACAGAAAAGGCAGGTAACGAGGACTATTCCGATTCCGGCGTATACGGCTTTCCGCATACCTTGCAGATGCCCCTCTCGTCTATCACGCCGATGCAGGCTCCGTCGCTGCACAGGACCCTCCTCGAAAAGTCGTCGTCTTCGCCGGTCTCTTCCCCGGTAGGCGCCTCGACCGCCAGCGCCCCTCCGCAAAGATAGCAGTAAGCGCCAAACCGGAAGACATCTTCCTTACAGTGGGGGCAGGCCGTTCTCTCGAATTCCTTCGAACATGTCTCACATAGCATGGTCATTGCTCCGCCTTGATCACTTTTGTTACCTTGCCTTTGTCGAATTCCACGTAGACCGTGCCTTTGTTGTCGGGCATGATCTTCCACTCGGGGCGATATGTCCAGATGATCTTGTTCTCCGGCGTAAGGCTTACCATGGTGGGCTCGCCCAGTTTCTTGCGGACCTCCTCCTCGTTCATTGAGATGAGGGAGTTCTCCATGAGCGGCTGCGGTTTTCCCGTAACCTTCTTCACGTATGAACAGGAAAGGAGAACAAAACAGGACAGAAGTATGATGCAGGTCCCTGAAAAACGGGGGCTTTTGAGATTTTTCCACAATTTTTGTGGAAAAGCTGTTGACAAATTGTATAAAGACATTTGTAACCTATTGATTATACTCATACTATCTCCCCTCTGCCCAAAGACCGTGCAAAAACTTTTTTTCAATCTTATCAAAGGCTTTCATCACGGTTTCGCGTTTTGTTCCGATCGCGCTTCCGGTGATACCTTATCACGGTTCATCCAATTATTCAACGGGTTGTGGACCACCTGATGGAGGGTGCTTGCGGGCGGCCTTCCTGAGCCGTTCCATGACCGCCCGGCCGATGCCCTTTTCCGGCAGCTTTTCGGCATAGATGATATCCACATCGTCGCGATCGAGCTCAATGAGGGCGGAGAAGAAATTGGAGGCTGCTTCCCTGAGGTCACCCGATGGGGAGAGGATCCTCACGTGCCGGGACCTCACCTCTCCCACAGGCTGCCGGAAGGCAAGGTAGGACGATGCTTCGTGCCGTGCATCGGACGGGCCGGCAACGAGCCGCAGCGGTTTCATGGGGGCGTAATGGTAGGGAAGCTCGCCGGGTGACTCGCAGATATCCGCCGCCCTCTCTTCCTCGATTATCCGCACGTGTTCCGAGAGCTCTTCAATGCTTATGGCCCCATGGCGGTGGACGAACACCCCTCCCTCGCGGAAGGATACTATCGTCGACTCGATGCCGTAGGCCGAGTTTCCCCCGTCGAGAACGATAGGAACACGGTCCGCGAAGGACCGGGCCACATGCCGCACCCGGGTTGGGCTCATGTAGCCGAAGGGATTCGCGCTCGGCGCGGCGATAGGCTTCTGCAGGGTGCCGATAAGCTCCAGCGCGACGGGGTGGGAAGGGACACGCATGCCCACGGTGGGAAGACCGGCGGTGACGATGTCGGGAATGGACGGCTTCTTGCTGAGGATCATGGTGAGGGGACCGGGCCAGAATACCTTCATCAGCCTTCGTGCCTCCCCGGGGATGTCGGTTGCATACTCCTTCACCCGCTCCGGTCCGTCAAGGTGCACGATGAGAGGGTCGAAATGGGGCCTTCTCTTTACCTCGAAGATCTTTGCGACGGCATAGGGGTTTTCGGCGACGGCCCCGAGTCCGTACACCGTCTCCGTAGGGAAGGCGACAACATCCCCCGCTTCGAGGGCCTCAACCGCCCTTAAGATCGATGTTCGCTCCTTGCCGTTCAGGATCTCCATGGGTTTGTTCAGTCGGCTTTAGAGCCGGAGGGCAGGGCCAAATGTTACCTGTTCTTGACTTACGGGAAGATAGGAAGGCTTACTTCGGTTCGATCGGCTTTTGAGGGTCCTTGTCTTTTTCCTGCTTCTCTTTCTGGTTCGGCGTGACATCGATGGAATCGGGCTCGTTCACGGATTTCTTGAAGCCCTTGATGCCTTTCCCTATCGCCCCGCCTATCTCCGAGATCCTGCCGGCGCCGAAAATGAGTATCACGATGACGAGTATGATGATCAGTTCCGGCATTCCGAGGCCAAACATTGCTTCCTCCTTATTAATGATGTCTACCCATTATAATAGGAAACAACCAAAATGTATAGAGTTTTGTCGGTTTTTTACTGGAAATGGGAATCCATTTCTGATACTATTCATGCTTGGCGGTCCCATCGTCTAGCGGCCCAGGACGTCGGCCTCTCACGCCGAAAACACGAGTTCGATTCTCGTTGGGACCAGATAAAAAAGTCACAGGTCACAGGTCGCAAGTCACAGGCCAGAGACAGAAGCGGCAATTATGGCCTGGCGCGTCCTATAAGTCCTACGCGTCCTATAGGTCCTATATGTCCCATCGGTCCTATCCATTCCTATAGGTCCTATTCCCTGTCCCCGACCCTTCATCCATTCCCTATGAATCTTTTCAG
>Ga0302251_1002008_pt1 | contig 10730 bp, 8 predicted proteins | sample AAG_RA_Gln_MG_FD_193534 | JGI IMG/M metagenome (GOLD analysis project Ga0302251, IMG submission 193534) | Enriched activated sludge microbial communities from anaerobic digester in WTTP, New Holstein, Wisconsin, United States - AAG_RA_Gln | ecosystem: Engineered > Bioreactor > Anaerobic >...
GCGCGTCTATCTGGGAGAAATTCAGGCATCGCAAATTATCCGGCGAGATGCGGACGACACGGAAATACAGTCGGCCTTTCTGGTCGAATGCAACATCGATGACATGAATCCGGAGATGTATGAAGATATAATGGAAGCGCTGCTGGCCAAGGGAGCCTACGACGTATTCCTTACCCCTGTAATCATGAAAAAGTCCCGGCCGGCGACCCGGATCAGCGTCCTATGCAGGGAAGAAGATAAACCGGCGATTGAGGAAATTCTCTGGCTGCGGACGTCCACTTTCGGACTCAGGCTTCAGCGGATATCCAAAGTCATGCTGAAGAGGGATTTTTCAACCTTGTCTACGAAGTTCGGGGATGTTGCCATCAAGAATGGTTATTGGCAAGGCCGTAAAATCAAATCCAAACCGGAATACGAAGATTGTAAAAGACTGGCAAAGGAAAAAGGTGTCAGTGTAAAAGAAATATATGATCTTCTGCAGGACTGGAATAAGGAAGGTTAGTTATATGAATGCCGATGAAGTTCGCTTGCTGCTGGAAAGTATCCGGAATGGGAAAATCGACATCGAAGATGGCGTTACCCGATTACGGAATATGTCTTACATAGACGTCGGCTGCGCAAAGCTGGACAGCCACAGGGAGCACCGCGTAGGTTATCCGGAAGTGATCTATTGTCCGGGGAAAACAGCCTCACAGGTGAAAGAGATTGTGCGGGCGATGCTTTCCCTGAATTCAAACATACTGGCTACTCGGGCCACACAGGCACTTTATGAAGAGATAAAAGAAATGTGTCCCGACGCCGTCTATAATTCTCTTGCCGGAACCATCACTGTGCAGAAAAAAGTAATAGATACGCCGGACAGTTATATTGCCATCGTCTCCGCAGGAACATCAGACCTCCCTGTTGCTGAAGAAGCTGCCGTGACAGCGGAGATTTTCGGAAATCGTGTGGAAAGAATCGTTGACGTCGGTGTGGCCGGTGTCCACCGCCTGTTTGACAAACTGGATATTATCCGCGAGGCAAAAGTAATCGTTGTCGCGGCCGGTATGGAGGGAGCACTGCCCAGTCTGGTAGGCGGGCTCGTGGATAAGCCGGTGATCGCCGTCCCGACCAGCGTGGGCTATGGTGCCAGTTTTCAGGGCATTGCGGCGCTGCTGGCCATGCTCAACAGCTGCGCCGGAGGAGTCTGCGTGGTCAATATCGACAATGGTTTCGGAGCGGGGTATATGGCGAGTATGATCAATAAACTGAGGTAGCAGGCTGTTGAAAAAGGCTCATCTGCTGCGTTACGCTGCAAACCGAATCGCTCAACGTATTTCTAATACGCCTCGCGATCCGGTTCTTGCGATGCCTTGCAGCTAAACCTTTTTGAACAGCCTGCAAAGCTGGTGCTTTTTAGTAATCTGCTGGATCTGTTGATAATGAAAAGTATGACTATTATGCTGTGGTAAATATATTTCATGGAAATTGAAAGCAAGTTAAATAATTTAAAACAACACCTGAAACAATTGCAGAGCGTTGCCGTCGCCTATTCAGGAGGTGTGGACAGTACATTTCTTTTAAAGATCGCCCATGATGTGTTAGGCGATAACGTTATCGCTGTAACGGCGCGGTCAGCAGCTTATCCAGAGAGAGAGTTCCTGGACGCTGCCAAAATCGCCCGGGAAATGGGAATCAGCCAGCAAGTTGTCTCTTTCAGCGAACTGGATATTCCGGGCTTCGCCGACAATTCGCCGGAAAGGTGCTACTTTTGTAAAAAGGAGTTTCTGTCAAAAGTCGTTGCCGCGGCCCACGAACATAATATCCGGCACGTGGTGGAAGGTTCCAATGTTGATGATCGAGGTGATTACAGGCCGGGAATGCAGGCTGTCCGGGAACTGGGTGTCGCCAGTCCCTTGCAGGAAGCAGGTCTGGGAAAAGAGGAAATAAGAATACTGTCCAGAAAAATGAATTTGCCTACCTGGAATAAACCCGCCTTTGCCTGCCTGGCCTCACGCTTTCCTTACGGGCAGAAGATAACTCGGGAAAAGCTGCAGGTTGTGGATCAGGCGGAGCAGTTTCTAATGGACCTGGGGTTAAGGCAGGTGAGAGTCCGTCATCATGGTGAAATTGCCCGAATAGAAGTTTCACCAGAAGAACGCAGTTTCTTTTTTGATACGGATCTGATGAACAAGATTTATAAAAAATTTAAGCAACTGGGCTTTATGTACACGGCTCTTGATCTTAGGGGCTATCGTACAGGAAGTATGAATGAAACCATTCAGACGACCTCGTAAAATGGCCGGATGCTGCGTTGCGCTTCATCCCTCCCCGTGTCAAGCACGGGGCAGGCTTACTGCGGCGTACGATAAGTACGACTCATTCCTCGGTATTCGCGCACCTTGCCTGCAACCTTTTTACGAGGTCGTCTGACATTGTTAATATTGCTTTTCAGGACAGAGAATAGCGCTATATTTCGATCAATGGCATTGACTGAAGCGCTACAGCCCCCTCTTTTCTAAAGAGGGGGTCAGGGGAGATTTTACAAAGCGTAATAAAAATCATCCTCTATCTTCCCTTACAACACCATTGATATTTGAACAGGAAATTAGGAAATATTATGAACGTTTTTGAAATTACCATGATGATCTGCTTTGGCAGCTCCTGGCCCTTTTCCATTTATAAAAGTTACACATCCCGCTCCACGAAGGGGAAAAGCGTCGTTTTTTTATATATTGTATCTTTAGGCTACATGGCTGGAGTTCTGCATAAGATATATTACAGTTATGACTTCATCATTATCTTTTATATAATCAATCTATTGCTGGTAATCACCGACATGATTCTTTTCTACAGGAATTTACGGATAGAAAAGCAGGCTGTAAGAGCGAATTGAGAAGGTTTTACGCCCCTGAATCAAATAAACTTAACAGGAGGTAATTGTGCGTTTTAATAAATTGGTTTTGGTTATATGCTTGTTATTGGCACCCTCTTTTCTAAATGCCGACGAATATGATGGCGGCGTGCAGGCAAAAGTAATCCTGAAAACGGCAACAACCGGAAATGGTGCGCCGGTTGCTTACTTAAAGACTGATCAGCCGGAAATAACCGCCTTGATAGTTGATATTGCTCCCGGGGCGCAAACCGGTTGGCACAAGCATTCTGTGCCGGTTTATGCTTACGTCGTGTCCGGTTTTTTGACTGTAGATATTGAAGGAAACATATCCCGCCAGTTCAATCCCGGTGACGTAATTGTCGAAGTTATGAACGCCCGGCACAATGGCGTCAACAAAGGCAGCTTCCCGGTAAAGCTGATTGTTTTCTATACCGGGGCAAAAGATGTTCCCAACGTGATCAAAACAGACGCGCCGTAACGGACGGTTCAGGTGTACCGGTATTGTGTCCTGTTGCTGATAATTATTTATCCGGTTCAAACTGATTCTTAGCCGACCAGAAGGACGGCAAATGGCGCAGTAGATACATCAGGCTTTTACGATGCTGCCATAAACGCTGGCGGAATCTTTTACGCCAGCCCGGATCAGAATAAAAACGCTTCACATGTTCATTATACAGGTGATCGAGCCTTTCTTTGGAATCAATTCCCTGCGGCACGAAAACAAAATTAAGGCAATTCATCAGCCGCCAGTTTTCCTCAAAGGTGCCTTCTTCCCGAATTGTTGCCCAGAGCGGCGCTCCGGGGAAGGGCGTAAACTTGGCCATGTTCATATCATCGAGCCCCAGTGAAATTATAAAATCCGAGGTGAGACGAATTGATTCTTCCGTTTCTCCGGGAAGCCCCATCATGAATAATCCTTTCGCCCGCAGGCCCGCAGTCTGGATGCGCCTGACCGTATCGCGCACATCATCAAGAGAAACACCTGATTTGTGGCGGGCGAGCATTTGCGGATCGGCGGATTCAATGCCCAGCGAAACCATGAGGCAGCCGGCATCCTTGAGCATGTGCAGCAGGTCATCGTCTGTGAAACCCACACGCACGGCACAGTTGAAATTGATTCCCAGCGGGAAGCGGCTCAGTTTGTCGCACAGCTCCACAATCCGGAGACGGTTGGCGGTAAATAAATCATCATAAATATTGATGTGCCGCACACCGAATTTAGTCCGCAGATGTTTCATGTGCTCGTAGATGTAATTGGCCGAATTATAGCGAAACCCTTTTTTAAAAACGGAGCGGTCGCAGTATGAACACTGATACATGCAGCCCCGCGAGGTGATCATCGTTGAGCCGGGCGTATTGATGTAACTGAAGAGCGGCAAATGGTAATCGCGGGGAAAGCCGGCCAGCTTTTCATAGGCCGGAAACGGCAGACTATCCAGATCGGGAATCTTCGGGCGCGGTTCATTGGTGATTACTTTCGTTTCCTTGCGCCAAATCAGACCTTTGATTTGCGCCGGATCAAAATCTGCCGCCAGCTCCGCCATGGTGAGTTCGCCTTCTCCGGCAACAAGATAGTCAAATGATGGATAATCATCGAGCAGTCTGCCTGCGAGTGCGGACACATGCACGCCGCCGCAGACAGTTATAATGGCGGGAGATTGTTCTTTGATTTTTTGCGCCAGCTCAGCGGCATCAGGAAAAGAAGAAGTAGTCGCCGAAAAACCGACGATCTGCGGCCTGCAGGCCAGAATTGCCTTGACTTGTTCATTCAAATCAACCGGTGCATGAGGGCCGAGGCAGTCGTAAATCGCTACATCGTGGTCTTCTTTTTCCAGATATGCGGCGATGGATAGTATTCCCTGAGGTACCATCCGGTTGGCGATGTCGGTAATGTCCGTCTTTCCGGGAAACCAGTTAAAGCCGCGCGGATGGACAAGGACAATGCGTTTTTTTTGGGCAGATGAAATCATAAAATCTTTTTCACAATTGTCATTCCCGCGTAGGCAGGAATCCATTTTCTTTAAATTAATCTATAAAATTAAACTATTCATCATTTAAATCTGGTTCATCCGGTTCTTGCGTACTTTCTGCTTTTATGAGGTAAAAAGCTTTGAGTTGATGCATTTGTTTCATCAACGACTAAATGTTTTTGAAAAGCTGTGACGGCGTGAAATACGATTTAAAAGGTTCAACGAGAAAATCAGACGGAGCGTAGCGAGCAGCTGTATTGATTTTGTTCTGTTTAATTATTTCGCTACTAACGACCTGAACTCGTCCATCTGCTTCCTAAATACAGAAATTCTTTTCTTGTCATATTCTTTGTCTGTGAAAGCGAGGGCCGCCCTTACTACACCCACTGGGGCATATGGTACTTCGTCTCTTCCCGTATCTGGATCAGACGGCGGATACTTCGACTCGTAAGCTTTAACTGCATCTTTGGATTTTTGTATTGCTTTATCTAGCTGAATTAATCGGGTGTACCCGAACTGTTTCAATTCTGATAAGAGATCGGTGATGTCTTCTGACGTAGACTTTTCTCTACTTGGAAAACGCCAATTAAGAAATTCAGTTAAATTATCGAAGTTGATCTCTTGCTTAAGAAACTCACCCTTTGCCTCTGATATCCCATTTCTTACTCTGTTCCGGTACTTTAGCCTTTCACCCCGTAACTGGTCGAACTGATCGTCGGCAGTTTCGAAAAGTCCAGATAAAGCGTTCAATTTTCTTCTCAACTCTCTTGGAACATCCGATTCTTGCTTGTAGCTTAGATGATGAGCAACCATTGACCACGCATCTTGGAGAACGGTCTTGACCTGAATTTCACAAGTCAGGTCCTTAAGGCTGTCGTAGCGCGCTCCAGATGACTTTTTGCCTAACTTCACCAAGTAATGCAGGGCACCGTAACCGAAACGGTCTGGGTCAGCTATTTCAACGGTATTTGTCTTCTCTATTACCTGAAATTCTCTTTCTATTATTTCCTCAATCATTGGTAAATCCGCGAGATACAGATAAACAAGCCTCACGCCAGCGAGATCAGTGGTTTCATCCAGTGGGCGCTTGTATTCTTTTCTGGCGACTTTTTCGCAAAAGCTTTCTAAAGTTTTTGCACGAAATGTTATAGCTGCATACTCCAAATCACATTTATGAAGATGCTGAGATAGTATATAGGCCACCTCTTCGCCTAGTTTCTCATATTGCGGTCGCATTTCAAGAAATATCCTTATAATATGAGATTTACGTTGCCATAGTTGGCTAACCGCATCTTTGTTATTCATAATCACACCCCGTTTTAATATAAGCAATCACAGAACGACGAGCTGAGCCGGAGCAGCTCAGCGGGCTGCGATCGGCTTTAGCGACGGGTTAACCGTTACCTATACAGCCTTATTCATGTCAATATCGAGACCGGCATGTCGCATTTCCCTCGCGAGTAACAATTTCCAACCGCCAGCATCATCCATAGGAACATATAGAACGCCATGATAATCTGACGGCAGTTCAACATCACCCTTGTGTAGTGCGCAAACCTTCTTTCGACCCAGACTCCCGACAAAAAGTCCAAATTCAAATACAACATTCTGACGTGCGCGAGATTTCAGAGAAGTTGGATCAGATACCAACGATCCGACGTCATCGGGCGTTAAAAGGACTACTGTAAAATCCACATCTACATGTGCCAATAGCTTTTCAATGATAGTATTCCCACTATTTGGCTGTTCGTGGAGGATGACTGGCTCTAGACCTAACCGCTCAACAAAACGAGCCATTACCTCTTTAGCTGCATCATCATGTCCATGTACGATGAAGACCCGCTTTCCAACAGGCCGTTGCTGCTGTGCGGGATGCGTTGGAAATACTGAAGGGCCCGCCATGTCGTCTAGCCGCTCCTTCAGTAAATCGCGAAGAGATTCAAGCTGAATTATAGCCGCTTCAATACCTCGTTTATAACCGGCCTGGACTTCCCATTGTGAAAAGCCGGGACCTTCAAGGAATATCTGCGCCGGAAGATCATCAAGTCTTCCTACACGATGGCGATAGAACTCAGGAGTGTTGTTACCAAAAATCTCTGCAAGCGTAGCTTCGATCTTATCCTGCAGTGCGTTGGCTTTGGGGTCATATTGCTTTTGGATAAGAGTGACATCAAATGCCTTTAAATCTTCAATGCGTCGTTGAATCGAGCGAATTGCATTTCCTAGATCGTCAGACGTTAGGACTCTTGAAGGTGGTTCTGCTGTTATTGATTTTCTCGCCATTAAGATTCCCCTCTATATATCGCGGTTAACATTTAATATGCTTGGTGGGTATTTTCCGATTTTTCGTTATCTTTATACTCTCTTTAAAAAAGAATCGAAAGTAAAAATATGTTTAAAATCAACGGAAATGAAATTTAGGTGCAAGGCTTTTCACAGTAATAAAGACCAAAAGGCTGCCAGGTAATTTATGGAAAATTTGTCCGCTGTTAAGAAAACCCGCGGTCTGCTGGAGTTTATGGCGATAATTAATACCAATTGAAATAGGGTATTCTCTCAAGAATTGCTAACCGCTCTGTTACAGGAAGGCGTTGATAAAAAAGTGGCATTAATAATTTTCAAGATCACCAAGATTAACGGCTTCGCTGGTTACACCTTGTGGTGGGAAAGGTCAGCTGCTGTTAAAGAGCATGAAAATGGTCTTTTCGCTGCTCGTCTTCCTTTGTTGTGTTTTGTAATTTTCGCCTCCTTGTTCCGGGGCCGGATGCTAAGGGTCTGTAACGGAATTACTATTACATTCATGCATCTCATCTTCAGGTCATCTTTGCCCGATCCTCAATCGCAAAATCCTCGAAATAGCGCTGCTATTCCTGTGGTTTTGCTCAATCAGATCAGACAAATCCAACCCAAATATGAGCTCCTTAACGCAACAGTTATTCCGTTACAGACCCTAAAGGATTGATATTCCTGATCGCGTTATTCCATTTCTAAATCAAGCGCTATCTTTGTTGGCCCTTCGGCAGGCTCAGGGCAGGCTTAAAGCTGATAGTCAAGCATGGTGAGATTGTCGAACCACGCCTCGTCGCCTCTGTCCCCCGCTGGAGACTGTGTCGCAATGTAATTGCAAGCAAATACAATGATCAAAGCAATCTCGTAAACTCTTGAAAATATTAGATTGCCACAACGCCTTAGAGGCGTTTCGCAATGACAAATTGTTATTATGACACAGCCGCCTGGCGGGGGCAGGGGGTGGTTGCCGCCGCGATATCATCATTGATTTAGAAATGGAATTATTCAATATCCAGGGCTTCCCGCGGGGAAAATTCCTTATACTGGTAGGGCAGCGCCTCGCGGATCAGTTCAGGGATCCGGCCGTACCGTCCCTCAAATTCCTCCAGATATTCCTTGCGGCCCCGATAGAAATCCTGCAGGCGTTTTTTCAGCAGGATGGGGTCGTCAAAGAGCCGGTAGGCGGTCATGAGATCCAGATTGGCCCGGTCGCACTTGATGGGATAATGGTAGCCCAGATGATCCGCTTCCAGACTGAAACGGAGCTGATTGCGGACCAGATCGTTGTAGGCGGCCAGGGACTGGCGCAGGGTGACCTTTTCCTCCCGGAGTCCGATGGTTCCCGTATTGGCCAGATAGCATGAAATCCGGTTCCGCTTGACGATGTCATAAAAAATCATGGCGTGTTCCAGACGGTCGCCCGCCATGAAGGGATCGAGAAAAAATTCCCGCTTGAAGCGTCCCGCCTCTTCGGGGTTGCCGCCGCTGCTTTCAATTGATTCGCCATAGATGAACTGCATTGTGGCCTGCTCCGGCGTCAGGCGGCTGAGCACATTGACCAGGGGATTCCGGGTCAGAATGATGATGTAGTTTAATCGATCCGCCCGGAGGCTTTTCGAGGCAATTTCCAGGTTATCCCGGGAGACCACGGCCCTGCCGTTTCCCGTCTTGGACACATCGGCGAAATTCGGCATATAGGGATACCGGGTCATCGCCACATTTTCCAGAAAGGCGTCTCTCGACTCCGCTGCCCGGAGAATTTCCGGCTGGCTGGCATCAAGCCCTTCCGTTTTTACATAAAGGCCGCCCATCTCGAAGGCCGCGTAATTGCCGTCAAAACCAATAGCGCCGCCATCGTCGCCGATCATTTCCGAACGCTCCTGTGGTATTTTAGTGAATTTGCGACAGAGCGTTGTTGTCTTGCCCGTTGCGGTCAGACCGGCTGCGGCGGTCACGATCTCGGTCATTTCCGGGCGACATGTTCCCTGATTATAAACCCAGAGGAAATCGCGGCGGGCGCCGGCATGGAGAAAGAGACCTGTTTTGTCGATGGCTTTGATCCGCCAGTCTTCGAACTGAAAGATGCCCTTTTTCCCTTCCCCGAGATAAATCGTGTTGCGGCAGATTTTGACCTGATCGCCGCGCTTTTCGCCCATCATGAGGCGGACGGAGATGTCTTTGTCTATCAGTTTTTTTGAGCGGTTGCGCTCAAAGGCGTCGTCGGTGAAATAGATAATGGTGTAGGTGGGGTTGTCCAGTACGACCGGCGGATGGTTGAAAAGGAGTTTGAGACCATAGGCTATCTGGGCGTACTGTTCCGGAACAAGGAAACGTGCGGAAACGCCGTCCTGACCATCGCCAATGAAGACATCCAGGGAAACGATAGTTTCTTTTTTCAGCCGCGCCAGCATTTCAGCAGCCAGTTGCGCTTCTTCTTCTCCAAAGGAATGATCCACGCTGTTGCGGGTATGAGGCGCTGAACGGGACATGGGCTCGGAATCCGCAGCCACCGAGCCGATCTGGGTTTGAATGACCCCTTCCTGTCGCAGGGCGATTTCTTTCAATTCATCCAGCGAACAGCCCTCGATAAGACGGCCTTCCTGTCTGGCGGTTTCATAAAGCTGCTGTGCCGCTGCCTTGAAAACATTCATTGGAATCCTCCCTTGCTGAGATTCTGATCCGCATTGCAAAACACAGCGGAACCATTCTGAATTTGTGACTTTATTTGCCGAATATATCCCTGATGAGATCTCGGGGACTGGAGCTTTTATTCTGCTGTGCTCCGGATGATTTCTTTTGCTCCTTCAGCAGAATTTTACGCAATTCTTCTTCGGCCTTTTTCTGCAGGCCTTCACCGACCTTCCTGCCGACAGCTTGCGTGTCGATGCCGTAAGATGGCTTGGAGATAGTGCCTGTGACTCTCAGCGGGACGCTGGTCCATCCTTTTTCACCGGAGAGGAATTTGGCAATTGACGACTGACTGACAACCTTAGGTGCAAGCCTGTCGGAAACCTTTACCAGAATGCCAAGATTAAGTTTTTCGTCCATTCCGACCGTCCCCGTTTCATTGATCATCATGTCTCTACTGCCGATCAGGGTTGTGAGGTTCACGGTTCCGTCGGAGATCGTAAATTGGCTGTTTGCCTTTTCGATCGGGACTTCTTTCAGTTCCCGCAGTCCGAGAATCGTCAATAGTCCGGCGACCAGCTCGGAATTTTTTAATACCCCGTTGTTGATTGTGAATTTGCCGTTCCCTTTCAGGTTGCGCTTTACATTTGCCGGAAGTGTGCCTGCGCCGGTGATCGCCGCCTTGCCGGACAAGGCTCCGAAAAGCTTACCCCTGGCTTTGGGCGCAAAGGCATTGATAATTTCCTCGATCTTAACGCCGTTCAGATCCGCAATCATGTTGTACCGGGTCCCTTTTGAAGCGAGATTCACGGCCCCTTTGAGCGCAAAGGCGCCGCTCAGGGTATTGCCTTTCACAAAGGAGATATTGAAAATGTTATCTTTCAGTTCATAACGGGACATGAAATTGGTTATCGAAATTCCCTTATACCTGGTTTTATCGATATCCAGGGACACGTTAGCTTTAAACT
>Ga0302251_1002011_pt1 | contig 10704 bp, 6 predicted proteins | sample AAG_RA_Gln_MG_FD_193534 | JGI IMG/M metagenome (GOLD analysis project Ga0302251, IMG submission 193534) | Enriched activated sludge microbial communities from anaerobic digester in WTTP, New Holstein, Wisconsin, United States - AAG_RA_Gln | ecosystem: Engineered > Bioreactor > Anaerobic >...
CGGGTCTTCTCGTGCCGTCCGACGACCCCGCGAGGCTCTCGGAGGCCCTCTTCGAGGTGCTTACCGACGAAGAACTCGCGCGCGGGCTCTCGGAAAGAGGTTTCAGGTATGTCCTCAGGGAGCACGGGTCCGAGAAATGGGTCGCGGGGTATGAGGCCCTGCTCTCCCCGAAGGGGCATGCGGGGATATGGGCCGGCAGGGGCAGGGGTGTTCGAGCCGGCCGGGCGTCGCTGACGGTGTGATCACATGGAAATGTCCGTCCAGATAGTAAGGAATATCCTGTCGAACTGGGGGTCCTTTGCCATAGGCGCAGCCGTCCAGTTCATCATGATGCCCTTTCTCATACACCGTCTCGGCGACACGCAATACGGGATCTGGGTTCTCATCATGAGCTTCACCGGTTTCCTCGGTCTTTTCGACTTCGGGGTGAGCGGGTCCGTCGTGAAATACGTCGCCGAGTTCCGGGCGAAGGGTGACAGCGTCGGTCTCAACAGGGTGTGCAGCAGTGCCTGGTATGTCTACGTCGCAGCGGGCGCGCTTGCCTTTGCCGTCTCGATCGTAATGGCCTTCGGCTTTCTGCACAATTTTAGCATCCCCCGGCAGGAGCTCTCCGATGCGCGCTGGGTCACGCTCATCGTCGGCCTCCAGATCGGGTTGACCCTTCCTCTGGGTTTCTTCACGGGTTACATGAGGGGCATACAGCGATATGATCACGTTGCGGGCATATCCCTGGCCATCCTATTTGTCCGGAGCCTCTTCATTGTCATCGCGGTCCTGATGGGGTACCGGCTGATCGCCATCGCCATCGCCCACCTCGTCTCGACCATGGTGGCCGGGGCGATACGGGCGATCTATGTCTTCAGGGCCGATCCAGGTCTCAGGCTGCGTCCCGGGCTTATCACCAGGGAGACGCTGGCAACGGTGAGCCGTTACAGTTTTCTCATCTTCCTGTACTACGTGGCGACGAGGTTCATCTTCTCCGCCGGGAACCTCGTGATAGGGTATTACCTGACGGCGGCGGCCATCACGCTCTACAGCATTTCCCAGAGGCTCGTCGACGAGTTGCAGGTTGTCGTCATGTCCACGGGAGTGCTGCAGCCCGCGGTGAGCGATCTCGAGGCGCGGGGTCAGAACGCGAGGGTGCGGTACGTCCTCGTCAACGCGACCAAGTACTCCATGATGGTCGTGTTGCCAATTGTGGTTACCTATCTCGTGGCGGGGGACGCCTTCATATCATTGTGGATGGGGGAAAAGTACGGCGCGGCCTGCTACGGAGTGCTCGTGGTCCTGACCTGCGCCGCGGCGGCCAACATCTCGCAGTACACCTCAACACAGGTCCTCCAGGGGATAGCCAGGCACGGCGGCACGGCCTACGTCACCATCTTCGAGGCGGCCGTGAACGTTGCCCTGAGCATTGCGCTGGTGAAAAGGTATGGGATTATCGGAGTCGCTGTGGGCACGCTCGTACCCATGCTGTGCAGCAATCTGGTCGTAATACCCTGGTACGCCTGCCGGGTCATCGGTCTTTCTCTGGGGCGTTTTTACTGGGAAGGACTTCTCGTGCCCTGCATCCCGGCATGCCTCTTCGGGCTTCTCCTGTACGCCGCTTCCCGGATGATAAAACTGGACGGCTGGATGCCCTTCGTGTCGGTCCTGGCGGTGTGCCTTGCAGGCTACGCATTTGCCGCCGGGCATCTGTGCATGTCGAAACAGGAGCGCGTCAAGCGATGGAGAGAGCTGTCCACCGCGGTCCGGTCCGGCTTCGCCGTTGTGCGGTCCCTGGCCCTTTCGATGCGTTCCCGCACGGAAAGATCGACTCCCTGAGCCGAAACACAAGAACGGAGGTTTACCCCATGGAAACACAGAGCAGTGTCTCCAGCGAACGCCTGGGCCCATCCTTCATATGTTTCCTCATATGGACCTTTATCGCTGTTGCACGGCCCCAGGACTTCATGACCTTCCTTGCCCCCTTGAGGCCGGTGCTCGTGATCTGCGTCATCACCATAGCCGTGATGTTCCTCGAAGGGGTTTCCCTCCCCCGGGGGATGTTGAGGCTCACCGAGGTGCGGCTCGTCCTCCTTCTGTGCCTTGTCATGCTGGTCGGAACACCCTTCGCGGTCCACAGGGGCGTGGCGTTCAGTTTTCTCACCTCGGCGATGCCGGCAACCGTCCTGTACTTCCTTGTCACCATCATCGAGGTGCGGTCCCTGAGGAGGCTGCAGGTGACCGCGGCAGTGACGGTGGTGAGCCTGCTGTTCTGCGCATCCCTTTACATTGTGGAGGCTTCCGCCTACCAGGGTTTCCGTGCGGCGGCAAGCGCGATGTACGACCCGAATGACGTGGCGCTGTTCTTCGCCACCTTCATACCTCTCTGTCTGTACCTGCTGTTTGCCTGGCAGGGGAGGGCAATGAAGGTCCTGTCGGTCCTGGCGGCCTGCCTGGCGGCTGCGGGAATAATGATGAGCCGTTCCAGGGGCGGCGTCATCGCGCTGGCCGTCGTCATCGTCGTTCTCTTCCTGAGCAGCGTGCCCAGGATACGGGGTGTCGCGAAGGTGGCCACGGTCGTCATGCTGGCCTTTGTCTTCATCAACTATTTCTCCGTTGTCGAGGGACGCTTCCAGGATATGGAACAGGACTACAACCTGGTCGAGGAGAACGGCCGTATCAACCTCTGGAGGCAGAACCTGGCCATCCTGGGTGAGAACCCTGTTATCGGCACGGGCACGGGCTGCTCGGCGGTGGCCCTCGGTCTTTTCCGGGCCCGCGAAGGGGGCACCCAGACGTGGCTGACCCCGCACTCGTCGATCCTTCAGGTCGCTGTGGAGACAGGGGTCCCCGGTGTCATCATCTTCATCCTCCTCAACGTCCTTGCCATACGTCACCTGCGCAGGGTGCGCAAGGACCAAAACCATCCGCTGTCGCGGCCGGCCTTCTTTGTGGAGCTGGCCTTCTACGGGTTCTGGGCGGGAGGCCTTCTGCTCAGCCACGGGTACTCCGTGAATCTCTATTTCCTGCTGGGGATCTCCGCTGCCATACGACATCAATACGCTAACCCCGCCGACCCGGAGTCTCTCGGGTCCTGAAGGGAATGGGAGGGAACATGCAACGGGCCATATCGGGCCTGCGATGGGAAAAGGCGCAGGTGTATGAGAGGGATTTCTGGTCGAGGCAGGTCCTGGCGACGACGGGCGAGGTGTCGCGGTACAGGTGGTATGAGGACCGTGCACAGAAGATCTGGACGCGTGTAAAGCCTTTTCTGGCCTCACAGGCACGCATCAGCGTTCTCGAGATAGGGCCGGGGCCGGTGGGTATCGTCAATTATCTCGAGGCGGATGAACGCCATGCCCTCGACCCTCTGGAGGATTACTACAGTTCGCAGCCCGAGTTTGAGCGTGTAAGGGACCGGGGCGTCGTGCGCCACAGGGGGACGGGTGAGGATGTCCTTTCCCTCGGGAAGACCTTCTCGTTCATCATTCTCGACAACGTCCTCGACCACATGAAAGACCCGGGCCGCGTGCTCCGTGGCATTCACGGGAGCCTCGACCTCGGGGGGGGTCATGTTCATGAGCCTCAACATCTACACGCGGTTCGGCTCCCTGGTGCGGAATATCATGGAATGCCTGGAGATAGACAGGGGCCACCCTTTCAACTTCTCCCGGTCTCCCGTCGTCTCCCTTCTTGAGAAGAGCGGATTCAGGGTCCTGTGGTCTCAGACGGAGGATTACGGGGCTCAGAAAAGAGAATACAGGCAATCGGGAGAGTTCAGGAAAGTTCTCAAGAGCTGTCTCGGCGTGGTGGATTTCAGGTTCGACGCTTTGTGCAGGAAGGTCTGATGGCGCTTCGCTACCTCCAGCATCTCTGTGCCTGGCCGGCCATCTGCCGCAACCAGTGGATGACGCCCGGCGAACTCGTTGCCATGCAGGAGCGGGCCTTGAGGCGTCTTGTTGCCCACGCCTACGCCAGGGTCCCCCACTATCGCAGGCTCTTCGACGCTCAGGGACTGCACCCCGGCAACATCGTTTCCCTCGATGACCTGAGGAAGATCCCGGTCCTGACGAAGGAGATGGTGCGTGCCGGCTATCCCGGGGACATCCTTATGTCCGGTCTCGACCGTTCGGAATGCTCGCCGCGTATGACGTCCGGATCGTCGGGCAATAAACTGGAGGTGATGCTCGACCACAGGGTGGCCGTGCTCTACCGTCTCATGCAGTTGAGGCAGCTCCTCGATCTGGGTTACAGGCCCTGGGATACGATGGCGTACGTGCGTTTCACGCCGCCGGTGACCAGCATCGCGCCGCAGAGGATGGGGCTCTTCAGGCGTTCCTTCATTCCCCTCGAGTGGGGTCCCGAGCGGCAGGCGGAGGAGGTTCTCCGCACGAGGCCGCGGATCATCAACGCCTACCCGTCGGTACTCTATCTGCTGGCAAAAAAGCTGGGCAGGAAGGATGGGAGGCGTCTTGAGCTCAAGTTCCTCATGTCGAACTCCGAACTCCTGACGGCCCACGCGAGGGAGTACATGGAAGATGTGTTCGGGTCCAAGGTGTACGACGATTACTCATGTCTGGAATTCTCGGCCATAGCCTTCGAATGCAGGATGCAGAACCTTCATGTGGCCGCCGACAACGTGGTCGTCGAGGTGCTCGACGACGAGGGTCAGCGGCTTCCCGCGGGAGAGCCGGGGAGGATGGTCGTTACGTCCCTCAACAATTATTCCATGCCCTATATCCGTTACGAGATAGGCGATGTCGGGGTCCTGTCCGGGGAGAAATGTCCCTGCGGCAGGCACTTCCCCGTTCTCAAGGCGATTGTCGGAAGGTGTGATGATTTCCTGGTCATGCCCTCGGGACGGCTCATCGATCCGCAGACAGTGGTGTTCCAGATCGAGACCATCCCCGAGGTGAGGGAATTCAGGGTCATCCAGCAGGAGGACGGGAGCCTCACGGTAAGCATCGTCCCCGAGGGGGTGGCGGAATTCCGCAGGATCAGGGAGGAGATAGCTGCGAAGCTGAACGTGCTTTTCGACGGCGCCCTTCCCGTTGATGTTATCCAAACAACCGTGCTGGACAGAGGGTCAACGGGCAAGTTGAGGTCTGTATTCTCCCGGAGGTCCCGGGAAGTCGGGGCCCTTTCCGGGTGATGGTCCGCCGTAGATACCCTCAAGAAAAGAGCTGAACAGGTCCCTTCCGACGCACCCGTCGTTGCCGGTTTCCGCCGAAGGGTGGACGGCTCTTTCCCCGATGCACCGGGGGGACATGCAGGACCGCAAGGGTCGGCGCAAGTGATGAAAGGGAGTGCATCATGGTCAACTCATTAAAGAAGTGTCTCATTTGCCTCGCGTTACTCGGTTTCTTTATACCCGGCGTCAGCGGGAGTTCCTTTGCCGATGTCATCATTGACAACGGAGGCACGGGGACGTCCTACACGGGAACCTGGTACGCCTCCGGCGGCACCAACCCCTATGGTGCTTCAAGCCTGTGGTCCCGCAACGGCGCCACCTACACCTTCGCCATGAGCGGACAGGTTGCCGGGACCTACGAGGTCCACATGTGGTGGTCGGGGTACTCGTCCCGGGCGACGAGCGTCCCCGTGGCGATAAACCACGCGGGCGGCACGGCGAACACCACCGTCAACCAGCTGCAGAACTCCGGCCAGTGGAACAGCCTCGGCACCTACTACTTCAACGGCAGCGGCTCCGTCAGGATAACCGCAGCGACGGGCGATACGTTGAGCACCTGTGCCGACGCGGTGAAGTTCACCCTTGTTTCCTCCAACTCATCCCCGACGGCGACGATCGATTCCATAACACCCAACCCCGCCAGCCAGGGTGAATCCATCATCCTTACGGGTCACGGCACCGACACGGATGGCACCATCACCGCCTGGGAATGGACCTCGTCCATGGACGGTACCATCGGTGCCGCGGCCTCCTTCTCCACCTCGACGCTCTCCGAGGGCACCCACACCATCACCTTCCGGGTGAAGGACAACGAAGAGACCTGGTCCCCGGGGGCGACCGCATCCCTTGTGGTCGGCACCCCCTCCGTGGAGGTCATCATCGACAACGGCGCGACGGGCACCTCCTACACGGGTACCTGGGCCGTATCGGGCGGGACCAACCCTTACGGCGCGAACAGCGTCTGGGCCCGCAACGGCGTCACGTACACCTTTGCCATGAGCGGGCAGACCGCCGGGACCTACGAGGTCTTCATGTGGTGGTCGGGGTACTCGTCCCGGGCGACGAGCGTCCCCGTGGCGATAAACCATTCATCGGGCACGGCGAACCTGACCGTCAACCAGCTGCAGAACGCCGGCCAGTGGAACAGTCTCGGAACGTACTACTTCAACGGCAGCGGCTCCGTGACGATCACCGCGGCGACGGGCGATACCTTGAGCACCTGCGCGGACGCGGTGAAGTTCACCTTTGTCTCCGGGAACACCGCCCCAACGGCGACGATCGATTCCATAACACCCAACCCCGCCAGCCAGGGTGAATCCATCACCCTTACCGGCCACGGCACCGACACGGATGGCACGATCGCCGCCTATGAGTGGACCTCCTCCATAGACGGTACCATCGGTGCCGCGGCCTCCTTCTCCACCTCGACGCTCTCCACGGGCACCCACACCATCACCTTCCGGGTAAAGGACAACAAGGACGCCTGGTCAAGTGCTGTAACCTCTTCGCTCGTTGTCAATGGCGTGAACACCGCCCCGACGGCGACGATCGATTCCATAACACCCAACCCCGCCAGCCAGGGTGAATCCATCACCCTTACCGGCCACGGCACCGACACGGATGGCACCATCACCGCCTACGAATGGACCTCCTCCATAGACGGTACCATCGGTGCCGCGGCCTCCTTCTCCACCTCGACGCTCTCCACGGGCACCCACACCATCACCTTCCGGGTGAAGGACAATGACGGCGCATGGTCGTCCGGAGTGACATCCTCCCTGGTGGTCAATCCGGGTACCCAGCCGGTCGAGGTCATCATCGACAACGGAGGCGCGGGGACATCCTACACAGGTACCTGGGCCGTTTCGGGCGGCACCGATCCCTACGGCACGAACAGCGTCTGGGCCCGCAACGGCGTCACCTATACCTTCGCCATGATCGGGCAGGTTGCCGGCAACTACGAGGTCTTCATGTGGTGGTCGGGATACTCGTCCCGGGCGACGAGCGTTCCCGTGGCCATAAACCATGCGTCGGGCACGGCGAACGTCACCGTCAACCAGCGGCAGAACTCCGGCCAGTGGAACAGCCTTGGCACCTACTACTTCGACGGCCGCGGCTCCGTGACGATCACCGCGGCAACGGGCGACACTTTGAGCACCTGCGCGGACGCGGTGAAGTTCACCCTTGTTTCCTCCGAGACCGCGCCGATAGCGGACTTCTCCGCCGACAGGACCTCGGGGACGCCCCCGCTCACGGTTACGTTCAGCGACAAAAGCCTGGGAACGGTGAATTCATGGCTCTGGAGCTTCGGTGACGGTTACACGAGCACCGAGCAGAACCCGGTCCACACCTACACCGTGACAGGCTCCTATACCGTCTCGTTGACGGTGACCAATTCCGTGGGCTCCGACACGAAGTCCCTGGGTCAATACATCAATCTTGTCAGTTCCGGTGAGCACATCTATCTCTGCGACGGCTACTCGAAGGACGCCCTTTTCATACCCCACGCGAACACGCTCCTTACGGGCATGGGCGCCTATCTGGACAATGGCGTCTGGGTCTACCAGGACACCGTCCGGGGAAGGACGGTCTACGTCCATTCCGTGACGGACCCGGAAACGATGGCGGCAGCGCTGAAGCAGGAGGGCGCCCATATCATCTTCAACGGCCACTCGAATTTCGGTCTCGGAGCCACCTTTGCCACCATAGAGGAGGTCGGGGCCCAGGAGATAACCGCGATCAGGTACATTGATGACGATCGTTTCACAAACTTCTCATCCGACATGGTATCGGTAAAGGTCGACGGCGTCCAGTACGGCCAGGCATACCCGAACTGGCTGCCCATTTACAAGGACGGGACGAGCGGCATCATGCCCTACACCTTCCTGGAAGGCCGTCCCCCTTACAATTATTATCTGACCTACAAGGTCCCCGGTGACGCCACCGTGTACAGGATCGAGCTGGCCGACGGCAGCTGGCTCGAGAGGTTCCCTGATTCCGCCACGCCCGCCTGGTTCTCCGCCACCGGCGCCGAACCCAATCCTCTGGTAAACCCCGAGTATTTCATTGTCAACAACGACACGGATTTCAACCGGTGCGATTTCACCGGCACCTGGCCCTTCGGCAAGGTGGCCGGGGGAGGGTACATGGGAGAGGATGGGTACCTGGGCTACAACTACCAGTATCACGCGGCGGGCACGGGGGCGAACAAGGCCACGTGGACCCTCGTTGTGCATTATCCCGGCTACTACGCGGTCCTTGCTTCCTGGTACCCCTCGGACCTCAACGCGAGCAACGCGAAATACACCATCAACTATGCCGGTGGTTCTGCGACGGTGGAGGTCGACCAGAGGCAATCAAACCTCATCAATTCCCTGGGCTATTACTACTTCGACGCGGGTATCTACACGGTGGAACTCAGCGACAACGCCAATGCCCGGGTCGTGGCCGACGTGGTGGCATTGAGCGCCGTTTCCAACCCCGCGAAGATCCTGCAGGCCGAGTTCAACGCGAACGTGATCTCAGGGGCGGCACCACTTGCCGTCCAGTTCACCGACCTCTCGGGGCTGTATTCCATGGAGGACACGACCACGAAGATCACCAGGTGGAACTGGAATTTCGGGGACGGGTCCACGAGCACGCAACAGCACCCCGCCCACACGTATTCGACAGCCGGCACGTACACGGTCACCCTTACGATCACCGACAGCAAGGGAGCAACGGACACGGAGACAAAAACGGGCCTCATTACGGTCGGAGACGCCCCGCCGCTCCGGGCGCAGTTCACCTCGGCCAATCGCATGGGGTCCGACAGGACGGTGGTGAAATTCATCGACCAGAGTTCGGGGAACATTACAGGCTGGTTCTGGAATTTCGGCGACGGCTCGACGAGCGCCGAGAAGAACCCGACACACACGTACACGGTCCCCGGCACATACACGGTGTCCCTCACCGTGACCGGGGCGGGCGGCAGCCACACCGAAACAGAAACGGGTTTTGTCAACAACATCATCGGCCTCGTCTACGCCGACAATACGGCCCACCATAAGCCCCACTTCTATTCACGCTCGACGGGAAGCCCCATCACCTTCGGCAAGGTCGTTCTTGATGCCCGGCGGGCTAAGATCCCTGACGAAGACCTCAGGTACTCCCGCATGTTTTACGGGTCCTGCAATTCCTGCTCCTATTACGGAGGGACCTTCAAACGCGGAGTCATGTTCTGCACCACCGGCGACAGCGATTCCTACACCGCTCTCGACTATCTCGAGTACTACCTGAAGGGGTACACGGACGAGCAGATCCTGTCGCATATCAACTCCATCCAGCCGATTCATGAGTTGATCAACTTTAACCTCAAGCCGCCTTCATTACGGTGAAAGCCGGCGTGTGTCGCAAAATAACATGATACAAGGAGGCAGTCGTGAAAACTGAACGAGGAAGGAAATTGTCTGTCATTCTCTTGATGCTGTTCATTCTCCTCGGTGCCGCCGGTGGGTCCTTTGCCGATGTCATCATCGACAACGGCGGCACCGGGACGTCCTACACCGGTACCTGGTCCCTGTCGGGCGCCACCGATCCTTACGGCGCCTCCAGCCTCTGGTCCCGGAACGGCACCACCTACACCTTCAGCATGAGCGGCCAGACCGCCGGGACCTACGAGGTCTTCATGTGGTGGTCGGGATACTCGTCGCGGGCGCCCAGCGTCCCCGTGGCAGTGAACCATGCGGGCGGCACGGCGAGCACGACCGTCAACCAGCAGCAGAACTCCGGCCAGTGGAACAGTCTCGGCTCGTACTACTTCGACGGCAGCGGCTCCGTGACGATCACCGCGGCGACGGGCGATACTTTAAGCACCTGCGCGGACGCGGTGAAGTTTACCTTTGTCTCCGGGAACACAGCCCCGACGGCGGTGATTGATTCCATAGCCCCCAACCCCGCCTCCCAGGGCCTATCCGTCACCTTCACGGGCCACGGCACCGACACGGATGGCACCATCGCCGCCTACGAGTGGACCTCGTCCAAAGACGGCACCATAGGCACCGCGGCATCCTTCTCCACCTCGACGCTCTCCGTCGGGACCCACACCATCACCTTCCGGGTGAAGGACAATGAAGGAAGCTGGTCGGCGGGGGTGACCGCATCCCTCGTGGTGGGAACCCCGTCGGCCGAGGTCATCATCGACAACGGCGGCACGGGCACCTCCTATACCGGCACCTGGTACGCCTCGAGCGCAGCCGGCTATTACGGCACGAATTCTCTCTGGTCGCGCAACGGCGCTACCTACACCTTCAGCATGAGCGGACAGACCGCCGGCAAATACGAGGTCTTCATGTGGTGGTCGGGATATTCGTCCCGGGCCTCGAGCGTTCCCGTGGCCATAAGCTACACGGGCGGCTCGGCGGGCACGACCGTGAACCAGCAGCAGAACCCCGGCCAGTGGAACAGCCTCGGCACGTACTACTTCAACGGCAGCGGCTCCGTGACGATCACCGCGGCGGACGGCGAAAGTTCGAGCACCTGTGCCGACG
>Ga0302251_1002013_pt1 | contig 10696 bp, 7 predicted proteins | sample AAG_RA_Gln_MG_FD_193534 | JGI IMG/M metagenome (GOLD analysis project Ga0302251, IMG submission 193534) | Enriched activated sludge microbial communities from anaerobic digester in WTTP, New Holstein, Wisconsin, United States - AAG_RA_Gln | ecosystem: Engineered > Bioreactor > Anaerobic >...
AATAGCGGCCACAGCAGGTGTGTTACACCCGTTCCCTTTCCGAACACGGAAGTTAAGACACCTCACGTGGATGATGGTACTGAGGTACGCGAGTCCTCGGGAAACCTTCCTCGCTGCTATTGTTCAATGAAAAAATGATCTATTCTTGAATTGTTCCTCTTGTTATTATTGTGAATTATAATGATTTTTGAGTTTACCGTTCGATGATTTTTTTTCTATTCCGTGTCTCTACTTAAACATGAGATCAAGCGTCGTTTAGAACGCAAAAACATGCGGAAACAACCAATTACTCTGTATGATCTGATAAATCTTCTTCGAAATGCTGAAAAAGAAGAGCGACGGCGTCAACGTGAGGTCTGGAGTTTTGACGGACTAGTTTATACCGAAGAAGTCGTGTCAATCGCTCATGAAGAAGCCTACCAGGAAAGTGCCATGCAGGTTCTGTCCTGCTTTACCGATTGCGCTACTTCCGGGGGCACAGTCACCTTATCAGATATGGCGAATCGGCTTTCATGGCCTCCGGTTCATGTCTTTATTCCCTTGTTATTCCTTATGCATGAAGGATATCTCGAGATCATTCAGGAGACATTTTTTGGCGAGGTGTATATCTCTCCTTTGCCGGGACTCTATGCGGTGAATCATGAATATCAGAGTATCAGTATGAACTGAAACTGCGCTATAGAGACAATAGAGATCTCCAGAGATCTAACCAGTTCCTGTTTCAGATGTATAATTTTGAAAAAATATCGTTATAAAATTGAATTAGAAAATATCGGTTGATGAACCAGAGGCAGACTGAATATTATATGGTGGCCGAAATTTTCCTTCAGATTCAGGATATCTATATATGTGACTTCGATCAACTATTGTATCCCACACGCTTCCTGAAACATCAGGAGCCGGCGGCCGGGGAATGTTTGTTCGAGAAGGGCAATACAAAAGTATATAACCTTCAGGGAGCAACGTAAGAGGCCGTTTTAATGGAGAGCCGACGAATGCATTGAAGTGCAGTATCGGTTCTGACATAGGAATACTGGTAATGTGGATATCTGTCTACATCTGCCAATACTTTAAGTGATACAGTGTGCGAGAAATTTGGAAATTCTGGTTGATCCTGCCAGAGGCCACTGCTATCGGGGTTTGACTAAGCCATGCGAGTCGAGAGGTGTAAGACCTCGGCGTACTGCTCAGTAACACGTGGACAATCTGCCCTGAAGTGGAGGATAATCCCGGGAAACTGGGGGTAATACTCCATAGTTCGTGCTGACTGGAATGTTATGCGAACGAAAGATCCGTCGCTTCAGGATGAGTCTGCGGCCGATTAGGTAGTTGTTGGGGTAACGGCCCAACAAGCCTGTCATCGGTACGGGTTGTGGGAGCAAGAGCCCGGAGATGGATTCTGAGACACGAATCCAGGCCCTACGGGGCGCAGCAGGCGCGAAAACTTTACCATGCGGGCAACCGTGATAAGGAAACCCCGAGTGCCAGCACAGGCTGGCTGTCCGCCAGTGTAAATAACTGGTGAAGAAAGGGCCGGGCAAGACCGGTGCCAGCCGCCGCGGTAATACCGGCGGCTCGAGTGGTGGCCACTATTACTGGGCTTAAAGGGTCCGTAGCTTGATATGCAAGTCTCTTGAGAAATCCGCCAGCTTAACTGGTGGGCGTTCAGGGGAAACTGCATTTCTAGGGACCGGGAGAGGTGAGAGGTACTGCCGGGGTAGGAGTGAAATCCTGTAATCCCGGTGGGACCACCTATGGCGAAGGCATCTCACCAGAACGGGTCCGACAGTGAGGGACGAAAGCTGGGGGAGCAAACCGGATTAGATACCCGGGTAGTCCCAGCTGTAAACGATGCGCGTTAGGTGTGTCAGTGACCACGTGTCACTGAGGTGCCGAAGGGAAACCGTGAAACGCGCCGCCTGGGGAGTACGGTCGCAAGGCTGAAACTTAAAGGAATTGGCGGGGGAGCACCACAACGGGTGGAGCCTGCGGTTTAATCGGACTCAACGCCGGGAATCTCACCGGATAAGACAGCTGAATGATAGTCGGGATGAAGACTCTACTTGACTAGCTGAGAGGAGGTGCATGGCCGTCGTCAGTTCGTACTGTGAAGCATCCTGTTTAGTCAGGCAACGAGCGAGACCCACGCGAGCAGTTGCCAGCTTGACCTTCGGGTTGATGGGGACACTGCTCGGACCGCCTCTGCTAAAGGGGAGGAAGGAATGGGCAACGGTAGGTCAGCATGCCCCGAATTATCCGGGCTACACGCGGGCTACAATGGATAGGACAATGGGTTTCTACACCGAGAGGTGATGACAATCTCCTAAACCTATCCGAAGTTCGGATTGCGGGTTGTAACTCACCCGCATGAAGCTGGAATCCGTAGTAATCGCGTTTCAACATAGCGCGGTGAATATGTCCCTGCTCCTTGCACACACCGCCCGTCAAACCACCCGAGTGAGGTCTTGATGAGGATGTATCTCTGATATGTTCGAATCTGGGTTTTGCAAGGGGGGTTAAGTCGTAACAAGGTAGCCGTAGGGGAATCTGCGGCTGGATCACCTCCTAACGAAATGAAAGTAGTAGCAGATGCAGACAGACCATAGAGTTGCCAGTGTTCCGGAATGGAATCAGAGGGCTCGTAGCTCAGTTGGAAGAGCGCGGCGTTTGCAACGCCGAGGCCTGGGGTTCAAATCCCCACGGGTCCACTGGTGTTAGATTTTAGATGCACCCGGTCTGGCGACAGATCCGGGGAAGGGCTTGAGACCCCGTGAAATCGGGGCAATGATACGCTGTGTAAAGGAGACGCAGAAAGAGATCACTAGGCGTTTCTGGACGTTACATGGGTTTGAAGAAACTACAAAGACGTTCTTACGCCTGTCAGTGGATGGCTCGGTTCGGGTGCCGACGAAGGGCGTGCCAAGCTGCGATAAGCTCCGGGTAGGCGCAAGGAGCCATTGAACCGGAGATCCCCGAATAGGACATCCAGATGCGTTCTGCATCATTCCGTCATCGGAAAGGGAACGCCCCGAATTGAAACATCTTAGTAGGGGCAGGAGAAGAAACCAACCGGGATGTCGTTAGTAGAGGCGATCGAACACGACAGAGTTCAAACCGAATCCTTCGGGAGATGTGGTGTATGGACCGCAGCAAAAGACATGCATTCAGAACTGAAGTTGCCTGGAACGGTGTACCAGAGAGGGTGACAGTCCCGTATGTGTATGAATGTATGCTTGAGCGGTATCCTGAGTAACGTGGGTCGGAATTCCCGCGTGAATGTGGGGGTCATCAACCTCCAAAACTAAATACTCCCCGAAACCGATAGCGTAGTAGTAGCGTGAGCGAAAGCTGAAAAGCAACCCTGGAAAGGTGTTGAAAAGTGCCTGAAACTGACAGGTTATCGCGTGATATGGCACGAAAGGATCTTCAAAGCGAAGGAACTCGTTGCAAGACGGTAGTACGGGTTTTGTTGCCGGTGTCATATCGTACGTTTTGAAGAACGGGCCAGAGAGTTTATTCTGTTGGCGACGGTTAATTTCTATGAAAGAAGCCAAAGGGAAACCAACAAGTCCGCAGCCGCAAGGTCAGGGACGACGTACTACCAGTGCGTGAAGTCAGCAGGATAAGACCCGAAGCCCGGCGATCTATGCGTGGGCAGGTTGAAGCGTGCCGAAAGGTGCGTGGAGGACCGCAAGCGGTTTTGATATGCAAATCATTCGCGTGACCTGCGTATAGGAGTGAAAGATTAATCGAGCCGGGCATCAGCTGGTTCCTCTCGAAACATGCCGTAGCATGACCTGGCCTGAGATAGACAGTGAGGTAGAGCACTGATTGGGGAAGCTGGGGGCGAAAGTCCTCACTCTCCTGTCAAACTCCAAATTCCCTGTCATCTGAGACGGCCGGAAGTCCGCATTACGGGGTAAGCTTGTAATGCGTAAGGGAGACAACCCAGACCGTGGTTAATGTCCCTCAGTGCAGGCTCAGTGTAAACACTGAAAGTAGTCCTGGGTCAAAGACAACTGGGAGGTGAGCTTAGAAGCAGCTACCCTTTAAAAAGTGCGTAACAGCTTACCAGTCAAGATTCAGGGCGCTGAAAATGGACGGGGCTTAAGCCTGCCACAGATACCACGGACCATACAATAGTATGATGGCGTAGAGAGGCGTCCTGCATGGGCGGAAGCAGGGTTGCAAGATCCTGTGGACCGTGTAGGAATGAAAATTCTGGCAGTAGTAGAAGCTTAAGATTGGTGAGAATCCAATCCGCCGCAGGGGCTAGGTTTCCTCGACAATGTTCGTCAGTCGAGGGTTAGTCGGTCCTAAGACGTACCGTAATTCGAGTACGCCGAAAGGGAAACAGGTTAATATTCCTGTACCTGCATCAAACAATCCTGACGCTTTCGGATAGGCATTGCGGAGCCGTCGCTCCGTCTAAGCTGGATATGAAATTGGAGTACCGTAATGGTGAGAATTTTTCTAAACGGTGATGGGGTAACAATGCTGATTCCAGGAGCCCGTGAAAAGGGTGATGTAGTCCGTACCGAGAACTGACACAGGTGCCCCTCGCTGAGAAGGCGAAGGCGTGTCGGGAGTAATCGTGTTAAGGGAACTCGGCAAATTAGCCCTGTAACTTTGGGATAAGGGGTGCCTGCCCAGCGATTGGGCAGGTCGCAGTGACAAGATCGCTCCGACTGTCTAATAACAACATAGCAGACTGCAACTCCGAAAGGACTCGTATAGTCTGTGATTCCTGCCCAGTGCGAGTATCTGAACACCGGGTTCAACCGGACGAAGGACTCGTAAACGGCGGGGGTAACTATGACCCTCTTAAGGTAGCGTAGTACCTTGTCGCTTAATTGGCGACTTGCATGAATGGAATAACGAGAGCGATACTGTCCCTAACACGAACCCGTTGAACCTTTTGTACTAGTGCAGAGACTAGTGACTCCTTATGGGAAGTGAAGACCCCGTGGAGCTTTACTGCAGCCTGTCGTTGGGTTACGGTATTACCTGCGCAGGGTAGATGGGAGACGTCGATCCAACCCTTGTGGGGGTTGGTTAGTCAACGATGAGACACCATCCTGGTTTTATTGTAATTCTAACTGATTTATCAGGACATCGATAGGTAGGCAGTTTGGGTGGGGCGCCACACCCTCGAAAAAATATCAAGGGTGCCCTAAGGTCAACTCAAGCGGGTCAGAAACCCGCTGAAGAGTGTCAAGAGCAAAAGTTGGCCTGACGCGATTTCGCATAGCAAGAAATCGCGAGAGGAAACTCGGGTCTAACGAACCAATACGCCCTGTTGATGAGGGCTATTGACTACAGAAAAGCTACCCCGGGGATAACAGAGTCGTCGCCGGCAAGAGCACATATCGACCCGGCGGCTTGCTACCTCGATGTCGGTTCTTTCCATCCTGGCTGTGCAGCAGCAGCCAAGGGTGAGGTTGTTCGCCTATTAAAGGGGATCGTGAGCTGGGTTTAGACCGTCGTGAGACAGGTCGGTTACTATCTATAAGGAGTGTCGGAAGTCTGAAGGCAAGAGTGAAATAGTACGAGAGGAACTTTCACTCGGCGCCTCTGGTCGATCGGTTGTCTGACAAGGCATGGCCGAGCAGCTACGCGCCAAGAGATAAAAGCTGAAAGCATCTAAGCTTGAAACTCAGCCTGAACAAGAGACTTCATTAAAGACCCGGGTAAAAGACCCGGTTGATAGGTTCGGGATGTAAGCACGAAGGCAACGACGTGTTCAGTCCGCGAATACTAATAGTCCTAATAACGTCAAATTCAGTTTCTCAAACCCAGACGAAATCCTGAAACGCTTAATATCTCTTTTCATGCGTCTCCAACACTGTCCAAGCCAGGCCAAGATGGCGGAGCGGCCACGCGGTTGACTGCAGATCAACTACACTCCGGTTCAAATCCGGATCTTGGCTCTCAATAGCGGCCACAGCAGGTGTGTTACACCCGTTCCCTTTCCGAACACGGAAGTTAAGACACCTCACGTGGATGATGGTACTGAGGTACGCGAGTCCTCGGGAAACCTTCCTCGCTGCTATTGTTCAAGTAAGAAATTATCTATTCTTGAATTGTTCTTCTTGTTATTATTGTAAATCGAAAAAGTATTGTTGTATTAATTATCAGCAACTACGTCTGATGATAGATATTTTCTGAAAATGTTTTGAATACTTATATCGTCTTCAATCCGCATTGTTGTATTATTTTCAGGATTTAGATCATTTGGCCAATTAGCATTCCACCAGACAAAACCTATAACATGAGACCATTGGTTTTGCTCAATAAGAGTTGAAAATGCCTCTTCAATCCATACATCAGCAGGGGTATATGGATTTCTTATGTCTGTGCCAAATTCAGATAGTAACACAGGTTTTGATTGAGAAATGTTTCTAGCTGTCTGATATCCTTCGTTCATCATTACCCAAAATGGAAGAGAGTTTTTATCATCAGGGGTGAGTGCCCCATATGCTGAAATCCCGATTATGTCAATCAATTCATCTCCCGGATAGTACATCTTCGGATTATTCCACTCTTCTTCAGGATTTGAATGCCAATTGATATGAAATACCCAGATCAGGTTATCTGCTCCTTCTTCTTTCATAAGTGTAATGATATGTCGATATACTGATTGGAACAATAAGGTCCCCTTTTCTTTGCCAGTCCAATAACCATTCCATGAGAACCACCATCCATTCATTTCTGTTCCGTATTCTATCAATAAGGGGTATGGCAGTTCTTTTGCCTCTTTTGCGAACTGACGAATTTCAGTATCATAAAAACCATCCCGAATTCTTTTTAGCGTATATAGTGGTTCAGGTCTGTATTGCTTATTATCAGTCCGGAGCATAAGTCTTACATATGGAATCGCTCCAAAGGCATATATGGTGGTAATCTGTTCTATTGGGAAACTTCTATTTATGCTCCATTCATGTGAAAATGCGATGATGTTCAGAGGTTTACCTGAGTGATATATATATGATTGAATGCTCTCATTTGAAATTTCCATTTCGTTATTATGATATCGGACTGGTGTGAATGCACCATTCCATAGTGTTCCGTTTTCTGGGAGGCTCAGGTTGATAGCATTTCCATTTCCTACGATAATTTGTATCAGAAGTAATAATAGAAGGAACATTCTACTAAAATAAAGGCATGTACGTTTTCTTTCTATTGATATGAGATGATTTGGTATTTTAAATACAGATTGAGTCATACGTTGAATTACTATAGATGCCTGGATATGTAACAATTCACATATCAAAATAGGAGAAGATGATGAAACCTGGAATATTAAAATCTCCGGATACATCTTTGGGAGAGAGATTTCAGGTTTTGTTCGTAATTAGTTCTCCAGATATTGCAGTTTTATCCCAAAAATATCTGGAACTATCAGATCTTTTATCTGTTACGGTTTCTCACAATGGTCAGGAAGCTCTCGCATTTGTACAAAAAAGGTCATATGATGTAATTTTATCTGATTATGATCTTGATGATATGGATGCTATTACACTTCATATCAATCTGGAGCGGATAGGTCAGAAAAAACCATTTTTATTATTCAGTATACCTGACAGAGACCGTGATATTCTAATTGATTATGCGCAGGATCCCCAAAAACATGTTGATAGTGAACATGATGTATATATCATTTTTAATGAGCAGATTCAGAAAATCGTTCAGTCAGTAGAACTTTTCAGAGCCCGGAATAGACTGGAGCTCTATGCTCGTCACCTTGAAGAACTTGTTGAGGAGCGAACCAAACAGTTACAGATTGCGGAGCGTTTTGCAATAATTGGGGAACTTGCTACCATGATTGGGCATGATATGCGAAATCCTCTTCAGGTCATCACAAACATGCAATATCTTTTAGAGATGAAAATCAGCAAAATGCACCCGGATGATGCATCTGTTCTTGTAAAGCATGGAATTCCTGAAATATTTAATCGGATACGAACTGAGGTTCTCTATTTGAACAAAATTGTATCTGATTTACAGGATTATGCAAGGGATATTCATCCAGAAGTATCAATAGTCAATCCAATTCTAGTTATGGATGAGATATTAAAAAATATCTCAATCCCTGATAATATTCAGGTAATAAAAAGAATAGAATCAGACTTCTTAATTTCAGGAGATCCATTTTTACTCACCAGAGTATTGGAAAACCTGATTAACAATGCCATACAGGCTATGGAAAAAGGAGGGATCCTTACTTTGAAGATATCCCGGGTTAAAGAGAATGTCTGTATAATGATATCAGATACTGGTGTTGGTATTCCTCCGGAGTCTTTATCAAAAATATTTGAACCTCTGTATACAACCAAGCCGAAAGGAACTGGATTGGGATTAGCAGTAACAAAACGGCTGGTTGAAGCACATGGGGGAACGATAACCCTGGTGAATACATCTTCTGAAGGGACAACGTTTGAAGTTACACTTCCTGCATCATAGATTTGCATAATGGAGAAAATTATGAAGAGAATTCTAATTGTCGATGATGATTTGGCAATCCTCGATAGTACCAAACAAATTCTTGAATTTGAAGGATATGAAGTAGAAACCGCGGCAACCGCTGGAGAAGGACTCGAAAAAATTGAGTCTCAATTTTTTAATCTTGCACTGTTTGATATAAAACTCCCGGATATGGAAGGAACAGAACTCCTTGAAAGAGCACATAAAATCCGGCCTGATATGAAAAAGATCATGGTCACCGGGTATGCAAGTCTGGAAAATTCGGTTTTTTCACTCAACGCCGGAGCAGATGCGTACATTATGAAACCAGTTAATCCTAAAGATCTGTTGCAGAAGATTAAAGAAAAACTGGATGAGCAGGAGAGAGATAAGATTATCGATGGCGATAAAGTAGCCGAATTCTTAGAAGAACGCCTTCTCTCAATCCGATAAATGCACTATCATGAGCGACCTTACCAAGGAAGAATTAATCACCACATTACAGGGGATGGATGTTCCCAATACAGTTTTGCTTGAAGATCCTTCAATTACCCTAGATACCTTTATTCTAGCGATAAAAAAATTTCGAATACCGGCTCCTGATGATTTCTATGCGTTCCTAGCTGACCGGATGGGGCTGGCCTTCATGGAGCGCGATATTCTTTTTGCCAACCCGCGAATTGGTTCAATACTCCCCTATTCAGTTGGTGAAGAAGTTCTCATCGCTCTCCTGGAGTCAAAACCAACATACCTGAAAATTGCAACGGCAAATCCCCTGGATGAACCCTTATTCAAACGGTTAGAAGAGGTATTTGGGAAAAAAATTGAAAAAGTAGTAACACCACTCGATGCCATCCTCACAATCACTGATACGAGTTATCAGGGGCCACATGCGTACAGTGCTCTGAGTGAATTGGTGGATCGTCAGCCGGAAGAATCTGCATTTCGGATACTTGTTCCCTGGCAAAAAGCAACAATTATCATCGGCACGATCCTTGTTCTTTTTCTCATTGCCATAAATCCATACTTCTGGCTCTTCATCCTTTTTACCATCATCAATATCACGTATTTCGTGATGAATCCGGTCAAATTCTATGTGTCAATGCAGGGGATGACAGGAGAGAAGAATGTTATTCACATCTCTGATGAAGATATTCAAAATCTGAAAGATGAGGATCTTCCGATATATACCGTCCTGGTCCCACTCTTTCATGAACAGGAGATGCTCCCTCACATTTTGCAAAATATTGCAAATATCAATTATCCGCGTGATAAACTTGATGTTAAAATCCTGATGGAAGAGGAAGATACAGAAACAATTGAAAAGGCCAGAAAATTAGGTCTTTTTGGGAATGTGGAAGAAATCATCTCCCCTATGTCTGAAGCGGAGTATCACGCATTTTTAAGTGTCTTCCACCCGGTTGTCATCCCGAAGGCAGATATCACAACGAAACCCCGTGCCTGTAATTATGGATTAAAGCGTTCACGGGGAGAATTTGTGGTAATCTATGATGCAGAGGATTTCCCTGATCGGGATCAATTAAAAAAGGTAGTTATTGCATTCCAGCGTCTCGGTCCGAAATACGCATGTGTTCAGTGCCTTCTGAATTTCTACAATCCACGAAAGAATATGCTGACACGGTGGTTCTCAATTGAATATTCTTATTACTATGATTTTTACATCCAGGGATTGGATAAAATTGATGCACCTATCCCTCTAGGAGGAACGAGTAACCACTTCAGGATGAAAACCCTGCGGGAGCTGGGTGCATGGGATCCATACAATGTAACCGAAGATGCCGACCTGGGTATGCGAATAGCACGGAAAAATCTTCATACTGCAGTCCTGAATTCTCATACCTATGAAGAAGCAGTTACTCGTGTTCCATCATGGATACGTCAGCGTTCACGATGGGTGAAGGGATTTGTTATCACCTGGTTTGTGACGATGCGTCATCCGGTTAAAGTTCTGAAAGATATCGGAATCAAAAATTTTTTTATCTTTCAGACTGGCTTTGGGGGTAATTTTTACCTCCCACTTATGAATCTCTTCCTTTGGCTGGTATTTGTGGCAGGTTTTATCATTCCGGAATATTTTTCCAGTTGGTTTGATTTCTGGCCCTTTGCAGCGATTGCAGTATTCAATCTTCTGATAGGAAATCTCTTCTTTCTGACCATGATGGTCTTTGCAACCTGGAAAGAAAAACAACGGGATCTTCTTCTCTATGCACTC
>Ga0302251_1002014_pt1 | contig 10693 bp, 15 predicted proteins | sample AAG_RA_Gln_MG_FD_193534 | JGI IMG/M metagenome (GOLD analysis project Ga0302251, IMG submission 193534) | Enriched activated sludge microbial communities from anaerobic digester in WTTP, New Holstein, Wisconsin, United States - AAG_RA_Gln | ecosystem: Engineered > Bioreactor > Anaerobic >...
TGTTGGATGACACCGACTTCAAGGCAATAGAGACGGCTGTTGCCTATAATGCCGCTGGCCTCGCTCTTTACTGGCATTTCGTGACGGCAGCAGGAGCCTATACAGTGACCGCCGTAACTCCGACCACAGGCGGAGATTATGATTGGACTGATCAAGGTGATGCGGGAATATACACCATCGAGATCCCTGCTAGCGGTGGTGCATCCATCAACAACGACACTGAGGGCTTCGGCTGGTTCACCGGGAAAGCTACAGGAGTCTTGCCCTGGCGTGGGCCTGTAATCGGATTCAGGCGGGCCGCGCTCAATGATCTGATGATCGAAGGCGGCACGGCCAGCACCAACCTGGAAGACTTCTTCGACGGCACGGGCTACGCAGGCGGCACAATCAAGCTTGCGTGTGATGCCTCCCTCACCGCGGCCTCTGTTGATGCCATTCTGGATGAAGCGATGAGTGGCCATACTACAGAGGGCAGCCTCGCCAAGCTGATCAGCGACATGAATACATTAATCGGCTTGATCAAAGCCAAGACCGATCCCTGGCCGTCTATAGTCTATCCGTGAGGTGAATCATCGTGGTCAAGCGCTACGCCCTCATAGACACTGACGACGCTAACTCGTCAGATATTGATTTCGAGTTGGGGCCGGTCTATACTGAGACTGCTCCTACCGCATCCTCCTATCTCGATGCCGCCTCAGCCGATACCCTGGCAGCATCCCGGCCTACAAACACCGCCTGGGCTGCAGCCTCATCTGTGGAGAAGCTTGCCGCCCTGGAAGAGGCCACCCGGCGGATTGACAGCATGATTCTGAGGGGACAAAAGTATGACTCAGACCAGGCACTTGAATTTCCCCGGATCATCGATGGCGTCGTAGTGGGAGACGAGGATCAGGCAGCCGTCGTTCCGGACCTGGTGAAGCGGGCCTGCCTGGAAGAGGCCATGGCCATCATAGGTGCGGGCAGCTCAGGGGGCAGGCAGGCCCTCCAGGCTCAGGGGGTGGCCAGCTATCAAATCCCCGGCATAATCTCGGAGTCCTTCAGCGCTGCCGCCATTTCGGCAGCCACACAATCCATCCTCCAGAGTCCCAGAGCCAGGCAGATCATGAGACGCTATACCGGGGCGGACGTGCGATGAGCCTTCTAGGCGATTACCTGGCGCTCCATGGCGTCAGCGTCTCCTGGAAGCACAAGACCGGCAACGACGGAGACAACGACATCTACACCACCAGCACCATCACCGTCCTGTGGGCCATGGGGGCCAAGGTGGTCCGGACTGCTCAGGGCGATGAGCTGCATTGCCAGGCCATCTGCAAATGCGAGGCAGCCGTGGTGGCCGGAGACGTGATCGCCTTTGGGGGCAGAGATTACCCTGTCCTTGGCCTGGTAGGCGAGTCTTACGACGGTTCAATGAGGTCGGTAGCCCTTGGCTGAGATCAAGTGGCATCCAGAGGCCTACATGGGCAGGATGAAAAAGCAGGCTATGGCTGCTATCCATGACGCCGGCGAGATCGTCATGAAGGAATGGCAGAACACTATCCCCTATGCCACTGGAGACCTGGCCAGTCATCTGCAAGTGCAAGACCAGCCGAGCAAGCTCCAAGTGGTCCTCTCCTCAACAGGCCCCTATGCCCTGCGGCAAGAGAAAGATGATAGCCTAAGACATCCGGACCCTACTAACCCATCTTCTCGGAGTGGCAGGAAAGCCCACGCCGGCAGGGATGCCTTGAACAACAATCGAGATAAGATCTCCAAATTCGTGCAGGATCGCATGAAATGAGAGTCACAGACATTGATTGGCGCTCAATGCTTCGGGGGTGGAGTGCTGAAGATATCCTGTACCTCCGTGCGATTTGTGATGACGTCCTTTCCCAGAAGCCCCGGAGAATAACGATTATCAGAAAAGAATAATAGTTTCCCCTAATCTGAGATTCCCACCTCCGCATAAGGGGAAACTCCCTCCTTCTTTTGAATCAAATAATAATCACCCTATGAGTCTAGACTGAATAGAGGTTTTGAAATGAAAAAGATATTAACAGTGCTTATATTGGCGGCCATCCTCCTGATGAGCCAGGTCGAAGCTGCCAACTACATGTACGAAAAGGCAGGCGTGAAAGGCGTGGGCTATCGGACCCAGGAGATCATAGTCTCCACACAGACCGGATTTGAGGGGCAGAAGCTCGTAGCCAAGACCTCCGGCTCAGGTAATGTCATCACCGATAAGATGGAGCTGGAAGTAGAGCGGCAGCTTCAGAGGGGCGGCGTACCTATCGGGTCGATTTGGGTGCCTCCTGAAATCGATGAGGAAACAGGCGAAGTCCTGGAAGAGGGCTACTGGAAGGAGACTATGTGTCCCTGGCCAACTGGCGTAAATTGCCCCATGGACTATATCAACTACACCAGGGAAGCTGAATTCGAGTACATGCCCGTGTCCTACCAGACCGGCCAGTACGATGCCAAATGGGTCGATAAGCTCTGTGTCCAGAACTACAAGATCGGTGCGGTGCTGACAGAGATGTACTCTCATGCCGAGCACTTGCAGAAGACTACTGAGGTTAAGACCAGAGGATACGGCCTTGTCATCAATGGTTCTCAGGGCAAGGGCTATGACAACGCCAACGGCTGCTCTCCCTGCTGTACCGGCGTTCTTGAGGCCAACCTGAACAGCAATGTAATTGGCGTGGCTCACATCGGATGGCTCTCCCGCGACCCAAGCGCAGATAACCAGCTCAAGGGCCGCCATGCTGAGTACGGCAGATCTGTGGATGACCTGACCGGCGTCTTCTCCATCGAAAAGTTCGTCCAGCTGTGGGGCAATTCCACATGCGGAGCCATATCGGTGGATTGGTTGCCATGCGTGTAATCCATCAACTTGCGGCAGCGGCGGCTGCCGCTTATATCATTTTGGCCGGGGGGTTCTGCCTACTGGCTGATATCGTGGGCGCACAGGAGATCCTGCCGGTCAATGCCCCTGAGATCCAGACCAAAGCCATCCACATCATGACGGCGGAGGAGCGGAGCACCATCCTGATCTCTGATATCTGGAAGCCTCCGGAGCTGGAGCGGGTCAAGATCGGCCAGGGGGGGCGGCTGGGAGCAGCCAAGAGCGACACGCCAGTAGGCCCATACGGCTGGCAGGCTTTCGTGTCTCAGGATGCAATAGGCTCCTGGCGGGGCGGAGCTGAGGCGATGGCTTACGGAGGACTGTAGATGCCTAAACCAGAGGATGAACTGACAGAGGAGGAGCTGCCTGAAATAGGACTGCATGAGGGCGACAGGCCCATATCGACAGATGCCTATCTGGATGAGGACGGGATATGCTTCTTCCCTGGCCCGGAGGCTCAGATGCCTTCGCAGCTCCGGATAGCGGCCCCGGTGGACTTCATAGCCTTTGTGAAGGCCTTGGTAGTGCTCGATAATGCCTCAGAAAAGGGCTGGAAGGAGATCCCATACACATATCCAGAGAAGCCGGATAGAGGCGATGTTCTTGGGCTGGTGCTCAATAAGGGCGCTATTGAGATGCTGCAATCGAAATACGCAGGCAAAGCATTTCTCTTGAAAGAGCCCAACGGCGATAACTGGTTTACCCTGGCCGAATGGAATGCCAAGTTCCATACTGATGGCCTGGAAGTTCTGGCCAGGATGCGGTGGGAGTGGTGGACCAAAGGCGGCGGCGTCTCTACACCTGGCCAGCGGGTCACAGGCACCCATCAGCAGGGCCAGGCGAAAGCCGATCCTGAGAAGAAGTATGTCAAGATCGGCGGCGCAGATGGGAGGAGGCGGCCATGAGGAAGATACGCATCCTACAAGCCTATCCATTTTTTGGTGAGAAGCTGCTGGCCGGAGCGGTCTACACTGTGGGAAACATGGTACATGGCCATCTACTGAGAGAAGACCACGCAGACAGGCTCATAGAAGAAGGCTGGGCGGAGGAGTATCATGGCGATTGAAGGGGGCGATGTGACCCTCAGCATGTCTGAGGGAGAGATGACAGTGGGCTCCTTTACCACAAAGGGGTTCCGGCTCTATTCATTGATCCTCCTGGCATTGATCGGATTCTTGGCAGCTGCCGCCCTCAATAGCCCGGCGCTGGCCCAAATCCAGACTGTGGTAGTGTTTCTCCTGGGCGTGTTCACCGGGAAGAAGGCTTAGATGGCTCTGACCATCTGGCCTCTTCTCTTGCCCGGCCCGATGAGCGCGGAAGAATGGATGGATCGATATGCCCGGCGATGATTATAATCTCCTGCTCACCATCCAGAACCAGTTGGGTTCGTTGGACGCAAAGGTTAGCGATCTCAAAGAAGATATGAGTACGATCTGCGACTTTAAAGAAGAAGTAGGCAGAATCGCCCAGGATTTTCTAAGCTACAAGGCATCAAGGCAAGCTCTCCCAGACCGGGTAAATGTTCTGGAACAAAAAACCACATCCACAGAAAAGGCATTGGCAGAACATATAGCTACAACTGCATGGATAGCTGAGAGGGTGGCGAAGTCCGATACATACTTCAAAGCGGCGATGATTGCCTGGGGGATAATAGTTTCTATAGTAGGTCTATTGATAACGTTTCATCAGCATTTAGGAATTACGTTTGTCATGAAGTGATGGGGGGCCGGTGGAAATATGTATCGGAATATTGATGTTCTCTGTAATTCTATGTCAGACTGTGATTAATATAATACTTTATTTTACGGTTTTGGAATTGCGGAGAGAAATTATAAACAATAATGCAAAAGGTCGTTGCTTAAAATGAGCAATTTTGTCGAAATAGCGCTATGGGCTATTTTGGCCCCGCTGGCGATCAAGGGCTGGCTCATGATGATCCGGGGAGAGAATGTCTTTAGCCGGAGGCGGCGATATTGACAGACATCGGGGAGACTCTGGCAGCATATCTCGATACTCAAGGATATGGCGAGTGGAAGAATGCCTCTCCTGCGCTTAATACCATCTTCCGGGATGAGCTGCCGGACATGCCAGCCAACTGCATAGGGATCTGGATCAACAACGGCCAGAGCCCTGACCACTATACCGGCGGCGCAATAGAGCACCCCATAGCAGATCTGATCATCCGGAACACCAGCAAAGCCACCGCCCGGAGCACTGCCGAGGCTATCAGGCAGCATTTTCTTTTGTCTGCACATCTCGGAGGGGACTCACTTTTTGAGGCGACAGCAGGCTCCTATCCAGTTTATCTCGGAAAAGATGACAGCAACCGCTATAAGTTTTCTGTCAGCATCGAGCTAACTCTCGATAGATTATAGTCATCGCCCTATTGGCGGGCCTTGATATCGATATTAAGGAGAGTGTTTTATGGCAAAACTTAAGGGTATTAATTGCAAACTTTATGATGGGTCCGATGTGATACCCACGAAGGATTGGACTCTGGATGAAGGTATGGACCTGCAGGATACCACCGATCAGGGGGATGCATCTACAGAGTGGACTGCTATGCTCGGGAATGGGACGGTGAGCTTCACCGGCTATTGGGACCCGGCGGTATCTGCTCATACGGCTCTGGTGACCAAGATCCGGGCGGGCACCGCTGTATCGTTTACCGGGATATTCTCCGGCACGAAGGGCTCTGGCTCCGCTATCGGTGTGACTGGTTCGTTCATCTTGGAAAAGTTCACCCGGAAGACCGCGGTCAAGGGAATCGTAGAATTCGATGCCCGCGGTAAGGTATCCGGCGCTCTCACTGATGCCACAAACCTATAGGGGGATAGCATGGCAAAAATAAGGGGGAACGTGTCTGCGATCTATATGCAGACATCTGCTGCCTCTCAATCTGCCACCGGCACGGCCATGAGCCGTGTCGGAACCACCCTCTGGTATATCGTATCCAGCGCCAGCAAAGCCTATTGGGACCGCTCCCAGGCGGTCACAGTCTATGATGGCGTGTCGGAAGAGACGCCCCTAGAGATCGACTATGCCAACGGCGCGGTTAGGCTTGCCACCGCTGCATCCGGATCTGTCACAGCAGACCACTATTACTTTGCCGTGGAGCAGGTCGGAGGGTTCCGGTCTCACTCAATAGACGAATCTATGGAGCTGGCAGACTCCGGCACCTATGAGAATCCCTCAGAATTGACGGCTATGAGGCACGGGGCAACTGGCCAGGCCGAGGGATTCTTTTCCACAGTGGACTCCAGCCTAACCACCGCCAAAGGCAGCAACAAGGATCTAACATTCACCTCGCGCGTCCTCGGTGTGGCCGGGGATGGGATTTCTATCGAGTGCGTGGTCTCTGGTGTGGGCACGCCGCTCTCGATATCTGCGGCGGCGCCGGCCATCACTATCAACTCGGCCACTGATGGCAGCGGGAACGCTACCAGCACGGCCCGAGACATCCGGGATGCTCTGGAGGCTGATGAGGACGCCATGGCCTTAATTAAAGTCAAGTTGGCCACTGGTAGTGATGGCTCGGGCATCTTTGGGGATCTGGCCCATACCCATCTTTCCGGCGGGGTAGATTTCGCAGGAGATCGTTTTGGTGAGGATCTGATTGGTGTCTTCTATTGGGACTCTGGCGCGTCTCTGGTGCAGACCTCCGGGATTATCCAACTGGAGAAAGTGAACATCAAAACAAGCGTGAAGGAGCTGGTCGGGAAGACTATCAACTTCAAGTTCGTTGGCGGTTGCTACGACCATGCCGGATGATCCGCTTTTTGGGTCGTAAAGTCATAGGTTAGTGCATCGAAAAGATATAGATAAAAATGAGGGCATGAGGGAAGTGATGGCCGGATGCATCCGGCCTGATCCCCTCCCTCATACTTACGGGAGAAATTTATATGGAATTTAATTGGACATTTAAGGCAATCAAGGATTTTGAGAAGTACGGAAAAAGAATACTCAAGCAGCAGGATATCAAGGTAAATGGCCAGCCAACTACAGGGATGGCACTGTCTGCGGGGGCGATCCTGGCCAATTTCATCAAGCTTTCGGAAATCACCGAGGGTGCTATTGCGGCCATGCTCGGGGACCTGGATTTAAAGCCGTCTGAGGCCCTAGGGGCGGCGGACAAGGCGATCCAGGAGATGCTTGATTCAGGAGACAGCTTGGAGGATATCCAGAACAAGCTCTATAGGGCCTTCCTGGAAACGTCTGACCCTTCTTCTATACCGATCTGGGAGTCCGCCCTAGAAAAGGATCGGCGGAAGAAGGCGGAGATTCTCAAGAATCCTTCTGGCGGACCATCTACCACATAGCATACATAGAGCTGGGCCTGCTGCCTGATCAGTTCATGCAACTCACCCCCGGCGAGCTGGCGCTGCTCCAGGAGCATAGGCTCCAGGAGATCGAGAGAGCGCAGGAGTTAGCCGCCTTCACCGGCTACTGTGCCGCCGCTGCTGTCGCTATGAGCTTCACCGATGGCCTGCCGCCGTTTGACGAATTTTATCATCCTTCCCAGCCACTCAGCGGCGCTGAATTGGAAAATGAATGCATCGCCAAGGGTTTGAAACTGCCCGATCTAGTATAATCAATTTTTAGAGGTTCTACACAATGCCAGGAGAGGAAGTTGGATCGGCCTATGCCACAATAGGCATCAAGATCGACGAGGCAGGGCTAAATGCGGCCCAGGGCAAGATTAGCGGAGCGGTCCGGGGCATAGAGTCGGGAATGGGTGGCCTCAAATCCAGCCTCGGCTCGGAGCTGTCTGCCAGCCTCTCAGGCGTGGCCTCCTCTATGGGTCCCATCGGCGGCGCTCTGTCTGCCATCGGGCCGGCTGGTATAGCAGCAGGGGCGGGCATTGCTGTTATTGGTGGAGCACTATCCAGCTCTGTCCAAGCCGCAGCCAGCTTTGAGACCTCAATGTCTGGCGTAGCCAAGACCACCGGCCTGGCCGGGCCAGAGCTGTCCGCTCTGGGGTCGTCTATCCTGGAGATGTCCAGCACCATGCCCGTGGCTGCCTCCGAGCTGGCCAATATAGCCCAGGTGGCAGGGTCTCTCGGGGTAGCCAAAGAGGAGTTGGCCGGGTTCTCGGAGGTTGCCGCTCAGATGTCGGTCGCATTTGAGATGCCGGCAGAGCAGGCAGCCACGGCTGCGGCGAAGATCCTCACCGCCTTCGGAATGGACATTGACACCAGCAATATGGAGAGCCTGGGCAATGTCGTCAATACGATGGGTGATAGCTTCGCGGCCACAGAGCCGGAGGTTCTAGATTTCATCAACCGGGCCAGCTTCCTCAATACCACCATGGGGCAGTCCATTCCTCAGGTGGCCGCCCTGGGAACTGCCCTTATTTCCGCTGGCATGAGTTCGGAAACAGCATCAACGGGCATCAAGAGTTTCCTCAACATGGCCACATCGGTAACGGCCAATAAAGACAACCTCACTTCATGGGCCACTATGTTGGGGGTATCGGTCGATGAGCTAAAATCCAAATTGGCCGGAGACCTCAATGGGACCCTGGCAGAGACCGCCCAGAAAATAGCCGCCATCCAAGACCCTACGGAGAGATTCCAGGCAGCCGTCAAGCTGGCCGGAACAGAGGGTGCTCCTGCTATCTTGAAGCTGGCTGCTGCTGGTGATACTCTACAATCTGCTCTCCAGAAGGCAAATTCTGAATGGGAAAATGGCTCTTCCATGATGAAGACCTTTGAGCAGAATTCCAGCACCCTAAATGCGGAATGGGACACCTTCACCAACACCATCACGCGGGCCGGGGTGGAGCTGGGCAATGTGCTCCTGCCATATGTCACTGATGCTGTATCGTTGCTCAATGATGGTGTGCTAGCGGCTATAAATTTCGGAGAAGCTATTTATGATTTATTTGCTTCTGATTCCTCGTCTAGTATATGGGGCACGAATAAACAGCAACAGATCATAGACGAATATGAGGCTAAAAAGGCCGGAGAGACAGCCGCTGAAAATATAGCAGAAGGCATAACCGAATCCGACGACCTCAAGGCCGCTCCGGGCGATGCCCTGAGCAGCTCGGAGGCCCTGGCAAAGGCAGGAGACGCCGGGAAAGAGCTTGCCAAGACAGTCTCCAAGGAATTCAAGTATGGTGTAGAGCATGGAATGTCTGACTTGGATATCCTGGCCCTCATCAATGCCCAAACACGTATCAATGGCGATGACCGTAATGAGGCGGGCATCAGATCCACCACCCTGGAGAATGGCCTTAAGGTCGATCTGAAATACCAGACTGATGATGGCCAGACCAGGGCAACGCTATTAGTCAATGGTCAGGAAGTGGCCGGGCCGGTGTACGGATGGGGCATAGAAAAGACACTGCCAGAATTATTCAGGCAAGCCGGACAGGAATATAACCAGGGCAACGTATTTGATTTAACTGACCGGCTTGGTAATGCCGCTATTTGGAGAGCCACACAAACCACTGATATAGTCCTAGACTCCTTCCTGGATGTCTCCGCAAACACGAAGCGCGAGGTTGAGGCAGCCGGGCAGGAAATAGCGGGCGCCTTTGCTGAGGGCCTGGTCCCTGACAAGGCATCCATCGATAGCAAACTGGAAAGCCTCAGAAATCTTCAGCTATATGATCCAGAAAACGCGAAAGCCCAGGGCTCGGAAAATGCGATCTATTATTTAGATGCCCTGAGCGATGCCATAGAGGCATATGATAAAGCCAAAGCCAAATACCTGGTAGAACCGGACAATGACCGGGCGAAAGCAGATTTAGAGCGGACCAGGGCAAATCTACAGGCTCGACTAAATGCAAACCCACTTAAGGCAACCATAACAACAACCTGGGGTCAATTCGATACCAAGAGCTTATCTGAGATCATCTTTGATCCTGCGGCCATGAAGGCGGCGGCTGCAGTCCCTGAAAAATTCTTCATGGGCACAATCGTGCCCGGTATCCAGAGCGGCATGGAGGAGGCAAAAGCCGCCTTAACCACCGGGCAGATTACTGAAGCAGACGTTTATGATGCCTTCATAAAACCGCTCGAATCAGTGACAGAGTATCTTCCTGGATGGCTCGATAACCTGAATACATTATTTAGGAATGGGTTTATAGACTTTGATCAGTATTCAAATGATTTCGATAAGTTTTTAGGCATCTATTCAAAAGCGGACGCAGTGCTGAATAACAATGTTCAGGCAACGCAAGCCGCTACAGTAGGCTACAACCAGCTCCAGAAAGCTATCGAGGACTGCGAAGCTTGCGTTATGTCCGACTTTGGAGCCTGGCAGGAGCAGCAGGAGAACTTATTTAATCCGTCTTATATCGGAGCAGGTGGCCAGGCCTACCTCGACTGGAAGAATACAGTGGTATCTGCCGCCAATGAGGCCGCCATGGCCGTCCAGGCAGTAGGCGGCAAGGCTCTGGGAAGTGCTGCCACTCCTCAGAGCATCCCGGTGTCAGTAACTCTCGATACCAGCAAGGCAACTGCGGCCCTGACTGAATTTGAGGGGACCGCCAAGAAGGATGTTCAAAAGCCGCTCGATATCGATAGCAGCAAAGCAACGGCCAGCTTATCCGAGATCGATTCCACCGCTAAGCAGACGGCCACCAAACCATTGGTAATCGACTCATCTCAGGCGATGTCTGCTATTGCCGCCATAAACTCAGCGGCAAGTCAGCCGGTCTATAAAACGGTCTATGTCAATGAGGTTTACACCGGCAGCTCAGGCGGCGGTGGAGGTGGCGGGGGAGGCGGCGGCGGGGGATTCGGTTATTCTTTGCCCCCCATCTTCATGGCCCGAGGCGGCTATGTGGACAGGCCAACACTT
>Ga0302251_1002018_pt1 | contig 10679 bp, 8 predicted proteins | sample AAG_RA_Gln_MG_FD_193534 | JGI IMG/M metagenome (GOLD analysis project Ga0302251, IMG submission 193534) | Enriched activated sludge microbial communities from anaerobic digester in WTTP, New Holstein, Wisconsin, United States - AAG_RA_Gln | ecosystem: Engineered > Bioreactor > Anaerobic >...
TAAACAATATACTCACGGCTAACTTCATACGCGAAGTGCCTGTATGGGCAAATCTGATAGCACTTTATCTGCTGGGCCTTATACCGGCATTCATTATATTTGGGGAAAAACCTCTGCGAGAAACTGTGTTTGTTTTTATAACAGGCTTTGTTTATTTCATATTAAACTTTATGTTATTCAAAAGAGGCATAAGATTTGAGCTCTTCACCCCTCTAATGGGGCTTATCACAAGTTACGGCATAGTCTCGGTATATAACTTTGTGCGCATTTCGGTAGAACGCCAGAGCTTCTTCCATATGTCCGTTACGGACGGGCTGACAAACCTTTATAATATAAGGTATTTCAAAATGCTTCTTGAAACCGAGATAATGCTCGCCGCAAACGATCCCGACAAAAAATTCTCGCTGGTCATGTGCGATGCTGACCACTTCAAGAAATTTAACGACACCTACGGACACCAGGTAGGCGATCTGGTATTGAAAAGTATTGCGGCAGTCCTTAAAAGCTCCGTAAGGACTCTTGATATAGTAGCGAGATACGGAGGAGAAGAGATGATAGTCCTTTTACGCGGCTCCTCCCTGAAAGATGCAATGCATGTCGCCGAAAAGATGCGAAAAAACATCGAAAGCTGCATAGTGCGGGATGAGAAGAATAATTATAAGGTCACTGTAAGCCTGGGTGTATCAACATTTGTGCGCGGGGATAATGTGGATTCGATAATAAAACGTGCCGACGACGGTTTGTATAAGGCTAAAGAGGCCGGAAGAAACCGGGCGGAAACGATAGAGACAGCCTCTTAACCCGCCTTTTCTACCTTTCTACAACATCACGCAATTCAAGCTGTATTGAGGAAAACCCTTGCCACGTATTTATAGAAGGGATGTACGCCAGATCTACTCCCCTGCCCTGAGTGGGTAAAGAAAAATCACTCCGGCCGAAAGTTATTGCCTCGCAGGTAATAGAATTGTCTGTAACCAGCACCTTAAAACCGTTCTTCCCTATGGAGCGGGGATTATTCTTGAACGTTAAATTCCTCGACGCAAGCACGGGGCGGGGATTTTCTGCGCCGAACGGGGCAAGTTTCTCTATCTCATTTATCACGTCTTCATTCAATGCGGATAGCGGTACGTCTATGTCTATATCAAGCCTAGGCGTAAATTCCATATCACATACATCCTTCGCCGCTTCGGCATTTATCATATTACGGAATTCGTCTATCTTATCCGTCCTCAATGTGACGCCGCAAGCTGATTCATGCCCGCCAAATCCTACAAGCGAATCCTTACAACGAAGCAGGTATTCAAAAAGGTGGAACCTCTCCACACTCCTCCCCGACCCCTTTGCCGTGTCTCCGTCTATAGCTATCAATATGGCCGGTCGGCAATATTTCTCTGTAATACGGGAAGCTACTATGCCTATAACGCCCGGATGCCAATTCTCGCTTGCAAGCACTATTACTCTGTGCTCCTTAAAATTTACCTCGCGCTCCACTTTATCTATAGCCTCTTCCAGTATCCTCGCCTCCAGCTTCTGCCGGTTGCGGTTCTCTGTATTAAGCGTTGCGGCAAGTTCCGCGGCGCGCGCTTCGTCGTCGGTTAAAAGAAGCTCGAGGGCTTTATGCGGCGATCCGATCCGACCCATGGCATTTATTCGCGGGCCGAGTATAAAACCTATATGTCCGCTTGAAATATCTTTGCCGCTTAAGCCTGATGCATCTGCGAGCGCCTTCAGGCCTTTACGCCCTCTAAGGTTCAGTTCATCAAGGCCGTGTTTTACAAGGATTCTATTCTCGCCTATTAATGGTGCTATATCGGCTACCGTGCCAAGGCTCACAAGGTCCAGAAAATCATCCGCTTCGAAAGAGGTGCCTGCATAAACAGCTTTGGCCAGCTTATATGCCACACCCACGCCCGCAAGATGCTTGAACGGGTACCTGCAGTCCTCCTGCATCGGATTTACAACAGCAGCGGCATTTGGTACTTTACCGTCCACTATCTCATGGTGATCTGTTATTATTATGTCTATACCTAAAGACGCGGCATAATCTATCTCTTTAAAGGAAGTTATGCCGCAATCGACCGTTATTATGAGGGAGATGCCGGCGCGTTCAGCCTTTTTTATTGCTCCGGAATTCAAGCCGTAACCTTCTTCAAGCCTGTTCGGAATATAAGGCTCTACCGCCGCGCCGAGATTCTTTAATACAGTATGCAGTATGGCTACGCTCGTTATGCCGTCGACATCGTAATCGCCGTAAACAAGTACCTTCTCTTTTAGTTCTATCGCTTTTTTAATGCGACGCACGGCCTTATCGGCATCTTTCAGGAGAAAGGGATCGTGTGTCCCGGTAAAAGAACATGTAAGGAACTGGCGGGCTTCTTCCGGGTCTGTAATACCGCGGTTGGCTAGAAGTTGGGCGGTAACACTTGAAATATTTAAGGCTGACGACAGGGCCTTCTGAGCCTTGCCGTCAGCATCCTTTATCTGCCATATTTTACGCATACACTACTTTTTGCCCGTTATTCTCCTGTGCCAGGATATTACAAGCGGGCTGGCTATGTAAACCGTCGAATAGACGCCTGATATAAATCCTACAAATAAACAAAACGAGAAGTCGTTAAGCACTTCCCCGCCCCAGAAAAGAAGGGCTATAACAACGAGCATGGTAACACCGGTCGTAAGTATGGTTCTGCCGAGTGTCTGGTTCACGCTCAAGTTCACTACGTCTATAAAACTACCCTTTTTGACAAGCCTTAAGTTCTCTCTTATGCGATCGAAGATGACAATGGTATCGTTAATAGAATAACCGGCTATCGTTAAAAGCGCCGCTACTATAGTAAGGTCAAACTGCCTCTGGGTTAGGGCAAGTGCTCCTATTGCTATTATTATATCGTGGAAAAGCGACATGATACCGGCTATGGCATATTTCATACTGAATCTGAACATAATGTATATCAATATGCCGGCCATTGCGAGTAAAAGGCTTATGGTGGCATTCTTGCGCAGATTCTTACCCACGGCCGGGCCTACCGTTTCCACTTTCAATATCTGGGAAGGGTTGTCTTTGAACTTCTCCTTGAAGAGGGTGCTTAGCTTCGATGCCTCATCCGTCTGGGTCCTTATTATTATCTCTTTTGGATTACCATACTGCTGGAGAGAAGCACTGCCGAGGCCTATCTCTTTTATAACACTACGCACTTCATCGACCTTCACATTCTTTTCGAAGATAAACTGCTGTAACGTACCGCCGGAGAAATCTACTCCGAAATTTTTCTCGCCCCGCATTATAAATATGCCAAGCCCCAGAGTTATGACTATTGCGGAGAGCGCATAGAATATCCTTCTTTTGCCTATGAAATCTATATTCGTTGCCGGGATGATCTTCATAAAGCGCAATTTCATTAATCCGAACTGATCGCAAAGAAGTTCAAACACTATGCGAGTGCATGTGACCGCCGTGAAAAGATTGGCAAGAAGGCCTATCGTCAATGTAACGGCAAAGCCTCTTATAGGGCCCGATCCAAATTTAAATATAAGGGCCGCAGCGACTATCGTTGTCACGTTCGAATCGAATATGGCGGAAAATGCCCTGTGATACCCTGACGCTATGGCCGCGCGGAGCGATTTTCCCAAAGAGAGCTCTTCGCGTATTCGCTCATAAATAAGGACGTTAGCGTCAACGGACATACCTATCGTTAATATCAAACCTGCGATACCCGGCAGTGTAAGCGTGCCCTTAAACATTGCCAGACATCCGAGTATTATAAGTAAGTTCATTACAAGCGCCATGCTTGCGATAATTCCGGCGAGCCTGTAATAGACCATCATGAAGACAAATACCAGCGCGCCGCCTATGAGGGTGGCCCTGATACCGCTCTTTATGGAATCGGCCCCGAGAAGCGGTCCGACTGTACGCTCTTCCTCGACTATTACGGGAGCCGGAAGCGCACCGGCTCTTAATACTACGGCGAGGTCGTTGGCTTCGTTTACGGAGAAGTTGCCGGATATCTGCGCCTGTCCTGACGGTATTGCCTCGCGTATAACAGGAGCTGACTGTACTTTTCCGTCAAGCACTATCGCAAGGCGCTTGCCTACATTTGTCGCTGTAAGGGTCGCAAAAGTTTCCGCGCCCTTCGAATTAAGGGTAAGAGATACATAAGGCTCGCCGAAACCGCTTGACGAAAATTCCGTCTTGGCATTTACTATGGAATCGCCCGCTAAAGAAGCATCCTTGGCCACGAGTAGAGGCTGCCTGCCTCCGCGTTCACCTTCCAGGTATAACACCTCATAGCCCTCAACAGCTTCATTATTCAGGGCCTTTTTCAGATCTTCAACATTATCGGACACAAGCTTAAATTCTAGATGCGCGGTCTTGCCTATTATATCAAGAGCGCGGTCGCGATCGGTTACGCCGGGAAGCTGTACTATTATATTCTCCTTACCCTGCCTCTGGATCGCCATTTCGCCAACGCCGAACTGGTCTATCCTGTTCCTTATGACTTCTATAGCCCTGTCAAGAGCGTCTTTCCTGGCATCAAGCGCTAACTTTGAAGTATCGACTTTCAGGACAACATGCATGCCGCCTTGAAGGTCAAGCCCAAGGTTTATTTTGCCCTTTTCTACCACCTTCCCGTCTTTATCCTTTATATCGAAAGGCGGCCATACCAGCCATACGCACGCGGCGACGAGCGCTATTATGCCAAGCAGCTTCCATTGTAAAGATTTGTTCATTGGTATGAGTTCTCCTTTATTCTGACGCTTTTCTTCTCATGGCGGCGATGCTGTTCCTCTGCACCTCGATCTTCACGTTATCATCTACTTTCAGGGTCACGGAAGCCTCTTTTACATTAACTACCGTACCATGTATCCCGCCTGAGGTAATAACCTCGTCATTCTTTTTAAGCCCCGCCACCATCTTCTTGTGTTCATCCTGCGATTTCTTCTGTGGACGTATAAGAAGAAAATAAAATATTACGAATATAAAAATTACGGGTAGAAAACTCATTATAGGATTAGCTCCGGTGCCCATTTTTTACTCCTTATTGTATTTTTTTATTAATTCTTTTTTGAATATGTCGAAGCGGTCTTCCGCAATCGCTTTACGTGATAATTGTATAAGTTTAACATAAAAATGTATATTATGCAATGAGACAAGGCGAAGGCCGAGTATCTCTTCCGTATTGAATAGGTGCCTTATATACGACCTCGTATGGTTCCTGCAGGCAAAACACTCACAACCTTCTTCTATCGGGCGCATGTCTTCTTTATATAACGCATTTCTGAGCTGTATATCACCGTTCAAGGTAAATGCCTGGCCGTTACGGCCGTTTCTTGTCGGCACCACGCAGTCAAACATGTCCACCCCGAGAGATATCGCTTCCAGTATATCAGTCGGCATGCCGACGCCCATAAGGTAGCGCGGGGCATTCTTTGGAAGAAGGCCGGCGGTGTATTCGGTAACTTCCTTCATGAGGCTGAACGGTTCGCCCACAGCAACGCCCCCTATCGCATAACCGTCAAATCCTATGGCAAGAAGGTCCTCCACCGAGCGCTTGCGAAGGTCCCGGTAAGTGCTCCCCTGCACTATCCCGAATAACAACTGTTTTTCTCGCCCCGATTTTTCAAAACATTTCTTCGATCTTTCAGCCCATCTCGTGGTAAGCCCCACGGACTGTTCCACGTAATCTTTGGCGGCCGGATAATGCACGCATTCATCAAGCGGCATAACGATATCGCTTCCGAGAATATCTTCTATCTCTATAACCCGTTCAGGAGTGAGAAAATGCTTAGCCCCGTCTATGTGTGAGGAAAATTCCACACCTTCTTCTTTCAGCTTTCGTAACACAGCGAGGCTGAAGACTTGATATCCGCCGCTGTCGGTAAGAATGGGCTTCTCCCATCCCATGAACCTGTGCAGGCCGCCCGCTTTTTTTATTACCTCAAGCCCCGGCCTTAAATAAAGGTGATAGGTGTTGCCGAGGATTATCTCGGTTCCGCAATCATTCAGGTCGCCGTTGGAAAGAGTTTTTACCGTGCCCTGCGTCCCCACCGGCATGAATACGGGCGTGTTGACTTCGCCGTGCGCGGTTGTAAGCTTCCCCAGCCGCGCTTTGGTCGATTTATCTTCATGAAGCAATTTAAACATAGCTACAATATCACCATCGCATCGCCATAGCTATAGAATCTGTATTTAGACTCCACAGCCCGGCGATACGCCTCGAATATAAAATCTTTACCCGCAAATGCGCTCACCAGAAGAAGGAGCGTTGATTTCGGAAGATGAAAATTAGTTATCAGATGATCGACAATTTTAAATTTATACCCCGGATATATAAAAAGATCCGTGTATCCTTTTTTAGCCGAAAGCCGATGACTAAAAGCCGATGGCCCTTCGGCACACCACTCCAGTGTGCGCGCACTCGTTGTCCCCACCGCCCACACCTTGCCGCCTCGCTCCTTGGTTTCATTGACTATTTTTACCGTCTCCTCGGAGAGTTCAAAATATTCTTTATGCATCCTGTGTTCTTTAATATCATCGGCCTTTACAGGCGCAAATGTCCCATAATTAGTATGAAGCGTCACAAATACTACCCTGCACCCTAGGTCCTCGATCCTATTTAGTAATTCTCTGGTAAAATGAAGCCCTGCCGTCGGCGAGGCGGTAGCCCCTTCTTTCTTCGCATATACGGTCTGATAGTCATCTTTGTCCGTCTCCTCATCGCCGCGTCCGATATAAGGAGGCAGAGGCACGTGCCCTGCGCGGGCCAATATTTCATCTATAGGACTTTTAAACCTTACAAACCTCCCTATTTCGCCTCTGCCAAGTATCTCAAGTTCGTCTCCGGACTCAAGACATATCTCCTCGCCCTCTTTGAGGCGCCCGGACGGCCTTAGTAGAACCTCACATACCGGGTTATTTTTCTCGATAAGAAAAAGCTCTACCTTGCCTCCTGTGGCGCGTTTTCCGAAAAGGCGGGCAGGTATTACTTTCGTATCGTTCAGAACAATGCAATCTCCCTCTTTAATATATCCTGCCAGGTCGGTAAACGTTTTATCGGAGATAGAGTTGCCGGCGCGGTCTAACACCATGAGCCTGCATCTCTCGCGTTCTTCTTCAGGGTGTTTGGCGATCAATGCCTCCGGAAGAGCGTAATCAAAATCGGAAAGTTTCATATCTTTATCTCTTCTATCTTCACTATTTCCGACCCCGGATAATAGTAACTTAATATCTGCTCACAGGTTTTTTTATCTTTGGCCATCTGGTAGGCTCCCCACTGGCACATACCGGCCCCGTGCCCCCAGCCCCACCCATGCATAATAAGGTATCCCCACCTTATCGAAACACCGAACTTTGTGCTTTTGAGTTTATTCGGCCCTATGACGTTCCTGAAATCCTTAGCGGTAATGATTATGCTTATGCCGTCCTTATCTTTTATTTCTAGCTTCTCATTACGCCCTGATTTATTTACAGATACGGGCTTTATAGAGACTATACGTCCTATCTTGTAACCATTCTCACGCAGCTTGGTTTCGAGATCCCATAGCGGCACCTCGCATCTCCAGCTTATATGAGGCGAATTATCACAATAGCCGCACTTTACTCCATCCAAAGGCGGTATATCCACAGCCCAGAGATTAGAAGCGTCTTCGGTATATCCCGCGCACGTTGCATGATAATAGCTGGGCAGTATCCTGCCGTTATATGCCAGTACTTTATCTTTTGTAAGCTTCACGGCCATTGTGGTAGCCCATTTTTCCGAGGTTTTTCCGCTGTATACCTGGGAATATATATCGCTCCTCAAATCGTAAAGCCTCTTTTTATTCTGCTCGATCTGATAATAAGCAAATGTCCGCGCCACTATAGCCTGCGCCTTTAACACCTCCATCGGCCAGCGGTGCGAGACCTCATTATACAGGACGCCGTATAGATATGTCTCTACGGGTATATGATTTATAACAAGGAGAGAATTTTTATCTTTCCTTGCTATATCCACTTCCCCTCTAAAGCGCTTACCGTCTATGTATATATTGGAGTCTTTTGCCACATCGATACGGACACTGCCGGCCCTTATCACCTTTTTATTCACTACGAGTCCGCTTACATTAGGGGTAACTTTCGCCTTGAGATAAGGGCCTTCCATAACAACTTTGTCTGAATCCATAGAATACATTTTATACGGGCTATCAAGCTCTATCTTAACCGATTTTTCCCCGTCTAATATGCAGACCCTGGCCGTAATGCCTGCCGTCTCTGCTGAAGCGGGCGGCACGGCATAGATCGAACTGCCAAAGATAAGAATTAAGGCTATGTATAGAATTTTTTTCATACTTTTAAAATAACACCGGAATAATAGAAAGGATTATAGATATGGTTATCGCTTTGACTTTGTTTTCTTTGATTCCAATTTTTCTTTTTCCGAAAATATGCACCCGCAGTAATTCTGACGATATATACCTTTCTCCTTTGCCCTTTCCTGCCCATCCTTGAAACCTGTGCGGAAATCCATATAGAAGAAACCTACCTCTGTCTTTTTTGCTACATCCTCGCCTATTATTTTAAGCATCTCGTGGTCCTGGTACGGGCTGCCGAGGAGAGTCGTCGTAAACGCGTCGAAACCATTCTCCTTGGCGAATTTTGCGGTACTCAAAAGCCTTAACCACCAGCAAACCGGGCAGCGATTACGTATGTCTTCATTATAAACTATATGTTGAAAATAACGTTCTACGTCATATTCGGGGTAAATTACATTGATCCCGGCCTCTTTGGAGTATTTCTCCAAGGCGTCTTTGCGTTTAAGATACTCGGAATAAGGGTGGATATTGGGATTATAAAAGAACCCTGCCATCCTGTGCTTCTCCTTTACCATCGCTTCGATGGGAAATATCGCACAGGGCGCACAGCAGATATGGAGTAATATATTCATTAAAACATCTCTTTCTGAGCTTCTTTCGCACGATTTTTGAATCCCATGTGCTCATACGCAAGGTTTGTAAGCTCCCTTCCGCGCGGGGTCCTCTTTAAAAATCCTGTCTTCAAAAGAAACGGCTCCACGATATCCACTATGGTGTCCGGCTCTTCATTAAGCGTTGCCGCTATCGATTCTATACCTACCGGGCCGCCGTCAAAAGACTCATGTATCACATTAAGAACCTTTCTATCTACATTATCAAGGCCCATCTTGTCTATGCCATGGCTCCTCAGTGATTCCTCCGTCGCTTCAAGCGTTATCCTGCCGTCCTTCTTAACCTGTGCCCAGTCACGTACGCGCCTTAAAAGCCTGTTGGCCACTCTCGGCGAACCTCTGGAGCGCCTCGCTATTTCTTCCGACGCGCTCTTGTCGATATGTATATTCAATATTTTCGCGGAACGCGTTATGACCTTAACCAGGTCTTCGACCTCATAAAAATCGAGATGATAAAATATTCCGAACCTGCTTCGTAGCGGGCCTGTCAGAAGCCCTGCCCGCGTAGTAGCACCTATCAGAGTAAACCGTTTAAGATTAAATTTTATCGTCTTCGCATACGGCCCTTTATCTATAACAAAATCTATCTCGCAATTCTCCATGGCAGGGTAGATAAATTCTTCGACCGTCTTTGAAAGGCGATGTATTTCATCTATAAAAAGCACGTCGCCCTCGGATAGGTTGGTCAAGATGCCTATAAGGTCCCCCGCTCGTTCTATAGCGGGGCCGCTTGTAGCCGTTATTTTCGTGCCCATTTCATGCGCTATGATATGGGCAAGGGATGTTTTGCCTAATCCCGGGGGCCCGGAAAGGAGAACGTGCTCTAAGGGCTCCTCCCGCTTTTTGGCGGCCTCAATAGAAACCTTCAGATTTTCAACCGTATTTTTCTGTCCTATGAATTCTTCCAGCCTTGAAGGGCGTAGAGAAATGTTAAGCACAACATCTTCGTCTGTTTCCTGGTTGGCTACTATTCTTTCCCTTCCAACCGACCCGTCTTTTTGTATTTTCGATTCCTTCATATTTTTACCCTAAATCCCTGGCCCTGGCCTGACAATAGTCATCTCCAGGGCAGGCCCTATACCCTGTTCCCTTTATATACTTCGTTTAATATATCTTCACAGCTTGATAGTTTCGGGTTGCGTTTTAACGCCTTATCAATCATCTCCTTGGCCTCATTCTTTTTATACTGAAGTTGCAGCAGCACGCTTAATGCCTCATCCCTTATATCCTCTTTTACCGGTTCGCGCTCAGAGGTTGAACGATCCTGTATAAGGCAGAATTTCCCGACTTTTCCCTGAAGCTTCGCTATGATCTCGCGGGCCTTCTGCTCACCTATACCGGGAAGCGTCTTTAGCATGGCCATATCCCCTCTATCTATAGCATCGGCTATCGAGGAGAACGGCACACTAAGCGCCCTGCATGCCGCTTTAGGCCCTACCCCCGAAACGGTTATAAACTGCTCAAAAAAATCTTTTTCTATATCATTAAGAAAACCTATGAGAATAGGGACAGCCTTGGATTGATCCATCTGATAGTAGTGGTAAGTTATCAGGTTTATAGTCCCATCCTGCGACATATTGCCGTCGATCCCGTGCATCACCGCAGGGGGTATCATAACCTCATACGATATGCCGTTAACCTCAAGCAAAACACTCGACTCTTTGCGCTTCTTTATTTTTCCTGATATGTGAGATATCATTTCTATCGTCCTATGACTAT
>Ga0302251_1002019_pt1 | contig 10676 bp, 5 predicted proteins | sample AAG_RA_Gln_MG_FD_193534 | JGI IMG/M metagenome (GOLD analysis project Ga0302251, IMG submission 193534) | Enriched activated sludge microbial communities from anaerobic digester in WTTP, New Holstein, Wisconsin, United States - AAG_RA_Gln | ecosystem: Engineered > Bioreactor > Anaerobic >...
TTGGAGGACAAAGCGGAAAACTATTATAATCCCACAACAAATCGCTTGGGAATTGCTCAAGACAAATTTAGAGATGGAAAGGCCGTTTCTCCAAGTCGCTGTTTTATTGAATTCAAGTACGACACAGACGGACTGGTAAAGGATGTACGGAGTGGTTACAAAAGACTCCAAGATATTAAGTGGCTCGTATGTTGGCAAATCGGGACCCGACATACCGGTGAAGGCATAGGAATAATTGACATCACAGAACCTGCACAGATTAATCGTAGGGATTATTACGGAGTTACCCATCTGATGACGGAGAATCAAGATAAGGTTTTCGTGATATGTCTGAAAACTGTCCTTGACCTTCTGGCTAACCAGTAGGGTTTGTGGTTCTCCTTTCACTAGCCGAATGCCTTGTCTCCTCAATTCACCTGAGACAAGTGCTTCTTATGCCCATTTTATGCCTGTCTCGTTGAACATAATGGATCATCTTGGATTGTAATATAGGGTGCCTAGAAACACGTAAAGCCCTGACAATCAACGTTATCCATTGACTATCAGGGCTTTGTGAATGGTCGTGTTTTTTGGAGTGATTGTTCTTAGGATCCAGCGGGTTAAACCATAGGGGTTCAAGTCCCCTCTCTCGCATTTTGTAGATCCTTCAAGATGTTTAGAGGTTCCCGGAGGGGAGATTCTTCAGAACAGGTCGGGCGGGGCCTGTTATCCCTTCGCGGTCTGTCGTTTGATCACCAGGGGGCCCTTGAAGGCGTCCATGATGCGTGAGGCGGGGAGGCCGTTTTCCAGGAGTTGCGTCATGGCGTGGCAGTATTTCCTGATGTGAAGGAAAAATTTCCTGTATCCCTCGCAGAGATAGTGAAGCCCCGGTTCACCATAGCAGGTGGTCGCGAAGCGGTGCTTGGGGCAGGCGCCCCTGCATGCCGCGAGGACCTCGCACTCTGTGCACCAGCGGGGCAGGGCCGTCTCCTTCCTTGATCCGAACCCTGACCGCAGCGAACGGGCTGTCATTTCCGCCAGCGTGTCGGTCCTGATGTTCCCAAGTTTGTACTCGGGATAGACGGAATGGTCACAGGCATAGACATCACCATTATGTTCGATGACGAGCGAACGGCCGCAGCGGTCGGCGTGGACACAGACGGGTGAAGGGTTACCGATCCAGGCGTTCAGCGCCCATTCGAAGTTCATGACAAAGACCCTGCCCACATCGTTGCGGACCCATTCCTCGTAAATGGCGATGAGAAAGTCGCCGTATTCCCCGGGGATGACCGTAAAGGGAGTGACCTCTGTCCGGTGCTCTTCTTTATCAAGCAACGCGGGCCCGGCGAGGCGCAGACCATACTGTCTGCTGTCTTCGTCCGGCATCCGCTCGACGACCGGCGTGAACTGGATGAACTCGACGCCTTCACCCTTGAGAAACCGGTAGACATCGAGGGCATGCTTCGCTGTTTCCCTGGCAACGCAGGCCATTACGTTGTAATCGACCCCGTGCTTCTGCAGAAGCTTCAATCCCCTCATTACCCTGTCGAAGGTGCCGTTCCCCTCATGGTCACGACGATAGCGGTCATGGACCTCTTTCGGACCGTCGAGACTGATCCCCACCATGAAGTTGTTCTTCTTCAGGAAGTCACACCACTCGTCGGTCAGGAGCGTCCCGTTGGTCTGAAGTGAATTCGTGATGGTCTTTGTCCCGACGAAAGGCCTCTGAAGCTCGATGACGCGTTTAAAGAAATCGACGCCCAGGAGGGTAGGCTCCCCGCCCTGCCAGACGAACTCGACGACAGGGGTGGGCTGCGATCCGATGTAGTTCGTGATGAAGCGGGACAGGACCTCATCGGGCATCCGGTATTTTTCGCCCGCCCCGAACAACGCCTGTTTTTCCAGGTAGAAACAGTATTCGCAGTTGAGGTTGCACAGCGGCCCTATGGGTTTTGCCACCACGTGGATGCCAGGCTCGGGGCTCACGTGGCGCGTTTCGGTCTTCGCGTTATGCGTGCTCATGGTACTCTATATCATATCCCCCACCCCCGGGTGAAGGGGGTGGGGGAAAACACCATAAAAAAGGGTCAGGATCTCAATCGGCTTTTATCTTTGCCTCTTTCGCCCGCACTTTCTTTCTGTCGCCGGCGGAGAGCCTGGACTCACCAGGCCTCACGACCACTTTCTCGAGCGTGCCCGTGAACCTGAACGGCACGTCATAGGACAGGCTGACAGGCGTGCCCGTATCTTCGCCCACGTCGAAGGTCTCGTCCAGGGACAGACGGAAGGGAACGGTCTTCCCGATACGCCCCCGGGCAACCTCTTTGCCGTCCACGCTGAGCGTTCCGGTGCCGCCCTTGCCGAGGCCGCCGCCGTCATGCAGGAAGTCGAAGACGACGGTGTGTTTGCCCGGCTTCAGGGCTTCCCTGGCGCTGATGCTGTAGTGCTCGACGTTCGCAAAGTTGTAGTGGAACACCGGTTTGCCGGACTCGAACATCAACGCGTACCCCGCGCTGATGCCGCCATGAGTGACGATGACGCCCTTTTCGCCGCCCTTGTGGAGAACGACGTCGGCTGTGATACGGAATGACTTGTTCTTCAGGTCCGGCGCTGCCCCTTCCGGGATGCGCGTGATCGTTCCCGAATAGGTGAACTCCTTGTGTCCACGGGTCAGACTGGGGCGGATGGATACGTCCGTCCGTGTTATTCTGCTGTTGTCCAGTGGCAGGACGTTGTATCTGGCGGCTTCCGCGTAGAACAGCAACTGAAGGTCGTGAAGTTTTTCCGGATATTTGCCGGCAACGTTGACCGCCTGGCTGAAATCCTTCGCCACGTTATAGAGCTCCCAGGTATAGCCGTTAATAACGTCCTGTTTCGGGTCCGTTGGATCACCGAGCGGTGTTACCGGGGTCGTGCAGGCCACCCAGCCGTCATGGTAAATGCCGCGCATGCCGAACATTTCGAAATACTGGGTCCGGCGCGCGGAAGGCGCTCCGGCGTTGTTGAAGGAATAGAGCATGCTTACGCCTTCAATGGGTTTCTGCGCCACTCCGTTGACCGCGGAAGGCTGCTCGACGCGGGTTGCCTCCAGTATCGTCGGTACGATGTCGATGACGTGGTGCCACTGAGACCGGATGCCGCCCTTCTCCCTGATGCGCGCGGGCCAGGAAATGACCATGCCGTTGGCGGTGCCGCCGTAATGCGAGGCGTATTGCTTTGCGTACTGGAACGGTGCGTTCATGGCGTGCGCCCAGGCCACCGGGTAGTGATTGTGCGTCTTCCACGTGCCCAGGTCGCCCTTCTGCTCCAGCATCTGTTTCAGGCTCTCCGGGATCTCGTTCAGGGAGGCTATCTCATTGAACGAACCTCCGATATTGCCTTCAACGCTGGCGCCGTTGTCGCCGCAAATGTAGATGACCAGCGTGTTGTCGAGTTGCCCCATCCGCTCAATGGCGTCGAGGACACGGCCGATATTGTAGTCTGTTTGCGAGAGAAAGCCCGCGTACACTTCCATCATGTAGGCAAAAAGCTGCTTCTCGTCGGCGCTCAATGAATCCCAGGCCGGCAATTCGGCGTGGCGTTTCGTGAGCTGGGTGTCGACAGGGACGATGCCCAGTTTCTTCTGCCGCGCCAGGGTCTCCTCACGTACCCTGTCCCAGCCCTGGTCGAACCTCCCCTTGTACTTCGCTATCCACTCCTTTTTCGGGTGATGCGGCGAGTGGGTGGCCCCGGGGGCATAGTAGAGGAAGAACGGTTTGTCCGGTGCAACCGCCTTCTGGTTGCGCACCCATTTTATGGCCTGGTCCGCCATGTCATAATCGAAGTTGTAGTCCGGTTTGCCGATGTAGGGCTCGATGGGCCGGGTGCCTTCAAAGGCCGCCGGTCTCCACTGATCTGTCTCAGCGCCTATGAAACCGTAAAAATGCTCGAACCCGAGGCCCGTGGGCCAGAGGTCGAAGGGCCCCGCCTGGCTCGTCTGCCAGTCAGGCACGTTGTGGTTCTTCCCGAACCAGGAGGTGTTCCAGCCCTTTTGCTTGAGGACCTCGGCGATCGTCGCGGTGTCCCTGCCCATCAGGCTGTCGTAGCCCGGGAAACCCGTTGCCATTTCCATGATGGTCCCGGTATGGACCGAATGGTGGTTACGGCCGGTGAGCAGCGACGCGCGCGTGGGTGATGAGAGCGCTGTGGTATGGAACTGCGTGTAGCGCAGGCCGTTCTTCGCCAGCCGGTCAAGGGTGGGTGTGTCGCATGGCCCGCCGAAGGTGCTCGATGCCCCGAAACCCACATCGTCGAGGATAATGAGGACGACGTTCGGCGCCCCCTTCGGTGCCTGAACCTGTTTTGGGAAGTCGGACTTCGAGTCTTTCGCGCTGAGTCCTATCTGCCCCTTGAACTGCGGAGGCGGTGAGGGCAGCACTTCCTGTGCTGACGCGATGCCGCCGAACAATGTCCCCAGCGCCACCACGGAGCTGACTGCCGCCAGGGCACCGCTGCCCCGTCCTTTTGCCATCTGTTGTGAACATTCCTTCTGTTTCATGATCCTTTTTTCCTCCTTCTATATTCTTTGCCCGTCCCCATGACCGGGCCAACCCTCCGCTCGTCATCCGGTCGCGTGTCAAAAGGCGAATTGGATTCCCGTTATCGGGCCCTGCATCGTTACATTGAACCTCGGGGAATGAACGGTCTTGTAATCGAGGTAGAGTGCCCTGTAACCCAAGAAACCGGTTATGCCCGGGGTGAAACGGTACCCGACGAGGGCCGCGGCGCTCCAGCTGAAATCGGAGCCGACACCGAAACCCCCGACATCGCCCCTCAGGTTGAGGACCATCTTCTCAGTCAGGTTCGTGTTGAAGGACAGGCCTACCATGGGATCCACAAAATCCACGGTACTGGTGGGGTTTTCAGGCCCGCTCGTGTCGAGGCTGCTGTGCATGTACCAGTAGCGGCCGCCCCCGTATATGTCAAGAGAGGCCGAGCGGACACCATCACTGCCGTCAAGCTTCCATTTGCCAGCCTGGTAGATGACCCCGAATTCGACGAGCCAGGTCTCGACGGTAGCGGTGACATCCCTCGTGGGAGGCGGTGCCGCGCCGCTCCCTACCCCTGTTAGCGTCTTGTCCTCCTTCATCTTCAGGTATATGGGGTCCGCAAAGAACCCGAACCTGCCCTTTCGCGCCTCCATGTGCATCAACCCGCCGACCTCAAGGTTCTTCATGATGTCCGAGAAAGACATGGAAGATGACGTGCTGTAACCGCCGACGGTGACCTTTCCGTGCATGCTGACGGCCCACATGTAAGGCGCTACGGTGAAGTTCCATTTCTCACCGCTGCCGCCCTCAACGGGTTTGCCCGTACCGGGCGCAGCTGTCTGCCCGTAGGCCAAAGGGCTCAGGGAGGCCGTGAATACAAGGAATATCATCGATACCACCGCCAGAATACCTGTCATCTTCATCGCTTTATTCTCCTTTTTTGCCGCCAGGCCTGGTGCTTCTTCCCCCCGGCGCGGACACATCCGTCATCATCTTCACCGTTCGATCTCTTCCGCTTTCCTTCTCATTTTTTTCAGGGTCTCAATTCCCTCCCACGACAGATCCCTGCCGATGGCGACCCTCGATGTTTCACTGAGAAGCTCAACGGCCCCGAGAAGCGCGCTTCCGCTTCCAGATCTCACATATTGTTCAAGGTCCTCCCGGCCACCCCAGTCAACCGCAAGGGTGAGGACCTCCCCGTCTTCAATGTCGCGGCTGATCCGGCAATCCCGGCACCCCTTCTGCCCGCGTATCATGGGGAGGAACGCCTCGAGTGTCTGGTGCAATTCCTGGAACTTGCCCGGATTGGCCTTCATCTCGATTGTAAGCTTCACAAACGTCGCCTTCATCGTGCGCCGTTCACTTTGGCAATATGCGTGCCGGAAGGTCAGAGCCAGTCATATCACAGGCAACGTCTTGATTTGATTTACATATTGTTCAACATCGATGGATGGCGGTGAGAGGCGGGCTCTCAACATATTGAGGTTTCCGCAACATGTTGAGAGCTGCATGTTGAGGGTTTGCTTTTTACGGACGCTTGATACCTAATTTCTTCAGACGAAAACGCAGCGTGCTCGGGTGAAGCCCGAGAAGGGAAGCGGCGCCCCCCCGGCCGTCTATCTTCCAGCCGGATTGACCGAGGACCTTGAGGATGTGCTCCCGCTCCATCGCTTCAAGTCCCCTGGAGGGACCCTCTCTCTCTTCGAAGGCCTGCGTTTCGAGCCCGTCTGAAAGCTGCAATATTGGACCGGGACTCGTGATGACGGCCCTCTCTATCGTGTGCTCCAATTCCCTCACGTTCCCCGGCCACGACTGGTTCTGTAATGTGTTCATGGCATGCTTCGGGATCGTCTCGAGCCTTTTGCCGATCTTTCGCGCGTGTTTATCGACGAAATGCCGGACGAGCAGGGGAATATCATCGCGCCGCATCCGCAAGGGCGGGATGGAGATGGGAAAGACATTGAGCCGGTAGAAAAGGTCCTCACGGAACCGCCTGTTGGCGACATCCTCTTTGAGGTCGCGGCTCGTCGCGGCGATCACCCTGACGTCGACCTCGATGGTCTGAGGGCTGCCCAGTCTTTCGAATTTCCCGTCCTGCAGGACCCTCAAGAGCTTCGTCTGCAGCTCCAGGGGCATCTCGCCGATCTCGTCCAGAAAGAGCGTCCCGCCGTGTGCGAGTTCGAAACGACCGACCTGTTTCGCATGTGCTCCCGTAAAGGCCCCTTTCTCCCGGCCGAACAACTCGCTCTCGATGAGATTTGCCGGAAGGGCTGCGCAGTTCACCGTGATCATCGGGCGCTCCCTGCGGGCGCTCATTTCGTGGATCGCATGGGCCACCATCCCCTTCCCGGTGCCTGTCTCGCCGAGAATGAGCACCGTGGCATCCGTCGGGGCCACCTGCCTGACCTTGAAAAGAACGTAATTGAGCGCGTCGCTTTTCCCCACGATCTTCTCGAAACCGAGACCCGCCTTTATCTCCTCCCGGAGATAGAGGTTCTCTTTCTCCAGCTGGAGCTTCAGCCGCCCGATCTCTTCCAGGTTTTCCCGGAGCTCCGCCTCCATCCGCTTGCGCTCGGTCACGTCAACGGAGGCACCCATCAGGAACGGCGGAAGCCCCGACCCGGCGGACGACAGCTTCCCCCGGGATGATATCCAGGAGAAGCCTCCATCGGGACGCACCACCCGGAAGTCTATTTCGAAGGCCTCGTTCCTCTCGAAACTCTGCCGGACCCGCCCCCTGATGCCTTCCCGGTCATCGGGGTGCACCGCATCCAGAAGTCTCTCGAACGGCATATTCTCATCGGGATCAAGGTGAAATAACTCACGAAGCTTTCGGGTTGTCCAGATCAGTCCCTCGTCCTTATCGAGGATCCAGAGCCCCGCTTCGGCGGCGGATGCCGCAAGACTCAGGCGCTCCTCGCTTTCACGCAAGGCCTGCTCGGTCATGCTTCGCTCGAGGGCATTTACAAGCAGTTCCCCCAGCATACGCAGCCGCGGGACGTATTCCTCCGGACATGTCCGGCCGTCCTCGCCCGAACTGATGCCCAGTGTGTACTCCGTGGACGACTCGAGGGAAGCTATCGGTATATAAAGTCCGGACCGGACATTCCACTCCCGGAGCCACTGTTTGTCGGGAGCGGCTTCTTCCGGAAGGTCGTCGGGGCACGAAAAAGCGATTATCTCCCTCTCCACCGCCAGCTTGCGGTTAAAGTAGGGAAAAAGCGAGGTTGGCAGCGGAGTCGCCACGGGATACGGCGAATCGCCCGAGATATCGGCATTATGGGTGACCATGCATAACGTTTTGACGGGCAGGCGCCGCAGCAGGGAACACCGGTCGATCCTGAAGAACCCCAGTATTCCCTTCAACGCGTTGTTTATCTCGTTGTCGACCTCTTCAGGGTGGAGGGAAACGAACCTCGCAGAGAGATCGGCCAGGAATTTCTCAAACTCCAGGCGCCCTTTCGATGCAGTCCGTTCATTTGAATCGGCAGGCTTTTTCTTCTTCTCAAGCATTCCAGGCAGTCTCTTGATCGAATCGACCGGAACGGGCAGTCCAGTGCTGCAACCAGGTCATTGCGGCATCATCCCCTTTTCCTCTGGCTGATATATGGCAACTACCCGAATATACAGAAATGATACCTGTCGCCTGAGACCATGTCAATATTGACCTGAACTCGCAGAGCGCTCCACTTGCTGTGGCGGCAAGGGGCAGCCGAACGTTTCCGGCCACAAAAGAAACCACCTTGGTGAAGGGCGGTGAAGGCTGGGGTGCCTTCACTCCAGTTGGGGACCGGAACCCTTCGTACCAAAGTGGCGAGGCAAGCTTACCTTACAGACAAGTATAATACAGGTTTCGGCAAGCGCAACCCCCCCATCTGCGCGCTGTCGGCGCGCGGCAAGAGCTGTCCCGGGAAAGGGCGTGACGGACAGTCGCCGGCGAATCACCCGGCGTCCATTCCATCGCCCAGCACTTCCCTCACCTTTTTCAGAAGGACCTCGGGCATGATGGGTTTTTGGAGGAAGTTGAGGTCACCCTCCTCGACACCCTTGGCGAGGAAGATGTCCTTCGTATAGCCGCTTGTGAAGATGACTCTGATATCTGGCCTTATCTTCCGGATCTCGTTGTAGGCCTGCCGCCCGTTCATCCCCGGCATCACGGAATCGAGGATGAGGAGGTCGACACCGGGCGTCTTCCTGAACTGCTCCACCGCGTCGGCCCCGTCTATGGCCCTTACGGTGGTGTATCCGTACCGGCTGAGCACCTGGGCGATGAGCTCCCGGACCATGTCGTTGTCCTCGGCGACAAGGATGGTCTCATGGCCCCCCTCAACCGCGGGAAGGAGCGCCTCCTCTTCCCTGCCCGCACCTGCAGCTGCCGGAAGATAGATCCGGAAGGTCGTTCCCCTGTCCGGCTCGCTGTACAGAGAGACGTACCCGTCATGCTGCTTCACGATCCCGTAGACCGTCGACAGGCCGAGACCCGTACCCCTGCCCACCTCCTTGGTGGTAAAGAAGGGTTCAAAGGCCCTCTCCCGTGTCTTCCTGTCCATTCCGACACCGGTGTCGGAAACGGAAAGAAGGGCATATCTTCCCGGTTCGCCGTACCCGTGGAGATGACGGAACTCGTCGGTGAGCTCCACGGCCTGTGTCTCTATTGTGAGGACCCCCCCGCGGGGCATGGCGTCCCTCGCGTTGGTGGCGAGGTTGAAGAGTATCTGGTCGATCTGGGTGGTATCGGCGGTGATGGTGATCTCTTCGGGGGCTAGAGAGATCCTTACCTCGATATCCTCGGTGACAAGCCTTCTCAGGAGCTTTTCCGTCCTCTTCACGATGCTGTTTATGCCAACGGGGGCGAGGATGATCGCCTGCTGCCTGCTGAAGGCCAGAAGGCCGCGCACGAGGTCAGTCGCCTTCTGCGAGGCAGAGAGGATCTGGTCAACGTATGCCAGCAGGGCCTCATCGCTCGTGCTCATTCTCAGGAGGTCGGCGTAGCCGACAAGGGCGGTGAGGATGTTATTGAAATCATGCGCGATACCCCCCGCCAGCGTACCAACGGCCTCCATCTTCTGTGAGTGGAGGAGCTGATCTTCGAGGGTCTTCTCTCTCGTCACATCTATGATGCTTCCCGACGGCACCCGCTCTCCCTGGTAGATGGTGGTGGTCCCGATGACCCTGAGATTGACCACCTTGCCGTCCTTCCGGACCGTCCTGAAGTCATACTCGATGCGTTCCGTCTCCCCGGCAAGTCTTTTCCGGATGTTCTCCGCCACCACTTCGCGGTCACCGGGATGTGTGATGTCGAGCGGACCCAGCCTGTCAACGATCTCGTCATAGCTATATCCGACGATCCTGCAAAACTGCCTGTTCACATACCGGAATAACCCGTCCTTTATGATATAGAAACCGATGAGGGAGTTCTCGACGACGTTCCGGTACTTCTCCTCCGACTCGATGAGGGCCCTCTCGGCGAGCTTGCGCTCCGTTATGTCCTGAACCGCCCCGTATATCTTCAGGACCTCGCCCGTGTCGCCCCTTACGATCCTTGTCCGCGCGAGCGCATTTCTAACTTCCCCGTCGCGCCGGATGATGCGGTGCTCGAAGTCAGCAGGCAATCTGGCGGCGTCCTCCGGGGCCCTGTTCTTCTCGACCATCCTGTGGAACAAGGGCCGCTCTTCGGGGGGGAGGAACCGCGTAGCGAACTCCTCCCTCGTCATCCGGTAGCCTCCCTCACGCTCGACGGTGGTGCCGCAAAAGGCATAGAAGGGGTCGTTGAATACGAAAATCTCCTCCGGAAGGTCAACTTCCCAGTAGACGATGCTCGCGAGGTCCATCGCCTGCGACAGCTGGAGTCTGCTCGTGCGCAGGGCCTCCTCCGATCTCTTGCGTTCCGTGATGTTCTCCACGGTGCCTTCGTAGTACGCAATGTTCCCGTCGGCATCCCTGACGGCACGGGCGTTCACCGAGGTCCAGACCTTCGTCCCGTCCTTCCTGTAGAACTCGGTCTCGAAACCTTCGACGTGACCCTGCCGTGCAAGAGCGCCCTGGAACTTCGCCCGGTCACCGGGCATCACGTACAACTGGCGTGTGACATCGGTGAGGGCTTCCACCATCTCCTCCGGGGTAGCGTACCCCAGGATGCGGCTGAAGGCCGGATTGCCCCCGAGGACA
>Ga0302251_1002021_pt1 | contig 10667 bp, 5 predicted proteins | sample AAG_RA_Gln_MG_FD_193534 | JGI IMG/M metagenome (GOLD analysis project Ga0302251, IMG submission 193534) | Enriched activated sludge microbial communities from anaerobic digester in WTTP, New Holstein, Wisconsin, United States - AAG_RA_Gln | ecosystem: Engineered > Bioreactor > Anaerobic >...
TCGGCGAGGGCCTGGTCGACCAGCGGCTGGGCCGCGCCCCACGCGCTCTCGCAGAGGCGAAAGCCGGTGCCGGAGTCGGTGCGGTATTCAACCTGCTGGTCGCCACTCTGCAGCCGGATGCGGTAGCCGGCGACGATGGCCTCGGTGCACAGCTCCCCTTCTTTCGCACACCCCAGGCAGCCGTCGGGCCACTGCACCGCCTCCACCGAGACGACCGTGACCGCCGCGCCCGGGTTCCGCGCGGCCTGGTCGGCCAGGACCAGGTCGACCAGCGGCTGGGCCGCGCCCCACGGGTTGGCGCAGAGCCGGAAGGCGGTGCCCGAATCGGTGCGGTACTCGTACTGCTGGCCCTCGCTCTCCAGCACGATACGGTAGCCGGAGAGGATCACCTGGGTGCACCGTTCGCCCTCCTGGGCGCACTCCAGGCAGCCGTCGCGCCACTGCACTTCCTCCACGGAGACGACCGCGGCCGTCGACACCTTGGCCCGCGAGAGCAGGTCGGCATAGACCAGCTCCACCAGCGGCTGCGCCGCGGCCGGCCAGTCGCCCTGGGGGCCGGCCGACCCCGGCGTGGCGGGGGCCGCCGTGGGGGCGGCGGGCGTCGCCGCACCCGGCTCGGCCGGCACGGTGGGGACCTCGCCGCACGAGACCACGGCCAGGATCAGGAGCACCAGGGGGAGAAGCTTCATCCACTTGTTCATCGCCTACCTCCTTGCGTGGACCGCCCCGGCGGGACGGTGCCGTTGTGTACGGAAAGGACGGTGCACGGCCGGGAAAGTTATCCCGGCCGGCGGATGACTTCCAGCCCACCCATATACGGCCGGAGCACGGCCGGCACGACGACGCTGCCGTCGGCCTGCTGATAGTTCTCCACCACGGCGACCCAGGTGCGCGGCAGGGCCAGGGCCGATCCGTTCAGCGTGTGCGCGTAGCGCGGCTTTTCGCCGGCGGCCGGCCGATAGCGGATGCCGGCCCGCCGGGCCTGAAAGTCGCGAAAGTTGGAGCAGGAGCTCACCTCGAGCCACTCGCCGCTGCCCGGGGCCCACAGCTCCAGGTCGTACTTCATCGCGGCGACGAAGGAGAGGTCGCCGGCGCACATCTGGATGACGCGGTAGGGGATCTCGAGCAGCCGGCAGACCTCTTCCGCGTCGTGGATGAGCCGCTCCAGCTCCTCGTCGGAGCGTTCGGGCTCGACAGTCTTGACCAGCTCGACCTTGTCGAACTGGTGCACGCGCTTGATGCCGCGCACGTCGCGGCCGGCGCTGAACTTTTCGCGGCGGAAGCAGGCGGTGTAGGCCACGTAGCAGCGCGGCAGCGTGCCCGGCGGCAGGATCTCTTCGCGGTGCAGGTTCGTCACCGGGACCTCGGCCGTGGGGATGAGCCAGAGGTCCTCTTCGGCGTCGCGATAGAGGTTGTCGCCGAACTTGGGGAGGTTGCCGGTGCCGACCATGCAATCGCCGCGCACCAGGTAGGGGGGATAGACCTCGGTGTAGCCGTGCTGCTGCACGTGCAGGTCGAGCATCCAGGTGATCAGGGCGCGCTGCAGGCGCGCGCCGAGCCCCTTTAGGATAAAGAAGCGCGAGCCGGAGAGCTTGACGCCCCGGTCCAGGTCGAGGATATCCAGGGCCGGCCCCAGGTCCCAGTGTGCCTGGGGCGCAAAGCCCAAGGCCCGCGGCTCCCCGACGGTGCGGAGGACAACGTTCTCGCTCTCGTCGCGGCCGTCGGGGGTCCTTTCGTGCGGCAGGTTGGGGACCTCCAGGAGGAGCGCGTTCAGCTCCGCCTCGACCTGGCGGACCTCTTCTTCCAGGGCCGGCACACGCTCTTTCCAGGCGCGGACCTGGTCCATCAGGGCCTGGCGCTGCTCCGGGTCGCGGGCGCGGCCGATCTCCTTGGAGGCCGCGTTCATCTGCGCGCGCAGCCCTTCCAGGTCGGTCAGCAGCTCCCGGCGGCGGCGGTCGCCTTCCAAGATAGCGTCGATAGGCGCCGCGGCATAGAGCCGGGCGATCTGGGCCTTGACGTAGTCCGGCCGTTCACGGATCAATTGCAGGTCGAGCATAGCGGCCTCCGGCAGCAGGTGGTGCGTCAGTCCTGGTGGGGGACGTGGGCAGGATTCCGGACTCCCCTGGTTCCAGAACCCTTAGCGGGCCACAATCGAAGCCACGATAGGCAAGGTGATGGCGGCAAAGAAGAAGCTGGCAAAGAGCGCGTTGCTGGCGAACTCGATGTCCAGCCGGAACTGGTTCGCGTAGGACAGGCAGAGCATCAGGGCCGGCAGGGCCGACATCAGGATAGCGACAGAGCGCAGCCCCCCGGTCAACCCGAGCAGCATGCACAGGCCCACCGCCAGGGCCGGCGCGATCAGCAGCTTGATCACGTTCAGGGCCAGGATCGAGCGGGCGTGCCGGCCGAAAAAGTCGCCCCAGCGGATCGTGATGCCCAGGGAGAGCATGATCAGCGGCACCGTCGCGGTCCGCAGCAGCTGCAGCATGCCGACCAGGACGTCGGGGACGGGGTCGGCGTAAAAGAGCAGGCCGATCAGCAGGGCGACAAAGGGGCCGGACTTGAGCACGGCCAGGAGGTTGCGCCAGCTGAAGCGCGCCCCCTCGCCATAGTGGGAGGCGATGATCACGCCGACGGTGAGGAGCGGGATCAGCGTGCCCAGCTCGCTGTAAAAGACGGCGCCGCTGGACTCGAGGGACTGCTCCCCAAAGAGGCCGTTCACGAGCGGGTAGCCCAGGAAGGCCGTCGATCCAAACATTGCCGTGAGGATAAAGGCCCCGGCGATGCGCCGTTCCAGCCGCAGCAGGCGGGTGGCCAGGTAGGCAACCAGCCCGCAGATCCCGACGACGCCGTAGGCGACCAGGGTGACCAAAAGCAGCTCGCGCCAGTTCTCTCCCTGGATGCTGCGCACGGCCAAAAAGACCGTCGCCGGCAGGGTCAGGTTCATTACCAGGCTGTTCAACAGCACGGCGTGCTCGGTCTTTAGGATCTGGGCCCACTTGAGCAGCGCGCCGACGACAATCAGCCCGACGATCTGGGCGACGACGACGAGGATATCGTTGACCACCGCGGCCTCCTGTACGCTGTCGTAACCGACAGGCCTATTCTACCACAACGGGCAGGGGTTGTAAACTCTGCGTTTGACAGACCTGCCGGCCGGTGTTATGATTTCGCCGTGTGCGAGGAGGCCGCATTGCCCCAGGAAACGTTTCTCGACGATCTCAACCCGCAGCAGCGCCAGGCCGTGGAGGCGTTGGGTGGGCCCGTGCTCGTCCTGGCCGGCCCCGGTTCCGGCAAGACGCGCGTGCTCACCTACCGCATCGCCTACCTGGTGCGTGTCGTCGGCGTGCGGCCGCAGCACATCATGGCCGTCACCTTTACCAACAAGGCGGCGCGCGAGATGAGCGAGCGGCTGGTCAAGCTGCTCGGCGAAGAACAGGTCCGCCGCCTCACGGCCGGCACCTTTCACGCCATCTGCGCGCGCGTCCTGCGCATCGAGGCCGCGCACATCGGCCTGGATCCCCAGTTCCTCATCTACGACGCCGACGACCAGATCAGCCTGGTGCGGCAGGTGATGAAAGAGCAAAAGATCGACGACAAGCAGTACCAGCCGGCCTCGATCCTCTACACCATCGGCCGGGCCAAGGACGAGCTGCTCACCCCCGCCGCCTTCGCCGCGCGCAGCCGCTCCTACTGGGAAGAGATCGCCCTGCGCGTCTACAAGGCCTACCAGACCCAGCTGGAGGCCAGCCACGCGCTCGACTTTGACGACCTGCTGATGCGGACGGTGCAGATGCTGGAGGAGTACCCCGAGATCCGGGAGCGCTATCAGCAGCGCTACCAACACGTGCTGGTGGACGAGTACCAGGACACGAATCACGCCCAGTACGTCCTGGTGCGGCACCTCTCGGGCGGCTACCGCAACCTCTTTGTCGTCGGCGACGAGGAGCAGGCGATCTATGCCTGGCGCGGGGCCACGCTGCGCAACATCCTCGAGTTCGAGCGCGACTATCCCGAGAGCCGGGTGATCCTGCTGGAGCAGAACTATCGCTCCACGCAGAGCATCCTGAAGGCGGCCGGCAAGGTCATCGCCGGGAGCGCGCGCCGGCCGTACAAAAAGAACCTGTGGACCGAGAACCCGGCCGGCCAGCTCATCGTCTCCCGCGAGGCCTATGACGAACGCGACGAGGCGACGCAGGTTGCCGACGAGATCACCCGCCTGCTGGACAAGGGCAAACACAAGCCCGGCGACATTGCCGTAATGTACCGGACCAACGCCCAGTCGCGCGCCTTTGAGGAGGTCTTTTTGCGCTACGGGCTGCGCTACAAGCTGATCGGGGGCACGCGCTTCTACCAGCGGCGCGAGGTCAAGGACATCCTGGCCTACCTGCGCCTGATCCACAACCCCTACGACAGCGTCAGCCTGCTGCGCATCGTGAATGTGCCGGCGCGGGACATCGGGGGCAAGACGGTGGAGGCCTGGCGCGCCTGGGCTTTGGACGAGGGGCAGCCCCTCTTCCCGATGTTGGATCGGCTGGGGCGGGGCCAGGAAGCGCTGCCGGAGGACCTGCCGTTCGGCGCGCGGCCGGGCCGGGCGCTGCGCGCCTTTCGCGACCTGGTGGACGACCTGGTGCGCCAGGCGGCTGACCTGCGGCTGCCCCAGCTCCTGGACGAGCTGCTGGCGCGCATCGGCTACCGCGAGTACCTCCTGGCCGACCGCGAGACGGGGCCGGACCGCTGGGAGAACGTGCAGGAGCTGCGCACCGTGGCGCGGGACTATGCGGGGTATCCGCCGGGCGAAGGGCTCGCCGCGCTGCTGGAGCAGACGGCGCTGGTCGCCGACGTGGACGATCTCGAGGAGCACAGCGACACGATCACCCTGATCACCCTGCACCAGGCCAAGGGGCTCGAGTTCCGGGTCGTCTTCATCGCCGGGCTGGAGGAGGGGCTGCTGCCGCACTCCCGTTCGATGGGCGAGCAGGAGCAGCTGGAGGAAGAGCGGCGGCTCTGCTACGTGGGGATGACCCGGGCCAAGGAACGGCTCTATCTGTACCGGGCGTTCAAGCGCACCATCTTTGGCAACTCGCAGGCGCGCGAGGCGTCGCGCTTCCTGGCGCCGCTGGACGGCGCGCTGGTCACCGACGGGCGAGAGGGAAAGGGCCCGGGGGGCCGGGCGCGGCCGGCCGCGCCCCCGCCGGAAGCGCGGCGGCCGGCCTATTCCGGGCCGGCCAGGAAGCAGCCGCCTCCGCCGCCGCGCGTGGGCCAGGTGGTGCGAGAGGAGCGCCGGCCGCCGGCGCGGCCGGCCGCGGGCGAGTTTGCGGCCGGCCAGCGCGTGCGCCACGCCACCTTTGGGGAGGGGGTTGTCGTCTCGGTGAGGCAAAGCGGCGCCGACCAGGAGCTGACGGTGGTGTTTCTGAAGCACGGCGTCAAAAAGCTGCTGGCGGGGTATGCCAAGCTGGAAAAGGTCTAGCTGCCCTGGCCCTATCGCGGGCAACCTCCGCAGAACGCCACCACTGGAAAAGGAGAACGCCATGCGCAACTACCCCCGCACCTTGCCGTCTGCTGCGCTGCTCATCCTGCTCCTGTCCAACCTGGCCTGGACCGTCCGGGCCGCTCCGCCCGCGCAGGAACGCCCTCCACTGCGGCTGCAGACGATCGAGGGGCCGGCCTTGATGGACCCGGGCACCACGCCACCTACCTCGCCGGCCCCCGAGTTCTTGCCCTATCCTGTCCCAGGGAGCAAGCTGGTCTATCAATCGTATCGCGACAACAACTGGGAGATCTATACGGCCCTGTACGACGGCACCAACGAGGCCCGGCTGACGACGCACAACGCCGCCGACATCCACCCCCGCTTCAATCGCGGCTGCACGCGCATCGTCTTTGCCTCCAGCCGCAGCGGCAACTATGAAATCTGGGCGATGAACTGGGATGGCTCCGACCTGGCGCAGCTGACGAGCCACGGCGCCGACGACTACTTGCCGGCGTGGTCGCCCGACGGCACGCGCATTGCCTTTGTCTCCGATCGGGATGGGCAGGCAGACATCTTTGCCATGAACGCCGACGGCTCGGGCCTCGTGAAGCTGACCTATGATGCCGAGGACGACACGCAGCCGGCGTGGTCGCCCGACGGCAGCCAGATCGCCTTTACCTCCCATCGCGGCGGAGTGTACCGTATCTGGGTGATGGATGCAGACGGCAGTGGCGCGCTCCAGCTCTCGTCCCAGCCGTACAGCGAGAGCCCGACGTGGTCGCCCGACGGCAGCCAGATCGCCTTTGACGCCGATGCCGAAGGCGATGGCTTCCAGGAGCTGTGGCTGATGAACGCCGCTGGCTCCAATCAGCAGATGATCTATGATCCCGGGTCGGGCCAGGAGAGCGCGTGGGCCTATGGCTGGTCGCCCGATGGGCGCTTTGTTTCGTTCACACACATCTATTTCAGTCTTCCGTACTGGGTGGGAGCCCTTGTCGAGGCCTGGGACAGCACCCAGCCCTGGCTCGCGTACAACCTGGTAGCCTGGGGGCTGGAATGGAATGCGGACTGGCAGTCGACCGACATCTGGCCGCCCGAATCGCACGTGTTGGCACTGCCGGCCGAGTCGCCCGGGCCCTTTACAGTGAGCTGGACCGGCAGCGATACGGGCGAGACAGGACTCTACAGCTACGACCTCCAGGTCAGCGCGGACAGCGGACCGTGGACAGACTGGCTTACAGCCACGACGGCGACTTCGGACGACTATCCCGGCCTGGGGGGACACACCTATGCCTTTCGCAGCCGGGCGCGGGACAATGCGCAGAACCTCGAGGCGTGGCCGGCCGGACCCGACGCCACCACTGTCGTAGAGAACCGGCCGCCGCAGACGGAGATGACCCCGCTGCCCGAATACTGGCGTTACTCGGGCATCGGCCTCTCCTGGGACGGCAGCGACCCCGGCGGCTCGCAGTTCTCCTTTGATGTGCAATCCATGGATACGGCCACAGGCGTATGGACCGGCTGGATAACGGGCACAACCGATCCGGCAGCCTGGTTCGACGGCCTGTACGGCCACACCTATGCCTTTCGCGTGCGCGGCCGCGACTCGGCCCAGAACGTCGAAGCGTGGCACAGTCCGGATGGCGACACCCAGGTCACCTTCTACTACTGGGCCATCTCGGGCACCGTGCGCGACAACCGCGACATCCCGGCGCCCAGCGCGCTGGTGACCGTCACCCAGGGAACGATGGAGCCCGGCTACAGCGCCGACGACGGGAGCTATGCTCTCCACGTGGCCTGGTCCGGGCCGGCCTATACCTTGGTGTGCTCCAAGGCAGGCTACGGGGACCTGCCGCCGACGAACTTTTCCCCGACCGCGGACGTGCTCTTTGACTACTTTCTGCCCCCGGTCGTGGACGCGATCGCCGACGGCGGCTTCGAGAGCGGGGCGCTGCCGCCGAAGTGGGCGGCCGGTGGGGTCATCACCCCCGGCATCACGACGACCCTGCGCCACACCGGCGCCGCCGCCGCACAGCTGGGCTGCCAGGAAGCGCCGTTCTCCACCCCGTACCGGGTCTCTGATCAGTCCGGGTGGCCATTGGACGCCCGCTTGGCCGTGGACGGCCAGGGCAATGCGCACGTGGTCTGGACCATTGGCGACAGCACAGGATTCTGGAGGGTCTACTATGCCCAGCGCCGGGCTGACGGTACGTGGACGACGCTGGAGCAGGTTTCGACCGAGGAGCGCTCTTCCGGAGGCCCGCAGGTTGCCGCCTCAGCTGACGGCGTTGCCCACGTCGTGTGGAACGCCGATATGAGTGGGGATAACGCGGACATTTTCTACGCGAGCCGTGACGTCACGGGTACGTGGTCCGTGCCGGTCAATATCTCAGTCACACCCGAGCGATCGCAGTGGGCGCAGATCGCCCTCGACGAGAGCGACGGAGTACACGTCCTGTGGGGAGAACCAGCATGGGGGGGGTTCTATGAGGTCTACCACGCACAGAAAACAGGCTCCGACCCCTGGTCCGGTGCGGAAAATGTCTCTCGAAGCGGCAGTGCCAGCACAGCCCCGCAGATGGCCGTAACTCCGGCCGGGGTTGTCCACGTCGCGTGGGAGGACATGGGCGCGTCGGAAATCTACTACGCGCGTCGCGATACGAGCGGAACATGGACCACCCCACAGAATACCTCTCACGACAGCACGTGGTCCCAAACCCCACAAATCGCCCTGGGGGCAAGCGATACCGTTCACCTGGTCTGGGCCGGCCGCGTCAGCGGGCTGCAGGGCCTGTACTATGCCTGGCGACAGGGGGACAATTCCTGGAGCGCCCCCGAGGGCTTTTTCTCCTCGGACAACGTTTGGGCCCTGGGGGAACCGCGCATGCAGGCCGACGCCAGCGGTGGCCTGCATGTCGCCATAGCCGAGCCCAACGGGGAAAGCACGGGGATCAACTACCTGTACCATCCCTGGCCGGGAGGATGGAGCGCACCTCAAGTGATCTTTAGCGGCTGGTCGAGGGCACTGCAGATTGCCACGTATGGGCAAACAACGCACATCATCTTCGAAAGCATTGTCCCGAGCGGCGATGCCGGGCTGACCTACCTCCGTCGGGACAACGCCGGCTTCTGGTCCCCTCCGAACACGATTCCACCGCGGGTACAGGCCACGGCACCTCAGATGGCCATAGAGGGAGCCAGGTCGGTCCACGTTGTCTGGCTGGACGATACGGGTTATGTGAATCAGGTACTCTACACTCGGGCGGCCGCGAATGACGAGGCCGGCAGCTCGCTTCTCTCCCAGGCCGTCACCGTCCCGCTCACGCCGACCGCACCGACCCTTTCCTTTCTCTACCGTCTGCAAGGGGCCACGCCCGAGACAGGCAGCTGGTTGAGCCTGTCCGTGGCCGACGGACCAACTCCGACCGTGCTTTTTTCCACCACGGCGAGCACGGACGACTGGACGCACAGGTGGGTAGACCTGACGCCCTGGGCGAGCCGAACTGTCACGCTGACCTGGGACGTACACCAGGAGGCCGATCGGTTCTGCACGTGGGGCTACCTGGACGAGGTGTCGCTCGGGCCGGCCTATCCCGACCTGTGGGTACGCAAGAGCGGCGGCGCGACGGCCCTGCCTGGAGACCCGCTCGTCTACAGGCTTTCCTATGGCAACCGCGGGGCGGTGATGGCCGCCGGCGTGGTACTGACCGACACGCTGCCGGCCGAGGTCGCCTTCATCACCGCGAGCGTGGCGCCCGTCACGACGACGCTGCCGCTGCGCTGGGAGGTAGGCGAGGTTGCGGCAGAGGCCGGCCCGTTCCACATCGTCGTCACGGCCACCGTCGCGACGGCGGTTCCCCTGGGCAGCACCTTGACGAACACGGCAACCATTGCCGGCGGAGCCGAGGCCGAGACCGCCAACAACATTGCAGCCAGCGCGACATTTATCGGCTATCGCATCTATTTGCCCATTGTGAGGAGGTAATTCGATAAGGACAGTGCGGGTGTCATCAACAGGCCCCTGCCTGCGACAAGCCACCTGTTCAGAAGCGAGGAGGAGGAACCCCATGCACCTGCGATACAGCCTGTTCAAGTTCGCGATCCACAAGAACCCCAACGCCTACAAAGCCCGTATCGTGCACTGCCAGATCGCCACCATCGAGCAGATCGCCGACATGATGGTCTCGCAGGGCTCCACCGTCGGCAAGGCCGACATCGTCGCCGTCCTCGAGGAACTGGTTGTCGCCATGGCGCGGCTGCTGGCGATGGGTTTTCACATCCACCTGCCGTTCGCCGACTTTCAGCTCACCATCCAGGGCGTGTTCGACGGGGCAACCGACGAGTACGACCCCCGCCGCCACGAGGTCTATGTCAGCATCACCCCGGGCACGCGCCTGCGCCGCGAGATCCGCCGCAGCGTCCGGCTGACCAAGGTCGAGCCGGCGCCCGGGGTCCCCAACCTCAGCGAGTACTTTGACCTGGACAGCGGCGAGCGGAACTCGTCGGTCACGCCCGGCGGCGTGGGCCGGGTGCTGGGAGCCAAGCTCAAGTTCGACCCGGACGACCCAGACCAGGGGATCTTTTTCGTGGACGCGGAGCACGCCCCCACCGCCGCCCCGCGCCACACCGTGCGGGTCGAGTCCGTCATCCAGGTCAAGAGTAGTGAGCTCTTTTTCAAGGTGCCGCCGCTGCCGGCCGGCGCCTACCGGCTACAGGTGCGGGCCTATGTGTACAACAGCCCGCGCGTGCGCACCGGCGATCTGGGGAAAACACTGCTCGTGCCCTGACACTCCGGCCAGCTTCGGCGCTCGCGGTCTCCGTCACGCTGCGATGGTGTCCCGCAGCCGCTACAACTTGCTCCCGGAATGCGGGCAACAGTCTCACAACTTCGGCGAGGTTTTACCTCGAGTTCGGCGAGGTTCTGTCGGAACTTTGGCGAAGTTTTACTCAAAGTTCGGCGAGGTTCTGATACGACTTCAGCGAAGTTTTACTTGGAGTTCGGCGAGGTTCTGATACGACTTCAGCGAAGTTGGGATCAGAGCACGGCGAGATCGAGAGAACAAGCCCCGGCTTTGCCGAGCCCGATCAGGCATAACGGGGAAGAGTCTCCAGCATTCGCCGGCCCGCGCGGCCGGCCGGCGGGACGCCCACCGCGGCGGCGCGTGGGCGGCACCACCCGCGCCCGTGCCCGGGC
>Ga0302251_1002022_pt1 | contig 10667 bp, 10 predicted proteins | sample AAG_RA_Gln_MG_FD_193534 | JGI IMG/M metagenome (GOLD analysis project Ga0302251, IMG submission 193534) | Enriched activated sludge microbial communities from anaerobic digester in WTTP, New Holstein, Wisconsin, United States - AAG_RA_Gln | ecosystem: Engineered > Bioreactor > Anaerobic >...
ATGACACAGATCAGAACAAAATAGAAGACCGCTGACACCAAGAATGGTCTTGCGTATCGCGTCAGCGTCCACAATACCGGGTCTTCAATGGAACCCGGAAAATACCTTATGAGAAGCATGGTCAAGGAGAGTGTCAGATACACCACTATTGCCAGTGAACCGAAAATGAGGGCCTTGTTGCGGTACATACGGATAATGAAGATCGACATGGCTATTCCTGTACCGGCCGCAACGATCATTGTCTCAAGGGCACTGGTAGCCACAAAGGCGGTGGTTCCGTCGAGCAGTTCAGGAGGCACGACAGAGGGGACCCGCTTGATAACGGGCAACAGAATAAGCCTTCCTAAATAATACGCAAGATAGTAGAGGAATCCCAACCCCAGGAGGTAGGGAAGCCTGATTACCATTTTCATCGGGTTGCGTCGGCGGGATTTTTCCTTTCCGAAATCTTGCCTTCTGCTGATATCCTGCTCCAGTTCCAGCTGACAGGCAGGATCATTGCAGAAATAGAACTCGCCGCCTTCGGTCAGACACTCTGAACAGAAGTGCCGTTTGCAGGAATTGCAGAGGGAGAAGGATTTCCGTTCCGGATGGTTGGCACAGTAGTGGTCCATGGCCTGGTTCTATTTCCTTGAGTGACTTTGGGGTTATTTGCTGCGATGTCGTGTTGTGCGTATCCCGCCCCGTGCTGCTACTCTATTGTTATACAACTACTTACTGATATGCAATAGTAAAGTCTCATGATTACGGTTCAATTGATCAGCTTACCCCCGGATAGTCCGCCTGACCTCCTGATTAACCAAGGACCGTCATGATACGGTACACGGTAACCTGACAGTCGCTGGACCTGGGAAAAGTGTAAGGATACGGTTCTTCCCGGCGATGTCTGACAGGTGTACGGCAGGGTTTATGAGGCCAACTGGACACATTGGATATTAGAATCGAAATATGAAGTGCCGGTTCTGAATTGAATCCTCTCTTAATTCCTTCCTTCCTGAAGTTGTGCTTTGCTCCCCTCGCTCAGAAATACTTTGCTTAAACCAGCAAGCCTCATGTCGAACGCAGTTTTCTTTCGCGGCATGATACCCACCCGATTCAACAAGAACTCTGTCTTCTTTGTTTTTTCCTTCTATGCCTCTTTTCGCCGATGTATAATGGAGGCTAAAGGAATGTCAGTCTATGCTTATAAAATGCATTAAAATCACAAATTTCCGGGCCATACGGGAAGGGGTATGTCAAACGATTCAAATAACATTAGTCAGTCATCGATGGTAACCGAGCACTTCAAACTGATTCCCAGTTTTCTTGTTTATGGACTTGTTTTAACCGCAATATCATTCGGTGTGCCCACGGAATTATTTGCAGCCTGTAATATCATTGATGGGCGAGCTTATGGTGACTGTCGCGGCGTCACCGTCAGTCGTGGCAGCAAACGTTATTTGTCCGTGACAAAGAGCGTGTTTGAATCTGGCGTCATTAGTGGGGCTACTGTAAAGAGAGGAGGGGCGCTCGAACTAAGCGGGGTTTCGAATGGAAGTATAGTTGTCGAGAAGGGTGGTTCCCTAACTGTTAATGGTGTTGTTAATGGAGACATCATAAATAAAGGTGGCCGTATAGTAGTAGAAGGCACCGCAGGTCACATTGAAACGACTGGTGGAACTGTGATAATCGGTGGCTCTGTTGATCGAGTCTCCGGGAATGGTCTAATCAAATACCGCAAGGGGGCTGTCGTTGGAGGAATACCACGCAACTGAAAGATCTAAACTCAGTCATACAATCCATGCGACTGACTCATTAATTATGCCTTATTTCAATCCGCAATTCTCATTATTTTATTTAGGCAAGGTTATTTGTTAGTAGGTGAAACAGAAAACTCTTCCCTACAAAGACCCGAAGACTGAAATAACACAACTGTAATAGTCGGAAATAGTCGGAAATTGCCTTGCAAATTCCCCGCGCGTGATAGACAATTACCTATATCAAGGCGGGTCAAATCCACGGACAATTCATCCACCAGGGCCTTTAGATCAACAAGATGGGGGCATCCTCATTCATGGCTAAGTCTGGCAAGAAAGACTCTATCCTCCGGGAGATCAACGATAACCCGCTGTCTCGTGAGGAGGTCATCGCGTTCGTTACAGAAGTGGCGAAATTGCCCTCTGAAGACAGGGGTTTTGAGGGTCATGCCATCACCGCTGTCCGCGTGCTTGAGGGAAAACCCGGTAAAGCTCTCTCAATTGTGTTCAGGATGGAAGCGCTTGCCCGGCTGATTGATCAGGGACTTCTGCCTAGTTGGTGCAGAGAGCCCAACAGCCCCGAAGGCCCTTGGAGTGTCAGGCTGCCCATCTTCGCGGCGGCGGGCGTGACCCAAGTATTTCTCGATGAGAATGGAAAGGTCGCTTTTGACAAGGACGAGTTGCTGAAAGCAACTTTCATCCAGGGAAAAGAGGAATATGAGGAGATCGGATAGCGGGAGCTGCGCCGCTAATAGGGACCGGTTCGGCAAGTTCTCAAACCCCATATACGGAGTAGCACATGCGGAATTGCTGGTACTCTGACCCCCGTGACCTGGTGAAATGGTCGATTCTTATGCATCTGGCAGATATGAATTCGGCTTCCTGCATACTACAGATCGCGTACTTTCAGAAGTGTAGCTTTCCCAACGTGCAGTTGGACTCACAAGAAAGAGAAATACCCGAAGAAGTGTTGAGACATTTCAGAGATGTTGGGAACATCAAGAGCCTATCATCAAGTATCAAAGTAGAGGTATTCGACAAGGTGATTACCGACCGGGAACGGTATCTCCTCGGAGCCAAGGAATTCATCTCCCGGCATGCCGCAGGATGTCGCTGTGTGGTGTTTCTTGATCCGGATACCGGGCTGGAGTCGACAAAACCGAACCTCAAGCATGTGTTGAAGAAGGAAGCCAATGAGTTCTGGAAGGGCCTCAAGGTAGGCGATACCCTTGCCATCTACCAGCATCAAACCAACAGAAATGGCAAGCCGTGGCAGGAACCGAAGAGGATGGAGTTCGAGAAGGCGATTGGGGTGCCAGAAGGCTCCGTGAAGGTAGGCCGCGGTCCAAAGCTGGCAAGGGATGTCGTCTTATTCTATGCGGTGAAGACGTGACTACCGCAGTTGCCGAGTGTTTTGACCCACTCGAGGGAATTGACAATGCGTATGAGATGTCTGGTGCTCAAATCCTTGCTCGTAAGATTCAAGACGCGATAAAGGGGAATCCTGCAGTGTCCCTTCTTTCTTCGGAAAAGGGTTGGAGGTTCATAGGAAGGGATGAAGAGGACACCTCTTTCTTCCTTAATCTGAACACGATTACAGGCTCCGATGAGGTCGACGTGATGGTGGCCAGTGTTTCTGACTATAACGGAAGAACTATCCTCGAGATAAAGGAGTTCCTGAGAGAGAATGGAAGAAATCCCGAGAATTTTGAGTATGTTGAACAATGCTGGGGGTTGGACCTTCGGAAGGATAAGTTTGCCTTATACGATCTGATCTTCAAAACAGCCGGAGGCGACATCCTGCACTCCGTTGCTTTGCCGGTTACGTGGAAATACGTATCAACCGAAGAGATTGTTGCACAAATCGCCTCGGCCGTGTCCAGAGTGGTCGAGGAAAGAAGAGGGCGTGAGGTCACACCGAGTGGGACAGATCCTCTCACCGTTGAGGGGGACTATTATAAGATCCTTGGCGTAACACGGGATGCGACCTTCGATGCCATCAAGATGGCCTACAGAAAACGGGCCATGCAGTACCACCCGGACCGGGGCGGAACCCATGAAGAAATGCTGCGCATTAATGAAGCATGGCAGGTCCTTTCCAATCCGCAGCTTCGCAAGAATTATGATTACGCGAGAAGTCATCGGGATAACGCCGAAGCTCAACGGACAACATCGGCAGATGCAGCTGCCGCAAGAGCTCGGGCTGAATCCTATCCGCAGAACTGGGATGACTTTGCAGTATGGATTGATAGTGTGTTTGAGGAATACGGCAAGGACAATAACGTGATCTTCGGCCTGAAATATCCCTCTGCCGGCAGAAGCATCCTCGGTTGGGTCTTCATACTCGGTGGCGCGGCGGCGGGTTTATACGCCGCATCTCTTTTGTTGTCGGATAAGGGACTCGAAAGGTGGCAGATATTTGTAGGGATTGCCCTGATTGTGGCTGGTGCGTGGCTTGGCGCCGTAATCCATAAATTCGCAAAGGGCCTCTTTGTTGAGAGGACGTACTATCAGAACAAGCAGTAGACTGTCCACTATACGCGTTAAGAAAACGAGGAGGAGGGTAACGAATGGGATCAGCAGAAGAGGTGAATGTACGGGCGGAATGCGAAGAATCTCTTGCTCGCATTCAACAATTCGACACAGAGAGTCTGAGACGTGAAGAAGAGCTTGGTCGTGACTTCAACTTTGGGGAGATTGTTCCCCCAGCGAAGCGATTGATTGCATTATACAAGCAGATATCTCCAATTGTCCTGGTGGACTTGCCTCTAAAACAATTGAACAATTTGAAGACTCAGTGTGATGCAGACTACAACCGTTTCGTGCAGATCTTGGAATTTTCCCCAAGACAAGACAACGCGTACAATTTACGTACTTCTGTCATAAGGGAGGTGGACGATGCCTATCAGGGTACATTCAATGCCCTTCAACCGATTATCTCATACTCTACTTCTAGGTCTGCCGACTTCAAGAGATTGGAAATCGAGTCTCGTGCCACGCTACAAGCCATCGAAGATAAAGCGAAAGAATTGACACAGTTACTTGAAAACGACCGAATGACTGCGGAGCAAATACTTTCCGATATAAGAAAGGTAGCAGCAGAACAGGGTGTGTCTCAGCAGGCGATCTATTTCCGCAACGCAGCGAAGGACCATGAAGCGGAGGCCGATAATTGGAGGAAAACGACTATTCGACTTGCGTGGATTCTTGGTATTTACGCACTCCTGACCTTGGGGCTCCACAAGATACCTTGGATCAAGCCTGACGATCTCTATCAAACAGTACAATTGGCAGTCAGTAAGGTGCTTATTTTTGCCGTACTTTCATATGTGCTCTATCTATCCACCAAGAATTATCTTGCCCAAAAACATAATGCTGTGATTAACAAGCATCGCCAGAATGCGTTGATGACATATGAAGCGCTGGTCGATGCTGCGAAAGAGACAGCGAATAGAGAGATCATTCTCACGCATGCTTCGGCCTGCATATTCGCGCCGCAGCCAACGGGTTATTCGGACGGTTCTCCTTCGGAGGGACCGGTAGCCAAATCAGCGGTTGAACTATTGACTACGACAATGAAGGTCGGGAAATGAACCAACCAATGGAAGATGTACGCAACATCGGAAAGGACGCGCCATGGATACCAACACACTGATAGACATTACCTTCGACTTCCGGTCGGACACGCCACAGGGGAAAGACCCGGATGCCCTGAGTCCCACCCTCCGTCGATACCACAAGCTCCTGTGGAGCAAGCCGTTACCGACCGGTGTGGTGTTCGATCTCGTGGATACCACGCCCGGCGTCTACCTGCATCACTGTTCTCAATTGGGCGAGTTCCGGTTGGCCAGCGACACAGTGATTCCCGATTTCAGGAAAGAGACTCGGATATCGCATGTCATCGAGCAAATCCCTGAAGAGGTGGCAACTCTCGTAAGAAAGAGCTATACGATTGGCGGCATGATGTTGTTTCCGGGAAATCGCGTAGGCCGCCAAATGACAATCAACGGTGCACGCGGGTTTCATCCACGGATCAAGGACCGGTTCGATTTCACGGTTGAGTGCATTCGGAGGTACTACCTCAACGAAACAAGTCCTTTGACTACCTCACTCGCGACGTATGCTGACTACTTCCGACTATTTGGCGATTTCCGAGGTTACGTTGAGTTTTTTCTTCTGCAGGACTTGGTTACCGACGATTACTCGGCGGTGAAGTTCTTCTCGCCACTCGAGGACTTTAACTCGGCGCCAGTGCCGAATAGCATACCTGCGTACCTCGCGTATCGCGAACTGGCCATTGGCTTTATCGAGGCACGGAACCAGCGGATTCAAACCTGGTGGGCAATTCACCGGCTGGCTAACGAGTAAATCACCTGACGTGGAAGAATATCGGGCTGAATTCGTTGAGGTTTTTTTATATCCATCTCTCCGTCCGCCGCGCAGGTGACCATAGCGTTATTATACTGCGTTTCTTTCCGTAATCAGCTTTCTCAACAAAAAGGCTACATGCTCGACTTGTAGGTGAACTCGGTAGCCAACCCATTACTCGCTTTTGGCGGAGGCGAAACGCAATTACGGGTATTTTGCCCTGTTAAGCAATAAGATAGAGGACCCTCTCGACGCACTGGCCATCTACCGGAACGAGGACCTGGTGGAGAAGTCCTTCGAGAATCTCAAGGAACGGCTGAACCTCCGCAAGGCCGGCCGTGTCCTCCGAGCAGGGTCTCGAGGGCAAGCTCTTTGTTCAGTTCGTGGCCCTTATCTTTCTCTCCCATATCACCAGAAAGATGCAGGAGGGCAACCTTTTCAAAGACTACACCCTGCAGGAAGTTCTCGACGAGCTCGATGTCATCGAATGCTTTGAATTACGGGGCAGCGCCCCACGGTGGGCGAAAGGACACAACGGCAGATGGACCTCTATGCGAGACTGGGCGGGTCATGTCAGACCAACTTACCAGAGATCGTTCCGGGGGTGGGTCATTTTTCGGTGATCATTTGCCCGTTGGGTGGGTCAGTTTTAGGTTATCACAACCAAATCGACTGTCACATAGCACATGAAGGTCTAGCGATGAAGCATTTTTCGGTCGGATTATCGACTGGTTGACCTCGCCTACAAAAACTACATCAAACCCAGGGTTCGCCATTTTGAAATGTCGTCCAATCCTGCAAGAATTTATACACGAAGACTGTTAGTACCTCGTGCCATTCGTCATCTGAAAGGGGCTCGTGAATCCAGCCCTTCTGAAATCCGTCATGCAGGAGGGCTTTTGCATAGGTTTCGGGTGCCGTGTCGTGCTGGTTCTTAGCCCGTCTTGTGAGTCCAAGTTTTTCGGCTACCGCAAAAAAGGGCATGCACCGCCAGGTGCGCAGGGCTTCATAGGTGTGGATATGGTATAGCGCGCGCATCACAAGTCGCTGTCCGGTGGAAAGTGTTGACCGGTCCACGTCATCATGCTTTTTCCCGCCGACATCGTCTTTCAGGTCTCCCAGGGCGATTGAGTCGGCCCAAATATTGCCGTAGATCTTAGCGCGATCGATCCCTTGTTTCTTGGCCACCGTATTCTTGAAATTGGAGTAATTTATGTCCAATCCAATACTGTAGAGCGCATGGGCAAAGGCAGCATGCGACACTTTCGCCCGGAATCTGTAATCAGTATCCTTGGCCTCGGCGATATCTGATAATCCTGGCAAATATCGGGCCTTCAGGCGTTCCAAGTCACTCTTGACCCTAGCACGAACAGTCAGTTCCTGGTCGCCAGGTTTGTGGACAACGCTATAGAATCCGTCATCGGTATAAAGCCACATCGTGTACTCTCCCTCTAGTTCTTGCTTGTTCTCACATGTGTTGCCCAAACAAGGAACTTCTCTCTGTGTCCTTTGTGCCACTGGCTGCACACCAAATACCTGTCAGCAAATACGGTTTTCCAATACCTGTTGTATTTGCCTACTTTTATTTGTTCAGATATGGGGATAGAACGATCATAATCCTTGATGACCGCGAAATATATCCCAAATATATCCCTGCAGTATTCGATGCTTCTCAGATTGTCAATCTCATTGTCGGAGAGCAGATCCCTGTTAAGCAAATCCTGCATTTCTTTCTTTACGTAGGCGCCTATGGCCGCTTCCTCAACGGACCGTTGTGTCTCAGATTGCCCACTTCTTTCCAGCCCTTGAGACTCGAAGAGTCCTACCAGTTTGGTCTTCAGGATGCGCCAGTGTCCCCCCATCCTTACCCCGGGGATCTCGCCATTGTCGAGCATCCTATATATGCTGTTAATTGAAAACCCTAGAAGTCTCACAAGATCTTCAGGCTTTAGGATATCCGGATAATCATCCAGTTTGTTCAATTTAGTCATCTGTTGTACGTATAGTATCGTGTTGTATCACTATTGTCAATTGCTTTTTTCTGCATTTTAGAATTTGAAGATTCATACAAGAATAGAAGAACGACGCCTATATCGCGAAGAACACGAGTCTATGCCTTACAACCGGTGAGAAAGGGGCATAGGACTCAGGGTATGACATGCCGGAGCCTTGGATCGCATATCACAAATTGTGGTAGCAGTAAAAAGCTATGCGTGACAGCGCACTTTGTTAAATCATATCTCTAGAAGCCTGTGGTGAGGCCACATGACTTTCTACTGCTTGTGGAGGATTCCGTGCAATTGACATTCAACTGTTAGCTCAGTACGATTTATCTGTCTGTAGCCCCAGAAAGCAGTGTTGGAGAATGCCGGAAGCCAGGACGTATGGTGCGGACAAAGAAGAACAGCGCTGATGAGGATCCTTGATGAACAGAACACCGCACGCATCTCTCTTTGACGCCGTAGAGATTAACGATGCCGACCTTGCGGCGAGATTGTTAGGCAATGAATTGGACGCGAACGAAAAGGACGCTTGCGGCCGCACCCCATTGCACTACGCATGCGAAAAAGGATATGCCGGCTCAGTAAAAGCTCTGTTGCAGTTGGGGGCTGACGTAAACGCAAGAAGCATATCGTGCAATACGCCGTTGCATTATGCCTGCAAATGCGGCCGCTATAATATCGCAGACCTCCTTGTAGCCAATGGAGCAGAGATCAACGCCGTGAACGATTGTGGAAGGACTCCTCTGCACGAAACTGTTCTCATCGGCAGACCCCCTTACTTTGACATCGCCCTCCTTCTATTGGGGCACGGGGCCGATGCAGTTGCCAAAGACAAGGATGGTGAGATGCTCCTTGATAATGTAATACTGGCCCTCCATGAAGGAGAAGAGGAAAGGGAGATGGTGATAGACCACTATAGGATCCATCATCCGGAGGTAATGGTCGAGAAGTGGTGCACGATGTAAGGCAGGTCTATCCACCTGGAAGCATTACTTGCTGAGCGCCTGCAGTAAGAAAACATTCTCTTCACTTCGAGGCTGGACTCGGAGGGTATTCTTGTCGGTGCCCGCGGAAAGGTTCATGCGAAAGGAGAGAGATCAACGCATGGACTCCCAAGGATATTGAGCGACAGATTTACAGCATGACCACGTCCAGGTGCGATGAAAACGGGGCAAAGAATCCGAACTCCTCCCGGCCGTTAGCATCACATTTCATATTCCACGTTAATCTTCGGAATAATAAACCCGCTTGACTGCGGTATGTTCCTCGTTCCCGGGTAGTGGATGAGGAATTTCTTTGCATTTCCGAATTCTTCCATCAGACTTAGCAGGTCTTCGTGTGTTACGTGGGCAGAGTACCTTACTCTATCGAGATTGTCAGACAAATCCTTTGCCAGCGTGCCCGGGAAAAGAAAACCTGTTAAGATCGTGTAGATGGGATTGAAGGCCTCATAGAAATATTTCGACGGCCCTCCTTGGAGACAGCCAGCTGAGGCCACCAGGATATCGTAGTCGCCGGCTTGAACATCGCGAGGCCGCCGGTTCGAGAATTGAATGTTTCTTGGGTACTTGAAACCACAGGCTTTGGTCATTTCCTTGGCAAGCCCGAAGACTCCAACTGAATAGGGCTCCCCGGCAAGCGCAGATAGAACTTCCTGAGCCCTGCCCAAGCTGAGGACCGGAATCAGAACGGGGAAAGATTCGGCGTGCGCTATCTTGTCCAATAGTTCCTTCTTGGCCTTTTCGGTGTCGATTATCTCCGCATTGCTGAAGGCGTAGGTGCCTTCTGTTATCACCGCTTTAACGTCTCGAAGCTCAGCCGCGTCCGGCAATTCCATTGGCCCTGCCGAATGGCATTTTCGTGGGTTGAAATCACCGGTTATATATAATGACCCTAAATCGGACTTGATCAGATACTGGCAGGACCCGTGTATATGGCCCGCTGGAAACGCCCTGAAAGAGAGCCTGTCGTCGACGTTGTATTCAACTTGTTCCTGAATTGGCTCGAATCTTGAGAGGATGTTTTTAACATCGGTCTCGTTGAATGGAGCATCATCCTTCAACTCTTCAATACCGATCTTGACGGAATCCTTCAATGAAAGCGCAATGAGATCTCTCGATTGTGCCAGTGCCGACCACGTTCCATTATAGCCATGCTTCTTATACAAATGCAGTAAGCCTCCAACGTGATCTTGATGAGCGTGAGTTATCAGTACGTGGTCAAGCAGATCGATGTCGGGGCTCCATTTCGGTAACTTCCCATACGTATCACACCCGTAGTCGACTATGATTCTTCTGTTGCCATGCTTGATCAACGTACAGGTCTTCCCGATAGCGGAGCCGCCAGGGAATGATATCACTACTCGGTTGGAAGGACATGCGCCGTTACCCGCCCTGATGTATGGAATGCCCATCGGGGAAACGAACTTGATTCGCTTTACGTACTCCATAGTATCAGACGGATTACCGATTCCATTTACAGCCTCTTTGGTATGGGCATAGTACTTTTCGGCCATGGGGTCCCACAATACCTTCAGTATCTCGAAAGCCTCAACAAAACC
>Ga0302251_1002025_pt1 | contig 10659 bp, 10 predicted proteins | sample AAG_RA_Gln_MG_FD_193534 | JGI IMG/M metagenome (GOLD analysis project Ga0302251, IMG submission 193534) | Enriched activated sludge microbial communities from anaerobic digester in WTTP, New Holstein, Wisconsin, United States - AAG_RA_Gln | ecosystem: Engineered > Bioreactor > Anaerobic >...
CAAGAAATTCCAATCTTTCGGATTAAAGCGCAGGGTTTCCAAGCTCCAGAAGGAAAAAGAAAAGCTCAACAAGAAAATCGAAAAGAGCGAAGCGCAGCAGGAGGCTTTGCCCCAGCCCGACACAGCCCCCCTGGCCGCCCCCGAGGGTCCGGAGGGAACTTCCGGCTCTCCGGAAGACTCTAAAGCACAGCCCCCGGCCCGTTAAAGTAAAGAATCTAAAAAATACCGTACGATCGAACTCGGGACTAAAGAAGCTGGGTGGCTACTTTCATCCCCATATTAATGGGCAAGAAATGCCTATATTCAGCTGATAATATCGTCAATTATATTCACAAAACAACAGAGAAGCCTTCGTGAGTAAATATATCTTTACTGTTGACGGATCTCTAAGGCTGTGTTACTAATAATTTATTATCATGATGATATTTTATTTTAACAAATACGACAGGAGTCGCGATGTATGACTTCGATACCCTCCTCGACAGGAGAGGGACCGACTGCACCAAGTGGGACGCATTGTCCCGGGATTTCGGCGATCCCGATTTGATGCCCTTCTGGGTCGCGGACATGGATTTCAAATGCCTCCCCGAACTTAACGAGGCCCTCAGGGCTCGTACGGTCGAGGCTACCTACGGCTACACTTTCGCAGGGGAGAGGTATTTCAGGAGTATCACCGACTGGTACGGACGACGGCACGGCGTGGCCGTTGCACAAGACGAAATCATCAATGTGCCCGGCGTGCTCACCGGAATCCATATGGCTCTGGCTGCCCTTGGCAAGCGCGGGGACCGCATCATCATCAATACCCCGGTCTACCCTCCCTTCTTTTCTTTTGATGAGAACGGCCGCTATAGACTTCTGCGGTCGCCTCTGCGGGAAGAACAGGGAAGGTACTTCCTCGATTTTGCCGACCTTGAGGAAAAAATGAAGAGGGGAGCGCAGTTCTATCTGCTCTCTAGCCCCCATAACCCTTCGGGCAGGATATGGAGTCTTGAAGAACTGAACGAAGTTGCCACCCTTTGCCACCGGTATGGGGTCATCCTCTTGTCCGATGAAATCCACGGCGATCTGGCGCTGCCCGGAAACAAGCATCATCCTTTTTTTTCGGTATCGAACATGGCGGGAAAACTCGCGATAGTCGCGTCCGCTCCGAGCAAAACCTTCAACTGCGCAGGCCTCAAATCCTCGTTCCTCATTATCCCCGACGCGACCATACGGGAGAAGCTGCGCAGGAAAGTGGAAAACTTCCATATATATACCAACCTTTTCGGCCTACTGGCGACACGGGTGGTGTATGAAACGGGCGATGCCTGGCTCGACGCGCTTGTGCGGTATCTGCAGCAGAACGCGACCAGGATGCTGGAATTCATCGATGCAGAGTTGCCGGGAGTGAAAGCCATGATGCCCGATGCTTCTTATCTTCTCTGGATGGATTGCAGAGGCACGGGCCTGAGCCAGGACGAGCTTGTACAAAGACTCAAGACGGCAGGAAGGCTAGCACTGAACGACGGTACCGAATTCGGTCCGGGGGGAGACGGCCATATGCGTTTCAACTTCGGCACGCCCCGTGCCTACATGGAAAAAGGACTGGGTGGGCTGTTGCGCGCGCTGGGCCACGACGCCAGGTCCTGAAGAAAAGGAGCAGAAGACACTATGGAGCGAGAACCTGTCGATTTTCTTTTTCTCTCCGAACAGGATATGATTAAGGCGGGAGTGCTCGACACCCCTCGTTGCCTGGATGTCATGGAGGAAACCTTCAGGCTCTTAGGCAAAGGCGACTATGTCATGGGCGGACCCAACGGTAACAGCCATGGCAGTCTCCTGTGGTTCCCCGTGTCTAGCCCTTTTCCGAATCTGCCGAAGGCCGGCCCGGACCGCCGTTATATGGCCATGCCCGCATACCTCGGCGGCAGATTCAACGTCTGCGGTGTCAAATGGTACGGATCCAACATTGAAAACGTAAAGAAGGGCCTGCCCCGATCCATCCTTCTCGTCTGCTTGAACGACGCCGACACAGGGGCGCCGCTGGCGATTATGTCGGCCAATCTCTTAAGCGCGATGAGAACCGGCTGCGTGCCCGGCGTAGCGGCACGTTATCTTGCGCGGCCCGGTGCCGACACCCTCGGCATCGTGGGCTGTGGAGTCATCAACAGGGCCTGCGCCAAGGCAATGATCCACGCCATGCCCCGCCGGGGGAAAGTGATCCTCTACGACATATTCGTCGATAACGCACGCAGGATGGCCGACGAAATCGAAAAAGAATTCGGCATCGCGACCGAAGTGTGCGGAAAGCTGGATGAAACGATCGCAGCCTCCGACATGGTCAGCATCGCCGCATCAGGCGCTACGCCCGTCCGCGTGGAAAAAAACTGGCTTAAAAAAGGCTCGCTCTTCACCGTTTCGGGTCATATAGAAGTAAACGACGATTTCTACCTGGAGAACCGACTTGTATTCGATCTGTGGAAAATGCATGAAGCCTGGCTTGAAGAGGGCCTCGCGCACGAAAAGGGAATCACAAGTATTTCCAACTGGGTGCCCAGCTACCAGATCCTGAAATTGTTCCACGACGGACGTCTTGGCCGTGAGGACATGACAAGCTTGGGCGACATTCTTGCTGGCAAGGCAGAAGGCAGGAAAAATCCGGACGAAATAATCATATTCTCAGCAGGGGGACTCCCCGTCGAGGACGTGTCATGGGGATTTTCAATCTGCGAAGAAGCCAGGTCGAAGGGACTGGGGCAGAAGCTATCATTGTGGGACAAGGTGTCCCAGGTATGATATCGGCAAGGGGGGAAGGAGGAAACGGCAAGGTGTAAAAGGCCTGAGCGAAGCTCCGGTCGAAGATGAAGGTGTGAAGTATGCAGCGCAGCTGAACCGTGAATCCGGAGAACAGGTGCGCGCGGTGCTGCTGTTACAGACAAAGTCGGTAGGAGGAAAACGATGAATGCGGGAAAAAAGGCAATCGCCATTTTGGTGCTGCTCTGCTGTTTCATGCCGGTGTATGCGCAGAACAGGACATTGAGCGACACACTGACGGTCGTATTAAAGGGAGAACCAAGCAACATAGATCCGCATGGAAATACGGAACTCGTCGCCATGACCACGCAGATGCAGGTATACGACAATCTGCTCAGAAAGGATGAAAGCGGCAATATTATCCCAGAGCTCGCCACGCGCTGGGAAGTTATCAACAACACGACGGTGAGGTTTTTCCTGAGGAACGATGTATACTTCCACAATGGCGAAAAGCTGACTGCGGAAGATGTTCGATTCTCAATCCAGCGTGCGACGCAGAAACCGTCGAGCGCCGCTATTTTCAAAGGTTTCGACGGGGAAAAGACAAAAGTCGTCGATGATTATACAATCGATATCGTCACCAAGGGTCCCTTCGCGGGTCTTTACAATTACCTCTGTTCCTCGCGTGGCAATATCATCAGCAAAAAAGCCCTCCAAGAAATGGGCGACGCGAAATTCGGCCGCAATCCCATAGGTAGCGGTCCATTCATGTTCAGCGCTTGGCGGACGGGCACCGATATAAAGCTGGTACGGAATGAAAAATACTGGGGGAAAAAACCGGCATTTTCGACGATGATTCTGAAATTCGTCTCCGAAACCGCCGCCAGAGCAATAGAGATCGAAAGCGGTAACGCGGACATCATCTTCGATCCAGATCCTTCGGATATTCCCAGGCTGAGCAGAAACAAGAGTCTGAAAGTCATCTCTGGCCCGAGTTATGCGATGAGCTACATCGTATTCAACATGTCCGACAAAGTATTCAGCGATATCAGGCTAAGGCAGGCACTTTCCCTCGCGCTCGACAAGCCAACCATCGTAAAGGCCATCTACGGCGAACTCGGGAAACCCGCCCAGAGCGTCTTCGCGAGCACGATTTTCGGATTTAAAGGCATGGGTGTCACCGAGTACAACACTGAAAAAGCCACGGCGCTGGTCAAAGAAGCTGGTTACAAAGACGGCCTAACTGTCACCATCGCCACGCCGAACACGAAACAATTGATGGATATCGCCGAGATCGCACAGAACTTCTGGAGGAAAATAGGGGTGAACGCGACGATCAAGACCACTGCGATGGCGGAATTCCTTGCAGCCGGCAGGCGTGGAGAAAATCAGATCGCAGTGTCGAGCGCAAATTACACCACGGGTGATCCAGGACACGCGTTGGCTGATTTCGATACCAGAAGCGATGGATTCTTCAAGCCCAACGACAAGCGAATCGATACTTATCTCGACAAGGGTGCCTCCACCTTCGAAGCGGCGGCGAGAAAAGCCGTCTATGCCGAAGCGCAGGAGTATATTTACAACAATTACTATATGTTGCCGATCGCCGACGTAAGCGTCAATTATGTCACGACCAGCAAAGTGGAAAATTTCTTCTGCGATCCGGGCAATTCGCCCTATCTCGGCGATGTGATAGTCTATAAATAACTAACCATGAGGGGACGGCGGGCAAAGTTCCGACCGTCCCTTTTATTTTTCGGGAGGTGCACGGATGAGTGCGTTGATAATCGACAGAATGACCTGGCCTGAACTTGATTCGGAACTGGAACACATAAAAATCGCACTGGTGCCGGTCGGATCCTGCGAACAACATGGACCAAACACTACCTTCGCCACGGATACAGGGAGGGCTAACTCATATGCGAAAATGCTCGCCGAAAGGCTGGGAAACAAAGCTGTCGTATTTCCGGGCGTGAATTACGGACTGTCCCTGCACCATATGGATTTTCCCGGTACCGTCACTTTGAGGGTGGAAACAATGCTGCTCCTCCTCGAAGATGTCGCAGTATCCATCAGCAAACACGGTATAAAAAAAATCCTTTTTCTCAACGCGCATGGCGGTAATTTTCCCGCACTCGATGGCGTCATCATTAAGCTCAAGCAGGAACACGCCATCGAAGCCTACTGGTCGGCTATCGGTTCCGAAATCTCCCTCGGGGGGCTGGAAGGCCTGCCCAAGCTAATCGGCCACGCCTGCGAAGTGGAAACTTCCTCGGCGCTCTATCTCTGCCCGGAACTGGTGCGCGAGCATCGTGTGCCGTCACAGATGCAGGACAGTATGCTTACGAGGGACAGCTTTGTGAAAGGCAACGGCGCCTGGAGCTGGAAATACGACGCATCTCTCAACGGCGCCCTCGGCGACGCAAGGAAGGCCAGCGTCGAAATCGGCAGAAAAATGACCGAAGCTTCCCTGGAATACATGGAAAAGCTGGTGTACGAAATTTTGGAAAGATGATTTTCTGCCTTCGTGGGCATGTGCAGCAGGAGCGTGCGGTATCGGCTGCAGGGCTTCAAGCGTTTATTATTTCATGATAATGGCAGGCGACAAAATGGCCCGGGCTTACTTCCCTAAGTTCGGGCTGGCTTTTTGCACAGCATTCTCCTGCGTGAACGCAGCGGGGGAGGAAGCGACATTTTTCTTCAGGATTTATCGGTGAGTTGATTTCTCCCTTGAGTATTATCCTGTTCTTCCTGTAACCAGCCTTCGCCCTGGGAATGGCGGACAGCAAAGCCTTCGTATAAGGATGATATTGTGAGCGAAACAGCTCCCGCGAGGGGGATTTTTCCACGATTTTACCGAGGTACATCACGACGATATCGTCCGAAATATGCTTTACTACCGATAGATCATGCGTGATAAAAATGTACGTGAGTCCGAATTCTTCCTGTAGGTCCTGCATAAGATTCAGTATTTGCGCCCGGATCGAAACATCGAGGGCGGAAACAGGCTCGTCGCATACGATGAATTTCGGATTGAGCGCGAGGGCTCGTGCGATGCCTACCCGCTGGCGCCTGCCGCCGTCCAGCTCGTGCGGATACGCATTTATGAGACGCTGTGAAATTCCAACAGTCTCCATGAGCGAATTGACCTTGTCGGCCCTCTCCTTTTGGCTGTCATATCGACCATAGATAACAAGCGGTTCCGTAATGATCTCCCCCACTGTCATCCTTGGATTTATCGAGGAGTAGGGATCCTGAAAAATCATCTGCATGTACTGACGAATTTCCTTGATTTCAGGACCTGAAAGCGAGGTGATATCGCGGCCTTCGAAAAAGATCGAGCCGCCGCTCAGGTCAAGCAGATGTAGCACAAGCCTTCCAAGCGTGGATTTGCCACAGCCCGACTCACCGACAACGCCGAGGGTGCGGCCTTTGACAATGGAAAAACTCACATCATCGACTGCATGGAGCATGCCGCTGGGAGTCCTGAAATATTTTTTGAGATTCTTCGCCTCGAGAATCACATCGCTCATAACTTCTCCCCTGTGCCGGAGGCATGGATACATCGCACCCAATGCCCCTGGGCCAATTCTCGCGCTTCCGGCGATCGCGCTTTGCAGGCATTCACCCGTTCGGGGCACCTGGGGTAAAAAGCGCAGCCCGGCGGCAGACGCGCAGGATCAGGCATGAGGCCTATAATGGGCCGCAGCCGGTCGGTCTCGACATCCAGATCAGGCAAAGATCCGAACAAGCCTTTCGTATAAGGATGGAAGGCATTGTTGTATATCTGCTCCAGCGTACCGATCTCCACGATGTTGCCAGCGTACATGATCCCGACCCTGTTGCAGACCTCGGCAATAACGCCCAAATCGTGGGAGATGAGAATCATTGAGGTATTGAAGTTACGCTTAAGCTCTCCCATCATTTCAAGCACCTGGGCCTGGATGGTCACATCGAGAGCTGTCGTCGGCTCGTCCGCGATGAGCACCTTCGGATTGCAGGCGAGGGAAATTGCGATGATGACACGTTGTTTCATGCCACCCGAAAACTGATGAGGATAATCATTGAACCTGTCCGAAGTTATGCCCACCATCTCCAACATTTTAATCGCTTCGAGGCTAGCGCCTTTTCGCGAAAGTTTCTTGTGGATGCGAATCACTTCCGCGATCTGGTCCCCGACCTTCAGTACCGGATTGAGCGAGGTCATGGGATCTTGGAAGATCATCGATATATCCCGTCCGCGCATCCTGTGAAGGGCGTATTTGTTGAAACCGAGGATATTCTTGCCCTTAAAATAGATTTCTCCACCCATAATCCTGCCGGGGGGATCAGGAATGAGTCTCATGATGCTGAGCGCGGTCGTGGTCTTTCCTGCGCCCGTCTCCCCGACAAGGCCCAGCGTTTCTCCGTCCGCAAGATCGAAGGAGATTCCGTTGACTGCCCGCACGGAGGTTTTATCCTTGATGTAATGAACCGTAAGATTCCTCACCGACAACACAGGATCCTGCATTGCTGTACTCCTTCCATTTTTTCCAGCTCAACGCTTGAGCCGAGGATCGAGCGCGTCGCGGAGACCGTCGCCGAGAAGATTGAGCCCGAAAATTATCGCCATGATCGCAAGGCCGGGGAAGGTGATGACATGCCAATAATCGCGGATGTAAGGGCGTGCGGCAGAAAGCATGGCACCCCACTCCGGCGAAGGGGGCTGCACCCCCAGGCCGATGAAACTCAACGAAGCCGCCTCAAGAATGGATCGCGCAACACTCATCGTCATGTTGACAATGATGGGCGCCAGGCAGTTGGGAAGAATATGCCGCGCAATAATTCGCAAATCATTCGCCCCGATGGACCGCGCGGCTTCCACATACTCCTGTTCCTTCACGGAAAAGATCGAGGCTCGCACGATGCGCGCGTAACCCGGTATCATGCCGATGCCCACAGCGATGACTACATTGGTTATGCCCGGTCCGAGTGCGGCGACGATGGAAATGGCCAGGAGCATGCTCGGAATCGCCATCATAACATCGATGAAGCGCATGATCACGCTATCGAAGCGGCCCGCATAGAATCCCGCAATAGACCCCAGGAGTATGCCCACAAACATTGAAAATACGGCCGAGAAAAGACCTATCGCGAGAGAGACGCGCCCGCCGTAGAGTACCCGGCTAAAAATGTCGCGCCCGAAATTGTCCGTTCCGAACAAATGTTCCTTCGAAGGGCTCTGGAAACGCGCGAGGAGGTCCTGGTCGTCAATGCCATAAGGCGCGATGAAATCTGCGAACACCACGGCGAAGGTGATAAGGATGATAAGGCCGAGCCCGACGAGCGCGAGCCTGTTTTTCTTCAGGTTTTTCCAGGTTTCCCTGGCAAGTCCGATCTTCCTGACGGGGACCTGCGATTCACCATCGTCGAAATCTGCAAGCCCTGCAATGTCAATCTGTGCCATGTTTCGCTTCATCAAGCTCTCCTGGTTCCATTGGCGCTCTGCGATGCAACCGCCGGCCTGTGTGTCCTCCGGTACTGGGACTTGATACGGGGATCGATGAATGCATACAGGATGTCCACAAGGAGGTTCACAATGCTGAAACCGAGGGCGATGAAGAGCACGCCGCCCTGTACCATCGGATAATTCTTGACATTTATGGAATCGATCATCAGCTTCCCGATACCCGGAATTGAAAAGATGGATTCCGCCAAAATGGCGCCACCGAGCATTCCGCCGAAGGAAATGCCGATCACCGTGACGACCGGTATGAGGGCGTTGCGCAGGGCATGCCGGAAAATCACCGTCGATTCCTTCTGGCCCTTCGCCCTCGCGGTGTTGATGTAATCCTGTCTGATCACTTCCAGCATGCTGGACCGGGTCTGCCGCATGATGTTGGCGGTAGAGGCCAGGCCGACGGTAATTGAGGGAAGGACCCATTGAATGGGTCTGGAAAAGCCCGATGAGGGGAAAATACCGAGGTACACCGAAAAGACAATTATCAGCATAAGCCCGGTCCAGAAATTAGGCATCGATACACCAGTGAGGGCGAAAATGGTGGCTATGTTGTCGAAAATGGAATACTGCCGCGTAGCGGCGATTATGCCCGTGATGATACCTATCATCGTTGCAAGTCCTATGCTGAGCACAGCCAGGGTTAGGGTTGTGGGCAGCCTTTCGACAATCTCCTGCGTCACCGATCTGCGTGTCGTATAGGAAATACCGAAATCACCGTGCAGGATAATATTTTTAATGTAATTAAAGTATTGTACGAAAAACGGTTTGTCGAGGCCGAGTTCGGTTCTGAGTGTCGCCACGCTCTGCTCGTTGGCATCCATGCCGAGCATGTATTCTGCCGGATCGCCGGGCGTGAAATAGATCATGCAGAATACGATGAACGATACACCGAACAACACCGGTATCATCATCAGGATTCTCTTCATTATATATCGAAGCATTCATAACTCCTGTCTTTCCTGAGGTCCAGAGACAAACCTTGCTGTCAGAGATCCCGTCTTCAACCTTTGACGGCAACCGCCTCGATTTCCACTATCGAGTCCTTCGGGAGGCGGGCTACTTGAACCGTGCTCCGCGCAGGGCTGTCGGAAGGGAAAAACTCGCGGTAGACCTCGTTCATCGCGGTAAAATCCTGCAGGTCCTTCAGGAACACCGTGGTTTTTACCACGTCGGAAAGGGCGAAGCCCGCGGCGCCAAGAATGGCGCCCAGGTTCTTGAGGATCTGCCTGGTTTGCGCCGCAGTATCGGCAGGGAGCATTTCGCCTGTCGCAGGGTCGATGGGCAGCTGGCCGGAAACGAAAAGCATGTTCCCAGTAAGCATGCCCTGCGAATACGGTCCGATCGCCGCTGGAGCAGCCTGTGTCCTGATGCATCGTTTCATGTTATTTACTCCTTCCCTTGATTCCGTTGAGATAGCGGTAGACCGTGGCCTCGGACACATTGAGCCGGGTGGCGACCTTCGATACGGCACCTTTGAGCAGAAAGACGCCGCCTTCGTTCAATTTCTCGATGATCTCGACCTTTTCGGTCTGCGTCATACGCTCCGGTTCGACACCGTAAGTCTCGATGACTTCCTCGATACTGTCGTAGGCGAGCTTATCGACCGTCTTACTGAGGTGCTCGACAGGATTTTTCTGCTTTTTCTCCTGTGGGAAATTGATGAGCGTGTCAAGGTAATCGCGGAACTGAATCAACCTTTCGTTATCGAAATTGACGCAGAGCATCCCTATGATTTTCCTGTTCTCGTCCCGTATGAAGTAGGTGGAAGAGCGCAGCTTTTTCCCCGCAGCCGAGACTCCCTGATAGTTCGTCAAGGCATCGACCTTGTCGGAATTCCCGTCGTTGAGAATTTTCAAGACCAGATTGGTGGCGGGCGACCCTATTTCACGACCGCTAATATGGTTGTTGCGTATCGCGATGATCGATTTGTTGATGTCCAGCACATCGTGTAAGACTACTTCCACATCCTTTCCGAGCACGTCTGCGAGAAAATCGATTAATGGCAGGAATGGTGTGAGCAATGGATTCATTTGATTCCCTTTCATGCGTTCAATGAAAAAATATCTTCACAACAATAATTTCTTATTACCATGAGAAATCTCTTTTGTCAACGATTTTTCGATTTTTTAAAAAAGTCGGTCACAATTGGGCTATATGCAATCAGTGCTAGGCCTCATGACTCATTACTGTTTAGTGCATCGAAAGTTATCCCGGCTTACCTAACCCGATTGACCGACTTCCAGTTAAAGCTGTAGCTGATTTTTACACCCCGCATCCGAAGACCTGTGTCGCACGAGTATACGGGCAAAAAAAGCCCCGTTGCCATGTCGAAGACCGGGGGTTGGGTCGCCGCGGGGTTGGGGGGTGCGGCGTGGGGTCCGGCTCCGAACATTTCAACGGGGCAAGTAAACAATACCAAAAAT
>Ga0302251_1002026_pt1 | contig 10652 bp, 11 predicted proteins | sample AAG_RA_Gln_MG_FD_193534 | JGI IMG/M metagenome (GOLD analysis project Ga0302251, IMG submission 193534) | Enriched activated sludge microbial communities from anaerobic digester in WTTP, New Holstein, Wisconsin, United States - AAG_RA_Gln | ecosystem: Engineered > Bioreactor > Anaerobic >...
CCATTGTATCAACAAGCCGCCCGAGGCCTCTGCGAGGAAATGACCAATCTTGAGGTGCGATCCTGGGATGGCAGGTGGAAATTTGTCTATGAGGTTGCCGACGGATGATGCACCACCGGCTGTCGTGGGAAAAAAAACTATTTCCCGATCTCTGAAATTAGAGGAGCTGAACCGTACTTTTCGCGGTTTTGTGCAAAAATACCCACTCTACTCCGATAGGCCTTATATGATTGGCGATATTATATGCCTGTTATATTTTGATGTCGCTGTCAGTTCCTGTCACACGCCACATGCCGGGCGTTCGGTCTCCAGGTTTTTCTCTGCCAACCCGTGCATGTATGCTTTCACTATACATTCAGGTATTTCCCGGTTTTTGAACATGGAGCCGCCTTCCCGTTTGGCTATCTCCCTCGCCTCTCTGAACATTGCATTTCTATCAGAATCGGAGATGGCAGAGAGGTAATTTTCTATCCTTTCCCGGCGCTTCGATTTTTCGAGTTCTTCGACAGCATTGTTTTGGCGTTCTTTTTCCTTCTGTGCCGCACTTTTTGCCTTCTTCTTTTGAGCTTTATAAGATGAGGGGTAGTTCCAGTCGTCTTGGATGGACGCTACAAGCACTGCGGCAGGATCACTGGCTTTTCGATAGGGAAGTACCTCCATCTGAGTATGTATGGCATCTCTCTGATATTCACGCAAAATCTGCTCTGCCACTTTCCGCGTGACGCCAACCTCCAGCATGGCATCCAGAAGCGAGTCTGCGGCATCAGGCTCTTTTCCAGTCAGCTCATCTGGTGAAGCTTCTGCAGTCCTTTCGGCAGAATCTGGGAGCTCATCGTTCATTAACGGTTTTCTGCCAAATGTGTAGATTACTTTCTCTGAAGCACCATCAGAGGTGTTCTGATACTCAGCTGATTTCAGAAACCCAGCTTTTATGAGCTCATCGTGGGCAGGGGCAAGTTTTTCCTTTATCTTGGAAGCAAACTTATACGTCTCATTATCAAATCCTATGTGTACATATGCCAGAGTATAAAGGTTCATCTCGAACTTCTTTTTGCCATCATATCTTTTTTTATCCAGATAGCGATAAAGTCTCTTTGCGATTGAGCTTTTCAGTATGAAATATATATCCACCTCAAGACTCTTGATATAGCCGGCCTTTATGCTTTGATACAGTGTGTTATTGAGCCTCACATAGCTGAGCGGGAGACTCTCCTGCATATTATGCCCTTTTTTAGGCTTCCCCTCATAGATCTGGTATTCATCGAAGATACCTACGTTCACTGATACATATGCCTTTCTCTCGTTGTCCCAGAAAGAGTTTTTCGACTTGATCCTGACGCCGGTAAGCCTGTCAAATATATCTTCCATCCTCTTGTAGTTAGAGCCTGCATCGGTCTCCAGACCCATTATCTTGAGGAGTCTGTACCGTGAAAAGTATATCACAGGGCTCGCGAAGTTGGTCTCCTTGCCTATAACGAGAAGTGCCAGCAGTACATCGTTATCTATGGCTAGTGGAAGCCCGTACTTTTCAGAGCCGGAGACGGTCCATTCTCTCATAATCTGTGTGCCGTCTTCTGCAGTAATGGTGTCTGTGAATTCCAGCACGTTGCTCTCCGAGGACTTTCTCTTGGAAAGAAGAGTAATGGGAAACTCCACTAAGTTCATCTCGTCTTTTCCGATTTTTCGGATTCCATCGTTCTTCTTCATGGAGCACCTCTTTTTTATATGTAGACGACAACAACATATTTTTCAGTGTTGTTGTTCTAATAGTTATAGTACATGTTCTAATAGTTACCCGAAACCCAATCTATTGGGACACTAAAGCTAAACACCCGTGTTCTTCACTCAGAATACAGTATTTCTTCACTCAGAATACAGTATCACTTCACTCAGAATACAGTATTTCTTCACTCAGAATACAGTATCATTTCACTCAGAATACAGTATCCATTTCACTCAGAATACAGTATTTCTTCACTCAGAATACAGTATCACTTCACTCAGAATACAGTATTTCTTCACTCAGAATACAGTATCATTTCACTCAGAATACGGTATCATTTCACTCAGAATACGGTATCACTTCACTCAGAATACAGTATCACTTCACTCAGAATACAGTATCACTTCACTCAGAATACAGTATCACTTCACTCAGAATACAGTATCACTTCACTCAGGGTAATACTGATGTTTTTTTATCAGGTACCCGGAAGTTATCTGTATAACGTGTGTCGTGTTCTTCACTTTCGCATTATTTCCTTTCAGTCAGGCGGTGCCGCCTTATTAATAACGATGAGCAGCAATGTTCCGTTGCCATTCATATGGAAGATGCGGTCGATGGTGTCTTTTTTCAGCTGACCTGCTTACATTCAGATACTAATTCTGCTGTTTTGTATTTCTTCTCTTACATACAGCTCAATTCCTTTGAGTATAGACTTTATGTTTCTGCAAGGTTCTGCAGATCCCAAACCAGATGCCGTGCCGGAACAATACACCACAGCCTGCTTCTGTACAGCTCAAAGGGAAGAACAACCCTGCCGAACACATGACAAAGAAGAAAGCAATATCAGGATGTCATCGAAACAGTATACTCTCAGACACACGATTAAGAGGAACAGAGCCACAGTGAAAAAAGTGAATTCCAGGAAAAGAAAACCAGACAAAGACCTGAATGAAAACATTGTAGCAAGACGGACTCTTGAGCTCTCTTCAAAAGAGGGAGAGAAAAAAAGCTGGTTCCGGGCATATTCGGCATCCCATCTGAAGCACGCCGCCATGCATCAATCGCTACCACCAAAGGCAGCGCTCAACCCTGGCAGGTCCCGGAGGTCCCAGTCGGCAGCCCGAACCGGCCGCACTCCCCGCCGCTCTGTCCGGTAGCAACCGCCTCTCACCCGCTCCGGAACAACGACAGCCTGGCACCAAGATGCACCGCACTCAACCCGGCTCCGGCCTGCTACTCCTTCTTACTCTTCCCGAAAGAGCGCCCTATAGAAAAAGCGCGACCCAGCAGACCTCCTGCCTTATAATATGCCCTGAAGCCCGGAGCAAACACAAAAGGCTGAAGCAGATCCATGTCAGGCATCCCCTTCTCGCCGAGACAGGATTCATCCACCTTCACATCCAGAATCTCCCCGATAAACTGTGTATGAAGCCCGATTTCATGCACATGGATCACCTTGCACTCCAGAATCATTGGAAACTCTTGAATATAAGGGGCATCAACAAACTCTCCCTTTACCGGAGTTAGACCGGCAGCTTCAAACTTATTAACCTCCCTGCCGGTTGCAATTCCGAAAAAATCAGCCTCCTTCATAAACCGAACCGACGGAACATTGACCGTATAGGCCTGACGCGCCATCAGAAAATCATAGGTGTATGTCGCCTTTCTCATCGACACAGTCACACAGGGCGGCTCAGAGCAGCAGATACCTCCCCAGGCTACCGTCATCACATTAGGCACACCCCCGTCGTCATATGTGCCGATACACCAGACCGGAGCAGGCAGCACAAGAACCCTCGCACCACAGGAATGCTTCACGAAACATCTCTCCTCTCTTTACTGCGCTGAGAGCAAAAAGCTCCTTCCACCAGATTAGCGAATCTCTTCCCCTCCTGCTCCCAGGAAACCCCGGGCGCCAGAGATTTTACAAGCGCCCTCGCCTCCATAAGACTCGCCTCATCAGCGACAATCCTGTTAACGGCCTCAGCAATCGCTTCAGGACTGGAGAGATCTGAAAGAAAGCCGATCCTCTCGCGCTCAATATATCGCCTGAGCTCCTCCAGCTTCACATCTGCCAGAACAGGAAGCCCGGCCTGAATAAACTCAAAAAACTTGTTCGGCGTGCAGAACTTAGTATTCAGATCAATAGGCTGATATGGGATAATCCCCAGATCGGCAGATGCCGAATGGGCGAGCAGCTCCTCCTGACTCACCGCATCTAGAAAAAAGACTCTCCCCTTTCCGTGGTGGCTCGCCAGCTTTTCCAGATGGGCCCTGTACTCACCGTAACCAAGCAGCACCAGCATCACACCATCGGAAAAATGTCTGGCACTAATCACCAGCGCCTCCAGATTTCTCCCCTGAAGATAGCCCCCCTGAAAAAGCACCACCTTAACATCTCTGGAAAGGGAAAGCTTCTCACGAATAATATTATGATGAGCCTCACGGGAAAAAGCCGGTGGAGGAGACGTACAGTTATAAATCACCTCAGGCTTCTCCACACCGTAGCGCAGAGAAAAAAGCTCAGCAATAGACTCATTAATTGTCAGCACCAGATGTGCCTTGCTGATGAGCCTATTCTCCACCTCGACAAGAGTTCTCCGCTCCGGCGGCACAAGATTAATCTGCTCGGTATAAAACTCATGCGCATCATAGACAAGAAGACTGCCACGCTCCGAAGCTGCACGAAATGCAGGCGGCAGCATAGGTAGGTCACAGGCCACATAGATATCAGCAGGAATCTCAAGAGCTCTGATTGCATAATGCTCCTCTAGCGGTGAAAGCCTTGCATTGCCTGGCGGCTGCAGCAGATAGTAAATATAAAAAAAGACCTTCCGAACAGCAGTAAGCCCTGCAGGCCAACGTGCCAGCGCCTTCTTTGCCAAACCTTTCATAATAGAAAAAACCGATTTCCCTGGCGAAACCGGATTGCCACCGGGAGCTGCCAGGACATTACAGAGCACCACGCCTGGATAAGTCGCCTCATCTTTGGCAATCGAACCAAGATCGGCAATAATTATCACATGACAGCCCCGCGCCGCCAGACTCTGACCTTCCAGCACGATTCTTCTATCCACAATCCGGTCGGGAGTAAGAAACACAACCGACTTACCCTCAACACCATCCATATCATCCACCCTCATCACACAGCCGTGCGCTCCCGCTCCCATTGAGACCTTCCGGCCTCCTCAAAAACGGATCAAAAAACCTGAAACATCCATCAATACAGAAAGTCGTAAAAAACCTATCAAAACAGCCCCGTCGCGTGAACTCCCATCGCCATAACCGCCAGACCTGCCAGCATCACCATAAAAGGCTTCCAGCCCTTATCCGCGTTAAAGAGAATAAAAAACAGTGGTACAGCAGGAAAAAATGTGCATGCAAGCCCCCACCACACATTAGTCATAAAAGCCACCACCACGATCCATATAAAGCCAGTCATAAAAATAAAGACACCTGCTGCCACCGTGATAAGGGCCGTCGAAGATAACACCACGGCGCCGTGCCTGTGCAGCATCTTAACTGTATCCTGCCTGTCAAAGGCCTGTGCAAGGTCAACAGGTGTCCTGCCACGGAAATCACGGGCATTGACTTCGGCCTGCTTCTGCGCCAGAAGCGTCACTATATCTGTCTTCCCCAGCATCGCTGCTCCGTGAAGAGGCGTCCACCCCAGCAGATCTCGGTCATTGACCGGCGCCCCCTTCTCCAGAAGAAGCTGCACAATGGAAGTCTCGCCGTTCTGGGCTGCCCAGAAAAGAGCAGACCTTCCGTTATTATCGCGTGCTGTCACATCGGCGCCGCGCGACATCAGAAACTCCACCACCTGTTTCTGCCCGTGCATCGCCGCGGTAATGAGAGGTGTCTGTCCGCCAAAATCGCGCTGATTAAGAGCCATACAGTCCTTGGCCAGAATACGCCTGACAGCCGCCAAATCACCAGCAGCAGCCGCCTCGTGGATCGTCCTGGCCTCGCACTGTGACATCGTAGCTGCCGCTGCGAACCACACAACCAGACAGAACACTGCAAAAATCTGCAATAGCTTCCAGCCTGACGTACTCATCACTCTCCCTCACAAGTGCTGAGGCGGCGCGCAGACACTGCCGAAGAAGCGCCTGCGCGTCCTGCCTTAAAAGACCTGCCTGCATCAGAGGACAGAAGCGTCACTCTTACACATGAACCGGATTAAACGAATAATAGTGGAACTGAAGCGAATTATATATCTGCTTCACCCAGAGCGGCCAGTTGTGAGGACCGTCAGTAAGCTCAAACTCGCAGTAGAAACCCAGTTCCTGCAGATACTTGCAGAAATGCTCATTACCCGGAATAAACTCAGGCTCCCAGGAGCCCACACCGATCCTGAACCGCATTCCCATCTCGTGAATATAATGCCGCTTGGCATATATAGTCTGATAGATGTCTTCACCAAAACCGCCTGAAAGGCAGCTTATCGAGTTGTAAAGTTCCGGATAATACGCGGCCATCCTGATGGCCCAGCTGGCACCCAGAGAAAGGCCCTCAATACCGCGGTGATAACGCGAAGGAATAGTTCTGAACTCATAATCAATATGGCCTATGAGATCGCGACCCAGATAACCTGTAAAGGCATTTCTGCCCCAGTCCTGAAGAGCTGCATCATCTTTGTCCGGCATCACAACGATCATCTCACCAATTTTACCTGAATAAATAAGACTGTCCATATGCTCGTGAACGCGTCCCTTCTCTACCCAGGTCATTTCATAGTCCATAAGTCCTGGAAGAAGATAAACTGTCGAATACCTGAAATCCTCACGATAGCGATAGCTCGGTGGAAGATAGATACAATAACGCTTCTCCCTGCCCATACTCGGAGAATAAAAAGATCGGTGCAACACAAGAGATTCGCTCATAATCTGTCCTGCCTTTCTAACTGATAAAATACAATATCCAATACCAACAAGAATATCGCAGACAGTACAAAAAGTCAATAACTGCGGGACAGCTTAACAGTTTTCAACTTCACCCCGGAGAGCTGTAAATCTCAATATCGAATAACCAGGTTTCCTGGAAAACAGATTATAAAGAAAAAGTGCAGACAGCAGTGCTGCCTGTCCCTCATTTCAGTCCCCGCTTCTTCAAAAAGTTCACCAGCGTCCGGCCACTGCGCTTCTCCGCATATGCAAGTGCCGTAACCCCGTCATTATCGGCAGCAGTGCCATCTCCACCGTGATCCAGAATAAACGCTGCCAGCGAGCAGAGCGCCTCCTCATCTGCAACAACACTGAGAGCTGCACAGTGAAGTGGTGTCCTGCCCACGCCGTTCCGCTCATTAACCGGTGCTCCAGCTTCGACCAGACGTGTCACCAAATCTCCATAACCGCACACAGCAGCGCTGTGAAGAAGCGTATTACCCCTGCGATCCTTTCTGAATACCGCCTCGGGATCAGCAGCAAGAAGCTTCTCAAGACCTTCCAGATCACCTGACGAGACTAATTCAAAGAGTCCATCCCACGGCGACCTTACTGAGCCTCCATCTCCATTCTGCCGCTCTGCCGCCCTGATCTCATTCAGCATATTGGAGACCCGCCAGGAAAAACGCTTCGTCATAGAGCGCTCCAGACTTTTCAGCCTTATCACAGTCGCCGTGAGCAATATGGCAACAAATAAAAAAATCCCGATAAAAACAGGATTCCTCGATAAAATCACAACTTCTGTACAAAACATCCCGACAAAAATGAGCACTGCCCAGAAAGAATGAGTGTCAAGCTTCCCAATCAGCAGTTTGCCAAGCAGAGAGACAAACACCACGCCGATACAGACAAGACCGCCGCACCCGCAGAGTGCTGCCTGCTCCGACTCAACACCCTTATATCGAATCAGAAGCCACGAAGCCAGAAAGAGCAGTATCGCACAGCCAATAACCGCCACAACAAGGCGGTCGCCAAAAATTCCGCTCCAGGGGCGGAATGTATCTCCTCTTACACCTCCCGGATCACTGTATGATTGATTCCTACCCATTACCTAACCTCAGAACCAGCTGAAAATTCTCTTCCACCAAGGTCGACTCTTTTGCTCAAGCTGAACGCAGACACGCTCCCACTCGGACTTAAGTAGCGCCTTAGCTTCCTCCTCCTCCTGAAGCTTCTCCCGAAGCTCAGCCATAGACTGCTCCCACTCAGACTTAAGCGAAGCTCTCACGCGCCCCTCTTCCAGAAAAATATCCTTAATCTGCTCCTCCAGCTCATCAATGACGGCGCTGCTTTCGTCGGCCTGAACCTTGAACTTCTGCTCCGACTCCCTTATAATCCCGGCTAGTTCCTCCTCCATCCTGAGCCTGCGCTCCAGCGCCTCCTTCTCAGTCGCGAGTGCAGCAAGACTCCTCTTATATTCCTCGATCACAGGCGCCATATCTCCGGCTGGCGCCGGAAGATCCTTCAACTGGGACCTGAGCGCTTCATTTTCTCTGAGTATGACCTCCATCTTTTCTCTCAGCTCGCTATTCTCCTGCGTCAACTTTCCCGCCACAAAAAGCGCCTGCTGCTCAAGCGGCTTCATGAGCTGCATACTTCGTGTTTCAAACATCTCGGAAAACATCGCCTTCAAGTCATCCCGATTAAGGCGCACATCATTCCGAAATCCCCACTCTGTATCTCTCATTGTCATGTTACCTCCCTGAAAAGTAAAAAAGAAACTACCGCCTAGATTACTCCAGCCGTAGTTCCCGCTTCATTTATGTTCGAGGCACTTAAAAAAAATCCTCCAGGCCACAAAGCCCGGCCCTGAAAGGAAATTCTCATCACCTGTAGAAGAACATACTGCGGGAATCACGGCTTCTACAATCACGAAGCAGTAGATTCCCATTTTATTTTTATAATCAGCATACAACCAAAAAGGAGACAATATGCAACAACTCAGCGTATGGCAAATCACACAGAGCTCCACCTCTCAGGAAGCACTTGAAGAAGAGCTATGTTCGCTTCTCAACCGCCTCGAGACCCTTTTTTGGCAGGAAAGAAACGACATCAAGGCACCTGGGCAATGAGCACCACCCACCATCAACAGGCATCCCATTCATTCATCTCATGAAATCCCTCTCACCCCTCCACAATGCTCATCTGCAGGTGTCTGGTGGGCTGAGACTCAAAGCTGAGTGGCTTGCATGTTTCAGGTGGTTTTGGTGTGCGCTGCCTGTGTGTTTCAGGTAGGTGTTGTTGTCGGCTCAGGGTGGGGGAGAGGCGGCATCGATCTGGTGTTAACGTTTTTGTAACAATTGAGGCTTTTTTTGTTTCTTTTTGGTCATATTGTGTTCATTTTGGGAGTGTATACTTATTACAGCCAGAGTAATGAGCAAGGAGGTAATGATGTACGAGGTGCCGTTGCTTTCACGTTTTTCTCTTGCGCTCCCAGTTGTGTCAGCGATGCCGGAGGGGGAGCCTTCATTTTCTGATTCCTGTTCCTGCCAGGCTGTCGACTGTTTTGAGTCGAGGTCCCGGAGTGATCTGCCGTTTCGCAGGCGTGTTTTTGCCGCTGGCGATCTCAACGGAGACGGGAGGCCTGAGTTGGTTGAACAGAGGGTCGGTGGCAGGAAGGGGGAGCTTCGTGCTCATTTTTTTTCAGACGATCTCGACGAAGTTGTCGATGTGCCGTTTCAGTGCTCTGAAGAGGAGGAGCAGGGATGGATGCTGAAGGGGGTGTTCCGGACGAGCCCCGGTGTGAAGGAATCGTATCTTGTTTTTCAAAATGAGGATGAGATTGTGCTCAGAAGGTGCGATGGTATAGAGCTCAAAAAGAGCGTCTCTCTCGGCATCGGAGGTAGATATCACGATGTGGTCGGGTTTTGTGATTTTCTGGGGAGGAGTAGAGAAGATATTGTATGCCGTCGCGATGATGGAAGTCTATGTATCTTCATCATGGATGGGCTGGCTGTCAAGGATGTGCGCCATTTTCCAGATTCGGTGGCAGTTTCTGGGGGCTGGAATGTTGTGGGAGCAGGGAGGTTTCATTCGTCGGCACTTGGCGGGCCTTTAGGAGATGCATATACTGATCTTGTGCTGCAGCACCGCGACGGCACTCGGAAGGTTGCGCTCTTTGAAGGGACTGTGCCTCAGAGTGAGCATGTGATATGGCACAGCGGAGTCTCTGATGATGATGCCCTTGTGGCGGTGGCAGATATGAACGGTGACGGGAATGGTGATCTTGTCTGCGAGAAGGCAGACGGGAGTGTCTATGTGGTTCTGATGGAGGGCCTTCAGAGGAAGACTGTGGTTCCCGTAATTGGTCCTTGTAAGGAAGAAGATTGGATTTTGCTGTAAGGAGGCTGATCCGATGAGAGAATTTTTTAGAATGACTTATGAGGATGGGTTTCCCAGCGCAGAAGGTGTGGTATCCTGCGCGTCTGCTGAGTCGGACCAGTATTTCCTGCAGGAGTCTGGTTTTTGTGATAAGGTGATACAGTGGTGGAGAGATGTGGTTGCCTCTGTTCAGGCAGGGTGGCGGCAGGCCTGTTTCGTCTGAGTGACAAGACATCCTGGGGGAAACCGGCTGGTGTCTGTTGCCGGGTATATGGGTGAGGCGTTTTATGCTAACCCGACTTCCACGTGAAAAGCCAAGAAAAAGCCTGGTTACCGGGAAGTCGTATTTTTTTCGTCATTATATTCTTCACAGTCTTTGATGACCCAACGCCGAATCGGCTTCATTACCTTCGATGGAATGTCGAGAAACTCATAGAGTTTCTTGTGGTGAGGCTCGGGAGTGCAACCGTTACGAATTTTAAGCACTCGACCATCGGGAGTCTCCAGCACCACTGTGCATACCTGATGAGTAGAAAGAATTTCCCTTACAGTGGGCCATGAAGCATACACCCCTTTATCAAGCAACGTTTTTTCAATCGCGACCATGAGGTGGTACGCAAGAATGCACAGAAAAATATGGGCTTCTACACGGTGAGTCA